>JGI1027J12803_100258312_pt1 | contig 10971 bp, 6 predicted proteins | sample IowNatreferecore_FD_12803 | JGI IMG/M metagenome (IMG submission 12803) | reverse complement strand
GGATCGAACCAGCGGAGCCAGAATCCGCACAGTTTGCAAAAGAAGTAGTCGTCGCACCAATCGAGAATCAGGAGGCGTCCGCCCGGCCGCAGCACGCGCGCGAACTCGGCGAGCACATCGTCTGGGCAATCGAAGCAGTGGAAACTGTTCACACAGACCACCACGTCGAACGATTCATCGTCGAGCGGCAAGGCATGAACGTCCGCCTGAATCCATCGATACGCCTTGCCTTCATGTTTCGCCCGGGCATGCTCCAGCATCGCCGCACTGGCATCGACGCCGACCACCTCGACGCCCGGGGAAACGACCTGCAGTCGTTCCTCTAAGGCGCCGGTCCCACATGGGACGTCGAGCACTCGATCGTTCTCAGCGAGATTCAACCATGGAATTAGCGCATCGAGCGTCGCGCACGTGTAATCGCGCCACCGGCGGTCGTAATCGATCGCAAGTTCGTCGTAGCGCTTGACGACGGGATCCATAAGCGCCTGCGAATTACCCCGCTTTGCCGACCGGTTTGGCTTGTTCGATGGTTGTCGCCTTGCCGATCGGCACGTCCTTAAGCTCCTGCACCGAACCGTCAGGCCAGCGAATGCGAACGGCGTCGGGCTTCTTGTCCCCGAGTCCGATCGTCACCGGCAGTTCACATTGCGAAAGGTAGCTGCGCGTCGGCATCACCTGGCGGCGAATCGTCTCTTTGCCAATCGTGACGTCAATCCAGGAGCCGATCGCATCCCGGTTGCTCGTGACGCCGTTGCCGACGAGTTTGAGCCGCAACCAATTGTGATTCAGCTTCTGATCGTTGCGCAGAATCCGACACGGGCCGCCGCAGGCCGCAATGACGACGTCGAGGTCGCCATCGCCGTCGAGGTCGCCGAACGCCGCCCCACGTCCGACGATCGGCCGCTTCAGGTCTTCGCCCATCTTGGCGGCGGGAACTTCAACGAACTCGTCCGGCTGGTCCGGCCCGGCGTTCCAGAAAAGCTGCGCCGGCTGCGCGTACGTCTGGCTCTCCTGCACTTTCGAAATGTCGTTTTCCAAATGGCCGTTCGCCTCGAAGAGATCGAGTCGCCCGTCGAGGTCGTAGTCGAAGAAGAACAGGCCGAACTTCAGGAAGATCCGGCTCGGCGGTCCCACGCCGCAGGAGATCGCCGCGTCCTTAAAGATGAGCGGATCGGGCGATTGCAGGACGTAGAACGCGGTCATCTCGTTGGCGAAGTTGCCGACGGCGACCGCCAACGTGCCGTCATTGCGGACATAGCCGGAGTCAATGCCCATGGCGCCGCGGGCCGTGCCCCCGGCGTCGAACGCAATGCTCGCGTCGGCCCCGACTTCCTTGAACGTCCCATTTCGCTGATTGATGAACAGGAAGTTCTGCACCATGTCGTTGGCGACGACGAGATCGATCCAGCCGTCGCCGTTGACGTCGATCGGCGCCACGCCAAGCGTCTTGCCCATCGGTCGGCCGTTGTAATCGTTGAGGTGGAGTCCCGCCTTCTTCGCGATGTCGGTGAATTTGCCGTTGCCGTCGTTGTGAAAGAGATAGGGCTGCGTACCGGGGAATTCCCGAGGTCGGCCGTAGCCGCGGCCGTGCCCCTTCAGCGTGAACGGCTGCGACAGGTCGTAGTCGCGGTTCCAGTCGACGTATTCGAAGACGACGAGGTCGAGTTTGCCGTCGTTGTCGACGTCGACCCAAGTGGCCGCCGTGCTCCAGCCGCCGACGCGCCCGGCAACGCCCGCCGCGTCCGTCACATCGACGAACTTCCCTTTGACGTTGTGAAAAAGCTTGTTCGAGCCTTTCTTCGGGGCGTTCGCATGCGGCGCGCCGGTCAGGTAGATGTCGGGCCAACCGTCGTTGTCGAAATCGCCGACGGCGATTCCCATCCCTTGCATCGGGACGTCGAGACCGACCTCTTTGGTGACGTCGGTGAAATGACCTTTGCCGTCGTTGCGATAGAGCTTGAGCGTTGGCTTCTGAACCGGCGCGCCAGGCTTGCCCTCATCCCACTCCCAGGCCCGGCCGCTCGTGAAAAGGAGATCCTGAAACCCGTCGTTGTTGTAATCGAGGATCGCAACCCCGCCTCCCATGGTCTCAGGGAGCAGTTTGGCGCCGGTCGCCCCGTTGAAATGGACGAAGTCGACGCCCGATTCCTTGGTGACGTCGACGAAGCGTGCGTCCGGCGGCTCGACCTTCGCCCGCTCGCGCTTCGCAGCTTCGGGACGTTTGACGTCCTTGGCCTCCACGACCTTTACCGGCGGCCGGCTCAAGTACCAGTAAGACGCTCCGACGCCGACGACCGCGATGATGACGGCGAAGCTTCGCCAGAACGCCCGCCCGACGGCGCTGTCGTCGCTTTCCTGAATCTGTTCGTCGTGCTCGGTCATGGAGCGCTCCGCGCGTTGGTCGCCTTCGTTCCGCTGGCATCCTGCAAGAGACGCGGCGCGTCTGGGGGATTGAGCGGATAGATGACGATACGATCGGCGACCCGCGCCGCCGCTTTATTTTCCTTGCGCGCGATCTGCACCGCACGGTCGCGCGCATTGTCGTCTTCCTTGTAGCGAAGGTGCAACTTGCGGTGCGCTTCGGCTTTCCGCTTGTCTCCCAGTAGCCCGTAGATCGCCGCGAGCCGATAATGGGCGCCGAGGTGCTCGGAGTCCTGTTTCAGAATCGTCTCGAACTCCGCGGCCGCCTCTTTGAGAAGCTGCTCACGCTCTTCGCCGCGCTTCCGGTCGGCCAGGTCGTAGAGCGTCTGCCCCAAGAGCGCCCGCACTTCATAGTCAAGCGTGAAATCGAACCCGCGCGCCAGCGCCTGCGGCGAGCGGTCGTTGAGACACTCGCGGAAATTTACTAGTGCAACTTCCAGCCGTCCTTGCTGCGCGTTGATCAGCCCGGTGAGCCAGTTCATCGTCCACGTCGGTGCCGAGGGCTCCTTGTACTTCGCCGCGCGCTCGATCGCCGCGGTCGCGTCGTCGAGCCGGCCTTCCGTGTAGTAAACGCGCGCCAGGTTCAGCGGTCCTTCCGGCCGACCGGTCTTTTCGACGGCCGCGAACGCTTCCGCCGCTTGCCGCAGTTCTCCCTTGCTTGAAAACATGTTGCCTTCGAGAAGGAGACCGATGCCGTAGTCGTTCCAGCGCATCCAGACAGGGATCTTCGCCTCGGGGTTTGTCGCTTGGCTGTTCGAACCCTCGACCGGCAGCACGACGCGGTCCGCTGCCATGACCGTGATCGGCAAGTCGTTGACGTTCGGCTTGGGCCGAGGCCCGCCCGGGATCGGCCACTCCTTTTCGGGAAGCGACTTGCGAATGTACTCGAGGTACGTGGCGTCGAACTTGCGGTAGTTGAGCTTCGCGTCGATGGAGAGCGGCCCCTTGATCCCCGCCGGCACCTCCAGCTCGTAGTGGACGATCTGTCCCGCTCCAGGCGGAATCTGGTTGTTGTAAAGCGGCGTGAAAATGTTCTGCGGGTTGCGGCGGTCGATCCGCTTCCCGTCGCGGTCGAGCATGTAGACGTTCACAAAGTGGGCGTTGACGTCCACCGCTGTCTTGTCTTTTAGCTTGCCGTTCTCCCCGACGACCCGGCCGTCGGCGTCGGTCACGATCATCTCGACCCAGACTTCGTTGGAGTCGGCCGTTCCCTGCGTGAAGTGGTGCCCCACGCCGGTCGTTCGCAGCACCGTCTCCAGCAGGTACTTCGACCCCGGCTTCAGCGTCGGCACCGTCGGCCGCAACGGCGCGTGCAGTTTGCCCTCGATCGTGCCGCCTTCGCGCAGGCCGAACAGGTCCAGGCGGACGATGTTCTGCAGGAATTCCTGGTGGCGCTTGAGCGCTTCCGGTTCTTCACGCCAGTAGGCGATGGCCGTATTCGCCGACGGGAAGAAGTGATCGTGGATCTTGGTTTTGCCGGAAGCGTCGAGCACCCTCGCGCCGCGGTCGTTGGATTCCATCGTCGGCATGTGGCACGACGAACAGTTCTCTTTGGCGTGATCCGGGTAATAGAAGCTGCGCGCCCCATGCCCCGAGACGCCGGATAGCAGGAAGCTGTCGTAATGGTTCTGCCCGCGCAGCCACTTGTACTTGTTCAAATCCTCCGGCAGGTGGACCTTGTGGCACGTCGAGCAGAACTCCGCCGTCTTGTGGAAGGGCTTCAAAAAGGTCTTCTTGTGGAAAGAAGGCTTTGCCTTGATGAGCTTGTCATTGATCCATGCCAGCACCGGGTTGTCGCTCATGGCGAACGGATAATGAATCGGCTGCTCGATCGTGAAATCGGCGTTGCCCCGCGGCGAGTTGACGTTAGTGATCGCGTGGCAGGTCGTACACGTGATGCCCGCCTTCGCCGACGGATGATTGACGTCGTCGAAGTTCGGGTCGTCGAACAGTCCGCCGAAGAACGGCACCGGGTCATGGCAACCCGCGCACCAGCGCGCGGCGCGGACGTTGCCGTCGCGCTCCATGGAAAACTTGCGCGTCTCGCGAACGCTCGCCAGGTAAGCCGGGTTGTTGAACGAACTGAAGCGGTGTGCGCTGTGATACCAGCCGGCGTAGGCGTCCTTGTGGCACTGGAGGCAATAGTCGTTGTTGTTGTGGATCTTGGGGTCCATGAACTTGCCGTCCGACGTGCGCGCCAGCGACGGGAAGAAGTACTGCTCCGCCGACTGCGGCCCCAGGCGATTCCAGCCGCGCGGGTCCTGCGCCTTCCAGGCGATCATCGCGATGGTCGCCGCCGCCACCACGCCGCCGTACGCCGCGCCCATTCGCCACTTGATCTTCGGTCCCGAAAGCCGATGCAGCCAGTACATCCACAGCGCGCCGAGCGGCAAGATGACGTGCAGCCAGTAGGTCGTCTGCCGCGACGAGCCGTCGCGCATCACTGGCAGGGCAAAGCCGGTAACGAGCACCACGAGTCCCGCGAGAAACACAACCCAGCCGGCGCGGATCGCACGCCAATTTTTGCGGTTCCAGGTGTTGCGAATGTGAGCGATGCAGAAGCCAAGGAACGGCACGACGATCAGGACGCCGACGACGATGTGGACGAAGAACATCCACAGGTAGAACTGGTCTTCGTAATTCTGCCCGCCGGAACGCCAATTCAAAAACGAGATGCCGCCCATGAAGAGCGAGTTCGGCACGATGAGCGCGACGAGCACGAACAGCACCCAAAGCACGACGCGAAGGCGCGGCCCGACCGACTTCCTCAATTTCGGCCGCGGCGGCACGGGCGTACTTGCGGCGACATCCTGCGACATGGATCGACCCTCTTCCAAAGCTCCCCGCGCTCACGATGCGCGCTCGAGCCCACGCTCAGCAAGCGCGGGCCGCACGCGACATGACAGTGAAGCGTCAGATCTTCGGAGGTCGATCGGGAACCTCGGAGAGCCGTTGAAGCTGCAGGGTCGATTCCGCGCCCCGCCAGCCGCACTGGGCGAACGTCGGTACGGAGGCAGCGACGACCAGGGCCGAATCGATCGGAACGCGCTCGACGACGATTACGGGGGTGATTGGCGTCGCAGGCTCGTGACACGACCGACATTCCGGGGCCTTGCGGTCCGGCGTCAGAGGGGCGGCGGCGGCATGAGCGGAATTGTCGACGCCAACGAGGTAATCGCCGCACCCTGCCTGGACCGACGATCCGGTTCCCGCAAGCCAGATCGCGAGCGCAACCGCGGCCAGCGCCGGCCGGCTTGCAGTTCGAGCGTCAGCGAAAGAAGCGGTCACTTTGCGGTCCGAAGGCTCGGGAGAAACGACCACTTCTTATTATGCGCAGGGCACTTCCCAAGTTCACGGCTCCGTAAAACGGCGGAAATCGCCTGACAAGGGCGACCAACTCCGGAAGCATCACAGGCATTCACACGGGGACCTCCTCAATGAAACGACTTCAGGCGGCAGCGATAGTGGCAGCGGGACTTTGGTTGACTGGCCTCGCCGCTGCGCAGGAGGCCAAGAAGGGCCAGCCCGCTCAAAAGCGGGAACGACCGCCGCAGGTGGTGTCGCCTGAGGTCAAGGACGACAAGACGGTGGTCTTCCGGCTCCTCGCGCCGAAGTCGCAGAGCGTGACGCTGGTCTCAAGCGACATTCCAGGAGGTTTCCAACCGCGAGCGCTCAAAAAGGGCGAGAACGGCGTCTGGGAGCTTTCGCTCAAGGTCGAGCCTGGCACTTACCGCTACACGCTGACCGCAGACGATGTGCGCGTGGTCGATCCGCGCAACCAGGCCGTGAGCGAATCGAATGGCACCGTCTGGAGCGTGGTGCACGTTCCCGGGGCGCCCTTCATGGACTCCGCGGACGTCCCGCACGGAGCGGTGTCCGTCGTTCATTACAAGTCGTCGGCTTTGAGCCGCGATCGCCGGATGCACGTCTACACGCCGCCGGGCTACGAATCGGGGAGCGGGCAGTACCCGGTCTTCTACCTGCTGCACGGAGCGGGGGACTGCGACGACTCGTGGACCTCGGTCGGCCGCGCGAACTACATCCTCGACAACCTGATCGCCACCGGCAAAGCGAAACCGATGATCGTAGTCATGCCCGCCGGCCACACGGGGCCGTTCAGTTTCGGGGGGAGGACGTCGTCGCTCGGCAACGCGCGCTTCGAAGACGACTTCCTCAAGGACGTCGTGCCGCTCGTCGAAAAGCGCTACCGCGTTCTTCCTGGCCGGGAGAACCGGGCGCTTGCGGGGCTCTCCATGGGCGGGGGGCAGACGCTGAGCCTGGCGACGATGCGGCCCAACGACTTCGGCTACATCGGGGTCTTCAGTTCCGGCTTGTTCGTCCCCAAGACCGACGAATGGGAGACCAAGAACAAGGCGATGCTGGCTGACGCCGCCGCCCGCGCGGGGCTCAAACTCTTCTGGTTCGCCACCGGCAAGGAAGACTTCCTGCTGAAGCGCACCCAGGAGACCGTCGAGCTTTTCAAGAAGCACGGCTTCCAGCCTCTCTACAAAGAGACCACTGGCGGCCACACCTGGATCAACTGGCAGCTCTACCTGAACGAGTTCGCGCCGCTGTTGTTTCAGTAGGGAGCGACGCTCAGATGATTCGCAGGTCGCTGCAGGTCTGCTCGTAACTCGATTCCAGGTCAAGCGACAGAACTAAGTCGGGGGCCAGCCAGAGGGGGATGGGGGGGAGCGGCTGGCCAAGTTCCAGTGGGCGCGAATAGGTTTCGAGAAAAGTCTTCTCGTCGCGGGCTATCCACCTGCACGACCCCGCGTAAAGGGAGGGGCGATCGTCTCCGACCAAGTCGCCATGGCCGATGAACGAAAGCAGCTCCGCAAACAAGTTCGCCTTGCGGATCGTCACCGGGTCCACCACGCTAATTGCTACGCCTTGCTTCAGCAAGCCGGCGCACTTGCCGACGAAGGCGTTTCGCTTTTGCGGTCGATCCTTGTTCGCAGGGCTCACGAACTCGACGGCCGCCACAAGGGTTCGTTCACGTTCGGCGTCATAGATGTAGACCGCGTACTCGTAATCTTCGGGGGGCTCGGCCTCGACCGCGACCACGGAAAACGGCTCCGATTGCATCACCGCGGCGACGCCGCCGTTCGAGGTGACGTCCGGACGGGGGGCCGGCGCGTCATCCAACTCGAACGCCGACAAGTCGACTTCCACGTAATTTCCAAGGTGGACGCGCGGTTCGGCAGCGTATCCGGGCGGCAGCCGCGTGCGCAGCTGGCGAACGACTTCGCCGGGCCACATGGCATGGAATCCTTCCCATGAGGCCTTTTTGGACGTTGGCGGTCGGAAATGGTCGCGCAGAGGCATCAGGCCCTCCGTTTATCATTGTACCGCTCTCGCCATTAGCTGGCTGTTCGGCGCGCACTGTCTCTGTTGGAAGCGTCGCTTCGCCACACTGTCACTGCGCGCGTCGCGGCTTACCAGGAGCGCATCCTATTTGTTGGGCGCGGTGACATCACCGCACGTCAATGCTGTTTTCTCTCTTCGCCATCAACCTCGCTCTGGTCCTTGATCCCTTCGAGTTGTCGCCGGGATTCCGCCGCCGTCCCAAAGGCCCTTGGACGACCGCCATGGTCGGCGCCAAGGGCCTCAGCGGCGGAAACGCCGGCTGACTGCTCTCCAGGCGTGCGAACGCCGCCCAACAAGAAACGCCGATCGACGGAATCGCAAGCACGCCGGGCCGGTCGGTACCATCCCCGCCGGGCGTGTTCCGCGTTCGACGCCCCTTGGAGCGCTCGCTCGCACACGAACTGACCTACTGTACGTCCGTCGGGTACAAGCGGTCAACGGTGTATTGAATCGCGGCGCGGAAATGTGCGATGGCGAGGAAAAAGGCTGGAGAAAAGTTTGGATTCGCGCAGCGCTTTGGAGTCGTGACGCGTTGTTTACCCTGCCGCATTCCGTAGCGCCCTGGTTCGCCAGCGGCGGCGCAGCCGCAACGCGGACCAGAACAGGATCAATGGAAGCGCCAGAACGCCCTGGCATGCGGCCAACAGCGGCCAGTTGACGTGAAAGGGCATGCGCGTGACGAGGCCGTCGCGGCCGACGGAGAGAGAGCCATCGGGGCTCGTCGCGCCAAAGGTCCGCATCTGGTCCACCGGGCAACGGTATTCGACGGCGCCGGTTTCGAGGTCGCGAACCGCGAAGGTGGCGTACCCCTTGAGAAAGCTCCACGACTTGAAGAGCACGGACCATGGTTCGTAGACGGCGAACTTGTTTTCGAGCGGAAGTGCGGTGACCAGTTCCGCGGAACTGCCGCGCCAAAGCAGCTTGCCGGTGTCGACATCCCAGAGCATACCGTACCGGCCGCTCTGCAGCGCGGCGCGGCCGGACGCCGACAGGACGGCCGGCGGATGGAAGCGGTATTGGGGATAAGAGTTGCGGTCGTCATCGGCGGGATAGGCGAACAGGCGTTTGCCGTCGCGGAGGTCCACGACGTCGATGTAGGTCTCGTAGGATCCTGCACGGCTGAATGCGACCCGGCCGCCGAGCGACGGCTGTCCGTTCATACCGACAAACGCCGGATCGACGGTGCGCGTCAATTGCGATGGATTGGCTACCGTCCAGAACTCAAATCGACCCGCCTGGGTTCGTCGATTCGTCTTCGAGGAACGCAGCGGAAAAACGACGGCGTCGGAACCGAGGTCGAAGAAGGGATCGCCGGAAAGCGGGTCCGCCGCGGAAACCGACTTGTCGAACAGAACGATGTCGCGTTCGACGTCAAGAACCTGTACGCGCAGATCAGCCCACTGCGGACGGCGGCGCGACGTGAAAAGCAGCCATGGTTTTTGCGGATGGAAGGCCGCGAACTCCGCCCATTCCTGTTGCACCTTGCGAACGGCCCCAGTCCGAAGGTCGAGAATGTGGAAACCAGTTTCGCGGTTGCCGTTGCTGTCTCTACTGGAATCGAATTTGGTGCTGACGTTCGACAGCAACAGGCCGAAGCGACGGATATCCTCGCGATCCTTGGAGGACCCGAAGCCGACGTCAACGAGCTGGCCCGTGGCCGGTCCCATGATCGTGCGAACGCGCTCGCCGGTCGCGGCCTTGTAGATGTAGATCGCGGAAGGCTGCGAAGGGATGTTTTGCAACGTCGCGATTTCCTCGCCGGAAGGCAGGAACCCCACGACGTTTTCAATCGTCGGCATCTGCAACTTGGCCACGACCGGGCCGACGTTCCGCGGCAGGTGGCGGTGAAGGCCGACGCCAAGCGCCGCCCAGGCGCCCCACGCAAGCAGCCAGGCGACGCGACCCATGTACTTCCTGCGATGGGCGTCCCGTCGTGCCCAAACAGCAAGCGCGATGAGCGCAGCGCCTGCAACGAGGAGGACGACGAGCGTCGAGGGAGAAAACGCGAAGGGCGATTCCGAGGGCTGAACGACGCCGCCTGCCGCCCAACTTGATTTCAACGGCGGCAATGGATCATCGGCTCCTGGCGCCGTGAGTGAGCCGCGCGGCTGGCCGCGTTGGTCCTCGCGGGAAATCAGGCGGCTCGGGTTGAATTCGAACGCGACGTCCGATGCGCGAAGACCGGCGTTGAAACGCACCGACGGCCGCACGAGCATGTAGCGCCACCGCTTGACGGGGATCGGCAGTCCGTACTGCCGTTGATTCGTTTTCGAATCCCGTCCGAAATGCCAGTCGAAATGCGCACTTTCGACCGCCCAATAAACTGCGGCAGAGGCGTCGCGCAGTTCGCAGAGCTTGACGTTGGTAAGGCGGTAATGGAGAGTCTTGAAGCCGTCGGCGACGTACTCTTCCCAGCGAAGCGCGCAGCCGTTGCGGTCAAGACAGAACCAGCCCCGCGACTTCAGTTTCGGAAACAGGACGACCTGGCATTTGAAGCCGTCGACGACGGCTTCGCCTTCATGGATCGCGTCGCTGATCAATTCCGGCGGCAGGCTGACAAGGTTTGGAAGAACGGTGTAGCGCGTAAAGTCATCGGGGTCGCGGTTGGAAAGACGAGCGCTGACCGCGTCGTCGTTGCGGAGAATCGTCTGGTCGATCGGGGAGTCTCGCCGACTGGAGATCGTCAGACGTTTTGGATTCGCGCCCGGCGCCCGCACGTCGATGAGTTGATAGCGTTCGGCGGTGACAAGCGTGATGATGCGTTCGAACGAGAGTTCGCCGCTCGAGACGTATCGAGCGCTTCGCGTGGACGTGCGGGGCGCTGTCTTCCAGTCTGATCCGGCGTCGTTCAGATCGCCGGTGGTTACGTCGTAGACGAATTCGAGGTCCTGGAACTTGGCGTGAGCGTCCTTGATCGCGGCGAGGATGGGGGGCTGGGCGAGCGTCGCAAAAAGAATGACAACCAGTGAGGACATATGAGGTTCCGCGATATCGGAAGCAGTCCCGAGAGCTTACGAATGCGATGAGAGGTCGGATATCGCTGCAGTCACCGCCTCACGATTGACGCGAACTTTTGCGGAGCGAAAGGCGACGGAGGGGCGGAGGCCCTTACGCCGCCGGGCGGACGTCGCGGAGTTCGGAGAGGGCGGCGGTGAGGCGGTCGAAGGGTTCGAGCCAGTC
>JGI1027J12803_100040593_pt1 | contig 10971 bp, 4 predicted proteins | sample IowNatreferecore_FD_12803 | JGI IMG/M metagenome (IMG submission 12803) | reverse complement strand
CGAGTCATTAACGAGTCGACCAACGTCGAGGCGGTGGCCACCGCCAACGATGAAGGCCGCTATATTTTTCCCAGCTTGCGCCCAGGATCGTATCGCGTCACCGTGAGCGCCCCAGGATTCAAGCAGTTCGTTTCGAATGGCGTTGTGCTGCAAGTCAACCAGGCGGCCCGTTTGGATATCGAACTGACGGTGGGCGCGGTTACCGAACAGGTGACGGTGATCGCAGAAGCTCCGATTCTCGACACCGAGTCCGCCAGCCGCGGAGCTGTGATCGATCAGGCGAAGATCGTGGAGCTGCCGCTGAATGGACGCGACTACAATCAACTGGCGCTGCTGACGCCCGGTGTAATGGCGCCCACTCCGCGCTTGTCCTCCATCGGCTTCAAGGGCGTTTTCAACGTGAATGGCAATCGCGCGTTCCAGAACGCGTTCCAGTTGGACGGCGTGGACAATACGTCGTACTCGAACAGCTTCCGCGGACTCAATGCGCAGGTGGTGCAGCCGTCGATAGAAGCGCTGGCGGAATTCAAGATTCAAACCAACGCCTACTCCGCGGAGTTCGGACGCAGCGCGGGTGCGCTGATCAACGCCGTCACTCGATCGGGAAGCAATAGCCTGCACGGATCGGTTTACGAATTCCTGCGCAACAGTGAATTGGACGCCAGCAACTTTTTCGCGAATAAGGCCGGACTCAAGAAGCCGTTCCGCCAGCGGAACCAGTTCGGCGCCGCGGCGGGCGGCCCGATCATCAAGAACAAGACTTTCATTTTTGGAGACTATGAGGGACTGCGCGACGCTTCAGGCACCGTCCGTTTCAGCTCGGTGCCGCAGCCGATCTGGCGGCAAGCCCAATTCGCGACTCCAATTTTCAATCCGTTCAATCCGACCGATACCGGACAGGATTTTCGAATCCCGGCGACTGCGACCTGCAACAACGGGTCGGGTAGCTGCTGGCAGATTCCGAGCAACTTGATCGATCCGGTTGGGCAGAAGGTACTCAACGTCAGTCCCAATCCCAACACGTCGTCGCCAACCTTCGACAACAATTTCGTGGGCGTGCCGGTGGACCGGAACCGCACCAATCAGTTCGACCTTCGCGCGGACCACAACGTCTCGCAGAATTTGAATTTCTTCGGACGATACTCGTACGTCAAGACGAACTTCTTCCGGCCGGCGCCGCGTCCGGGTCTTTCGGAAGGATCGTTCAACGATACGTTCGGCACCGCTGACCTGAAATCGCAAGCGATTGCAGCGGGGATGGTGTGGGTGATCTCGCCGCGTCTCGTGTCCGAGGCACGCTTTGGATATTCGCTGGGCGACTACTTCCAGCTTCCGCCCAATTTCGGCTCGGGCTGCCCGGGTGAATTGATCGGCCTCAAGAACGCGCCGACCGATCCGTCGATCTGCGGCGGGTTACCGGTGTTTAATTTCCCGGGCGGCAATCTGCAGCGAATCGGCCGCACGACATCGGTTCCGCAATTCCAAACGCCGCGCAGTTTGAATTTCCGTGAATCGCTGGCCTATACGCGGGGTTCACATGCCATGAAGTTCGGTGTGGAACTGCTCAACGTCGAGACCGGAATCCGCGATGTGAGCGCGCTGCTCGGAAATTTCAGCTTCAGCGGCCGGTTCACGGGTACGAACGGCAGATGGGAAAACGCGGTGGCGGATCTTTTGCTCGGCTTCCCGTCGTCCTATGCGCAGGATTCGAACACGACCTTCGATATCTATCAGCGCATGTACTTCCTGTTCGTGCAGGACGATTGGAAAGTGTCGCGCAAGCTGACTCTGAACCTGGGCATGCGCTATGAGTTCGCGACTCCGCCGCGCGAGCGCGATAACAAATGGGCCAACTTCGATTCGTCGAAAGGCGCATTCGTCACTGCCAAAGACGGTTCGCTGTTCGATAGAGCGTTGATCCATCCGGATCGCAACAATTTCGCGCCACGGGTCGGCTTTGCATATTCGCTGACTCCAAAGACGGTGATTCGCGGCGGCTACGGGATTTTCTACAATCACGCGAATCGCCTGGGCCGCGAGGGGCTGCTGGGATTCAATCCGCCGTTCATCATTCTCGGGAATGCGAGCATTCCGGGCAGCGGTACTTTGCGGTCGACGGATGCACTGTTCCGTTTGCAGGATGGGATCCCGGCGGGGTTTGTCGATATCAACAAGGTAAACCTGTCGACCGTTTCGCGGAAGGCGCAGGATCCATTTCAGCGAACGCCGTATGTGCAGCAATACAACTTCGGAATCCAGCAGGAGATTTTCAAGGACATGGTGTTCGATCTCGCCTATGTCGGCAATCGCTCCTTGAAGCTGCCCTCGTTCCGTAATCTGAATCCGAATTTCTACACGTTCAATGCACAGGGCGCGGCGGTGGTGGGAGCGCGCGAGCTTTCCTCGCTCGGATTGAACGGCGACATCCAGATCCTGGAGAATCTCGGAATTGCGAACTACAATTCGCTGCAAGCCAAGTTGGACAAGCGCTTCTCAAAGGGACTCACCGTGCTGGTTTCGTATACCTATGGGAAGTCGCTGACCGACTCGGTGGATCATCTGTCGACCAGCGGCGCGGGCAATGGCGTCGACGTCGGCGAGTTCAAAGAGCCGCAGGATCCGCATCGGCGGCGTCTCGAATATGGGCCGTCGGAATTCGACATCACGCATCGATTCGTCGTATCCGGCGTTTGGCAATTGCCGTTCGGCAAAGGGAAAACGTACGGCGCAAGCTGGTCGCGCGGGGCCGACCTGGCATTCGGCGGATGGGAATTCGCGCCCATCTTCACGGCGCAGGGAGGCTTGCCACTCACCATTAACTCGGCGCAGATCGTGAACATCGGCGGCGAACGGCGCTTCCGTCCGGATCGCATCGGCAACGGCGAACTGCCCGACAATCTGCGCACTGTCGACAAGTATTTCGATACGTCCGCGTTCGTCGCGCTTAGCAACACGCCGGGCGCGGTGGGCTTTGTGCCGAATCGAATCATGGGCAACTCGGGGGTCGGGATCTTGCGGGGACCAGGACTTGTGAATTTCGATTTCAACCTGGCGAAGACCTTCGCGATTCACGAACATTTTGCGGCGCAATTCCGCGCGGAGTTTTTCAACGCGTTCAACCATAGCAATTTCGGGGTGCCGGGGGTGATGATCGGCGGCGGCTTTGGACAAATCGTGAGCGCTGCCGATGCGCGCATCATTCAGTTCGGACTCAAGTTGAAGTTCTGAGATCGGACGGCAAGTAAGGTTGGCGATCGAAGTCAGCCGCGCCGGGCGTTTTGCTGGGCACGGCGATCCAGACCTGTCGGAAGAGTGACGACGTTGCTGGGGAGGCCAACGGAAGTGATAAGCTTCTCCAGGTCGGAGCGCAGTGGCTTGGCCGATTTTGGATTGTTTTTCGCTTTGTACATACGCCGGTCGGCTTCCGCGAGCAGTTGCTCCGCATCGACACCGTCCATGGGATAACACGCGTGCCCGATGCTCATGGAAAGCAGGTCTTTTCCGACGATGTCGTAGCCTGCCAGGCGTCCAATCTCCGCGAACAGATCGATCCTCGACTGGAGCTCTTCCGGAGCACAGCCGGATAGGATGATTACGAATTCATCGCCGCCCATGCGCGCGACATAATCGTATTCGCGACAATTCTTGCGAAGCATATCGGCAACGCGCCGCAACACGCGGTTTCCTTCCAGATGGCCGAACTGATCGTTAATTTGTTTGAATCCATCCAGATCGCACACCAGGACTGCAAGTGGGTTCAGATCACGCTTGGCGCGGCCCAATTCACTATCCAGGTGAAGGAACAGCGAGCGCGCATTGGGAAGATCGGTCAGGGCGTCGATGGTCGCGCCATTCTCCGCCTGGCGGTACTTCAATCCATTCTCAATGCACAGGGCGATCTTTCCGGAAACCGCCGAAAGAACACGCAGGTGATCGACCGTGAACGCGTCCGGCTCCTCAGCATACAGCGATAACACCCCGACAACTCCGTTCGAGCCCTCGAGTGGCACGGACAATGCCGACTTCAGCACGCTGGATTTGGTCCGATCATTCAAATAGGCTGGCTCAACCGACGGGTTGCCATTGATGATCGGCCGCTTACAGTGCGCCACCCAGCCGGAGAGTCCCTCGCCCATCGGAATTTCCAAACGAGCAAACACGTCGCAGTCGCGGCCATTTACAAATTCGGGGAATAGAGTATTCTCTCTGAGAACGTAGATCGCAATACAATCGTACCGGCACATTTTCTTCAGCCGAAGGGACAAGACGGATAGAGTTTCATCCAGGCTGAGAGAGTTTCCGAGTTCGTGCGCCAGTTCGAACAAGTCCTGAGCTTCCTGGCGGGCAGCGGCGATGGAAGAAAGAAAATCCACTTTGTCCAACACCGGCGTCAGTCGGGTTGTCTCAAAGCCAGAGGCGGGCGCCGCACCCCGGGAAACGTGGACATGTTTCGACAGGCGTGGACTTGGCGTAGGCCGGGCTTTTGCAAGCATCTCCAATTCGCGATATCTCCGCGCCAGGATTTCGACTACCTTCGGATCGAAGCTCCTTCCGGATTCCGAGATGATATAGCTCATCACCTCGTCGGGCGGCATGGCGCGGCGATATTGGCGCTCCGAAGTCATGGCATCGAAGCAGTCCACCGCCGACAGAATTCGCGCGCCGATCGGGATCGCTTCGCCTTTGAGCCCGTAGGGATATCCGCTCCCGTCCCATTTTTCATGGTGCGCGATCACGATCGGAACGACGGGATACGGAAACTCCACGCTCTCGAGAATCTCCGCGCCAATGACCGGATGAATCTTCATCTTGTCGAACTCGACTGCCGTGAGGCGGCCAGGCTTGGAGATAATGTGCTCGGGAATCGCGAGCTTGCCGATGTCATGCAGCAGCGACGCCGCCTGCAGCGCCTGAAGTTCAGCCTGAGGGACACCCAGCTCGTTTGCGATTTCGACAGCATAAACGCCCACTCTCCGAAGGTGATCGTAGGTATTGAAGTCCTTGGCTTCGATGGCCAGCGCCAGCGCCTCAATGGTTCGCAGATGTAATCCCGACATCTCAACGACGTGGCGTTTTTCGGCTTCCAAGCGCTCGAGATACAGACGATAGGATCTGTAAATCCAATATAGAATCGGAAAAATCAAAAGCGATGATTCCCAGCCTGCAAAGCGACTGACGACCGCCAGAACTCCCGCCAGGGCAGCGCCCACCACATAGTAGGGGAATGACCAGAAGTAACACTCTCGCCAAGTCTTAAGGAGCGGCTTGTTTTCGGTCAAACAGACGACGGCCGCCACCGGGCACGTGTTGGCGACAAAGTACACGCATGAAGCCAACAATATGATTAGAGGTTGTTTTACTTGCTGCGTTGCCAACCACGGGAGGTTGTACCAGTAAGACGTTGCCGTAATCGCTACGGCCATGCTGGCCACGTTGAACAGTATCTTGATGGGGTCCGGCTTGCTCTTGGACCGCCACACGCATTGCAAAACGGTGCTGCCGCAGGCGATCACCAGACTCTGGGGAAGGCTCAGGGTGGTGACCGCGATCAGCACGAAAAAGAAATTCACCGACATCGTGCCAGTGATTCCAGGCAGGCGGACCTTAAATCCGGACGCGAGACAGGAAATGATCAAGTAGCAGAAAAACCGCGGAAGATCTTCGGGGCGCCATGCCATCAGACCTGCACCCAGAGTGAAGACTCCGGCTAGTATGGTCGCGCCCACATAGATTTTGGCTGCGCGTGGCATAAGTCTGTTGGATTATCTCTAGCAAAGGGATCGCCAACGTCAGCAAGGGTAAAAGTCCTTCTTTTGCATTACATGCCCGTTAGAAAGTTCACTAACGATGACAAAGTGTCTCAACGCTGCATATTCCCAAGCGACAACTCGGCTCGGACCGCGACATGCTGCCCATTTAACGGGAAGTGTGTGGGAGGCTTAGCGCACTGCGGAACTCTGGTACTTGTGGTTGAGTCGTACCGATCGGGAGACTTCAGGAGAAGTCTTCAGGGGCGTACTTTTGGGGTCGACGGTCTAGGACTAGAAACGGGCGCGTCCTTCTTAGTTGAAAGCACCACCGTTTTTGGATCCACACTGATTTCCTTCAGCCGCTGGGCCACTTCTCTTGACGCGCTTTCCTGGTAGCGGCCGCCAAGCTGCGCCGCCAGAAACTTCTCGGCGGCCATGAACATGGCGATGTTGTTCACCGGGCGTGCAAAGCCGTGTCCTTCATCGGGGGCGAGCAGGTATTCCACACCAAGTCCGTTATCGCGGAGCGCAATTACGATCTGTTCGGCTTCCGCCCGATTCACGCGCGGATCGCGGGCGCCCTGCACTACCAGCACAGGTGTCTTGATCCTTGCAGCACTGCTCAAGGGCGATCGCTCCTTCAGCCAGGCGGCGCCTTCCGGCGTTCCCGGATCAGCCATGCGCGTGTACATAATCTTGCGCTGTGCTTCCCAATACGCGGGGACGGCATTCAGCAGTGTAAGCAGATTCGAAGGTCCGCATACGTCGATAGCGGCGCGATATAAGTCCGGAGTCTGTGTAATTCCCGCGAGAACTGAATAGCCGCCGTAGGAACCACCCATAATGGCGACACGATGAGGATCGGAAAAACCAGCAGCCACCAGGTATTTAACACCCCAAGTGACGTCATCCTGCATCTTTCGTCCCCACTCACCATTACCGGCGTTGAGATACTTCTTTCCGTATCCGGTCGAGCCTCGAAAATTCGGCATCAGAACCGCGTAGCCGCGATTCGCAAAGAACTGTGCCAGCGGGTTGTATCCCCAATTGTCCCGAGACCACGGTCCGCCATGCGGCACTACCAGCGTGGGCAATGACTTGTCGGATGATCCGCGCGGCAAGGTCAAATACGCCGGAATCTCAAGGCCATCCGAAGAGGTGTAGCGGATCGCCAGCATCGGCGCCAATGCTTCCCGCGGGAGTTTCTCCCGAACCCGATACTGAGCGGTCAACCGGCGCGTCTTGCGATCGAATAGGTAAGTTTCTCCCGGCTCGATATCAGAGGCAGCCGTGATCAGCCACACTCGCTCATCGCGCGTGCGCGTTCCCACGGCGATCTCTTTGCCTGGCAGCTTGGCCTCCAGCCATTCGTAATCGTTTTGGAAGGACTTGTCCTTGAAGTAACGCCGGGTTCGCTCGTCCTGGTAGGATGTCGCGACCAGGTCGCCCGTCGCTTCGGAAAAGAGAGCTGCTCCGAAATCGACGCGCTTGCGCGGATCGGATTCCACCGGCTGGACCACTGCGGTTTCGGGATCGAACAGCACCAACGCCAGCAGGTCCGCATCATCGCCTTTATTGGTTTTCAGGTAGACGCGCTTGCCGTCCTTGTGGAAACGTAACGGCGCGCATTCCTCGAAAACGTTACACGAATATACCTTCGTAAATCCGTCAGGATCCACACGGATTATTTCTTGGTCGCCATTAACAGCCACGCGCGTAGCCAACCGTAACTTCCCGCTGAGATCGAAAATCCAATTCGCGATCCGCTCGGTATTCTGGCGAATCAAGGTCCGTTGTCCGGTCGCGATGGAGAGGCGATAAAGGTCGTGCCAGGCTTTGTCGCGATCGTTGAGTGCGATATAGAAAACGCCAGGGTCGTTCTTGGGCGTACTGAGCAACTGTACGCGCACACCTTTCAAGCCCGTCAAATCGCGCGACGGGGGCGCGTCTGCGCCCGGCGCTGCCGCCGCAGCCGGATCAACCCGGTAAACATTGAAATTCTCATCGCCCTCGTGATCCTTTACATAGGCGATGTATTTCCCATCGCGGCTCCACAGCCAGGTGCCGATGGGACGCTTGGTTTCGGTGGTCAGAAGATGGGCCGAGCTAAACGGCTCCTCAGTCTTTTTCACCCACAGATTGCGAGTGTCTTTCCAGGGTTTGATGAATGCCAGATACTTACCGTCGGGCGAGATTTGTGCTCCGGTGATCTCGGGATTTCCAAAAAATAGTTCCCGGTCGATTAAGGCGGGCGCTGGCTGCGCGGTCAGAATCGACGCCAGAGCTGCCCCCAGCAGGGTGTAGCTACACAGGTTGCGCACCGGGCTGCGGGCTTTCTTCGAACGTGGTTGGCTGAGCATTCTCACCCGGTAACGACATCAGTCTTTCGATCCTCGTGTGAGGAGACGTACAGTTTGTAGCACCAATACACCAGGTACAAGAGCGGCAGCGCGAGTAGCGAAAGTTTCCAGCCGACTGTCAGGCTGGCTTGGCTGATCAATGCTACGATCCCGGACCCGACCAAGTAATAAGGGAACGCCCACAGGTGACACTGCTTCCATATGGCTACCAACGTGGAATCCGAGATGAGCGCCAAAACCAGCGAGATCATTCCCGTATTCAACACGAAGAAAATGGTCGCCGCCGGGGCGAGCGCGATCAATAAGTGAGCTTGTCCAGGGATAAGGCGCGCGCCCACAAATGCCAGCGCTGTACTGATGACTACGGTCGAGGTGTTGAACAGCACCTGCACCAGCTTGGGCGATGTCTTAGTTCTCCACAGGCACTGCACCAAGGTCGCGGCGCCGGCGACGATCAACGCTTCGACCAGGCTGAACTGCGTGAGCGCCATCAGGATGAACACGAAGTTCAGCGAGATGGTGCCGTGCAGCCCGGGCAACCGTACCTTCATCGTCGAGGCGATGCACGCCAACGCGAGGCAGGCAAGGTAACGAGCGACATCGGGGAACTCTCTGAACCAGATCAGAGTTCCGGCGAGGAGCGCGAAGCCGAGCGCGATACTGACGGCGATGTAGAGTCTGGCCTTAACAGGCATAGGAGTGTCCTCTATGGCAAGAGAAAATCTTTGTTAATCTCTGTTAATCGCCCCAAATGACGCTGAATAAGTCGTCATCGCCGTCGCAAAGAGCACTTAGGTTCGCAACGAGAAAAATGCAATCGCCCCAGACCACGCTGAAGCCATCGCCGTCATCTCCGCCAGCATACATGCCCCAAACAACGGAGTCTCCCCAAACCACGGAGAATCCGTCGTCGCTCTGCCCGTTGAGCACAAACACGCCGTAGAGCAGTGTGTCACCCCAGATCACGCTGGTGCCCCAACTGGTCAAGGAGTTGCGTGCGATCGTAACTTTGTGAGTGGTGCTGTTATACACCGCGGTCGGCGAGATCGCCGGCAGGGTGGCAAGGTCGGTATTGTAGAGAGCCGCCTGAATATCGAGATACCCGGCGCCAACCGTGAAAACGTCAGATTGGAGATTAAAAATTGCGCCCGTGACGCGGTCCCGAGCCGTGGGGAACAAAGTCAGCGATTTCTGCGCGGTCTTCATGAGGCGCGCTTTGACCTGGTCTGGCGTAAGCGATGGATACTGTTGCAGGAGCAGCGCCGCGGCGCCAGAGACAACGGGGGTCGCCATGCTGGTTCCACTTAGCTTTAGATACGTGCTCGAGTTCCCGGTGCCGGCGACCTTGTAATACGAGTTAGGCACCGCCCCGCCTGCGAAGCTCGCGAGGGTGGAGTTCGGAGCCAGCAAAGAGATGATGCCATTGCCGGGAGCCACCAGGTCCGGCTTCACGATATGATCGATCGCCGTCGGGCCTTTCGAGCTGTAGCTGGAAATCTGATCGTCAAGTCGCGAGACTGTTCCCATGGTATTCATCGCGCCGACGGTGATCACATACGGATCATTCCCGGGCGATACGATGGTGCCGTAGCCTTTCGTATGTGCAGAGTTATCGCGTCCATAATTACCAGCTGCGGTGATTACGACAATTCCTTCCCTCCACGCCGCTTCAACTGCCTGGCACAGCGGATCGAGCGTATAGCTCTCGTATACGGGGCGCCCCAGTGAGAGATTGATAATTCGAATGTTATAGGTGTCCTTCAGACTGATGGCGGTCTCGATGGCGTCGATCACGCCAGCGTCGGTACCCGCGCCATTGGCGTCCAGCACGCGGAGATTCACCAGGTTCACGTTGGGGGCGATGCCTTTGAAGGTGCGGGTGAAACCGACTCCGGTCGAGTCCTTCCCGTTGCCACCCACGATCCCGGCGACGTGCGTGCCGTGACCATTCTGATCGGACGCATTCAATCCGGGGACAAAGCTCTGGCTGTATACGATGCGGGAGGCGAGTCCGTTCGCGGTCTTCAGGTCGTCATGCGCGTAGACACCGCTGTCAATCACAGCCACGCCAACCCCGGTCCCTTGATAGCCGAGGGTCCAGGCGATATTGGCGTTCACGACGGTGGTGATGTCCTGAGTGCCTTTGGTGGGCCGATTGGGCGAGATGTAGGCGACATTCGGATTATTCGACAGCGCCTCGATCTGGGCGCTGGTGAGGGACACCGATACGCCATTCACCTTTACGAATTGTTTTTTGATCTGACCGTAGGCGCCGAGTTGCTTCAACTCGTCCTTGGAGGGCGCGGTCTTGAATTGCACGATGACATCCACCGGCGAGTTCGAATTGCCCGGGAGATCCGGCGCTTTCTTCGACGCTGCGAGAACGACGCTTGCGCCTGCCGTCAGGATTAAGATTCTCAGGAAGTTTTTCATTGTCTTGTACCGATACCCTCTCGTGAACTAGTCGCCCCAGACCGCATTGCCGCGTAGATCCAGTACCACCGTCAGGTGAGTTTGAGCTTTGTGGATCCAGTTGCGACGTGATGCGCGGACAGTTACATCACTGGAGGAATTTCGCTTGACCGTTGTATTGTTAGTCATAAATTCGTCTTCGTTAACTCGCGTCTCTTAAAGCACCTCGCATGCCGAAATGTATTTCGTTGATACACAGGAAGTTGCGCGGAAATATGCGCGGGCATGTGACGACAACCTGTCTTTTTGCGCGCGAATGGGACCTTTTGTCTAGCCTTAGAGGGGACTTAGGTTATGTGTGGAGAGGTACGGTGCGTACGTCGGTACTAGTGGGAAAACGGCAGGGTCGAAATACGATACAGGCGGCAAGACCGCCTGCGTTACGGCAC
>JGI1027J12803_100447697_pt1 | contig 10992 bp, 11 predicted proteins | sample IowNatreferecore_FD_12803 | JGI IMG/M metagenome (IMG submission 12803) | reverse complement strand
AAGCCGGTGTCCTTCATGCCGAGAGGCTTGAAGATGTGTTCCTGCATGTAGTCGGGGAGCGGCTGGCCGGAAAGCTTTTCGATGATGTAGCCCTGAATGTCCATCGAGACGCTGTAGGACCAGCGAGTGCCGGGCTGATACAGGAGCGGAAGTTTGGCGAGCTTGTCGATAAATTCCTGCAGAGACTTCGATTGAAAAAGATTCGCTTTTGCGTATTCCTTGTCCACCAGCGTATTGCCGAAGAAGCCGTAGGTGAAACCGGCGGTGTGGGTCAGGAGTTGCTGAAGGGTTGGAGGGTGTATAGGATCTTCGAGGATCATGTTGCCGGAGGCGTCGGCGCCTTTGAAGACTTTGAGGTGTTCGAATTCGGGAATGAATTTGGAAATGGGATCAGAAGGAAGCCACTTGCCCTGTTCGTAGAGCTGGAGCATGGCGACGGCGGTGATGGGTTTGGTCATGGAAAAGGCGCGGAAGATGGCGTCTTTGGTGAGGGGAGCGTTTCCGGCGACGTCTTTTAATCCGTAGACGCGATAGTCAATGACTTTGCCGTGGCGGGCAAGGATGGTGACGGCACCGGGGAGCTGCTTCTGGTTGACGGTTTGTTGTATGAGGGAGTGCAGACGCTCGAGGCGTTCGGAGGAGAATCCGACGGTCTCGGGCTTGGCGAGGTTCATATCGATGGTTGCGGAGGTGTTGGGCGGGGCTTGCTGCGCGCGAGTTTGAGTTGCACTTTGACTGAAAAGAAAAGCTGCCGCCGAGAGCGCTGCTAAGACTTGGATCGGTGCCTTCATTTTTCTCTCCGAAAGTGGCGCGAGTAGCCAGTCAGAAAAGCGGGGAGGATTATACAGTGAAAGTCGCGGCGAGAGGGCAAGCCCGAGGGACGAGCCGGCTTACCGCGAACGCGGAAGGAAGGCGGCCGAAGGTCCGGCTATCGAGCGGATGGATATGGAAAACGTTCAAGCTTTGGCGGCGCGCTGTTCTTTCATTTGGGCCATGCGTTCCTGGAATTGACGAGTAAGGTGGGGCACGATCGCGAGCTGGCGTTCGATCAGCATGAGCTGAGCTCCCCGTAACGGCAGTCGTAATAGCGCAAGAGTGCGCCTAGCGCGTAGTGAGTTCAAATCAAACTTCGAGAGAAACGGAAGTGGCGGCTCAGGCTCCCGAAGCGAGCGGCATGCTGCGGCGGCGGATGCCGGTGGCGTCGAAGAGCGCGTTACCAATCGCGGGAGCCACGGCCATGATCGGAGTCTCGCCAGCGCCGGCGGAGGGAATATCCTTTCGATCGAGGAGGACGGCTTCGATAGCGGGTAGGTCGCGGAAGCGGGGGACGCGATAGTTCGCGAAATTGGGATTCTTGATGCGGCCGTTTTCGAATTGAATGGATTCGAAGAGCGCACCGCCGAGTCCCTGAATGCTGGCGCCGACGACTTGATTGCGGAGGCCGTTGGGATTGATGATGGCGCCGCATTCAAACGCGGTGACGAGGCGAACGACTTGGAGCTTGTCGGATTTGAGGTCAGCGACGACCTCCGCGCAAGTGGCAACGTAACTTCCCTTTTCATTGCCTGCGGCAATGCCAAAGCCCTGGCCGTCTTTGGATTTCTTCTGCGGCCAGCCGAAAGATTTTGCGGCCGCTTCGAGGACGCCACGGAGTCGGTGGTCGGATAGGTTGCGAAGACGGAATTCGAGAGGATCGAGGTTGGCGGCGCGAGCGAGTTCGTCCATGTGCGTTTCGCGTGCGAAGTGATTGGCGGTGGCGGCGAGGCCGCGGTAGGAGCCGCAGCGGAGAACTAGCGGTGCGGAATGGTATTGAACAAGCTGGTTAGAGATGTCGTAAGGAGTTTCGATGCCGGAGGTGCCCGAATGATAGTTGTGGAATTCCCATGCAGTGAGTTTGCCGGTGGGGTCGAGGCCGCTCTTCACTTCGATCAGACCAGCGGGACGGAAATAGGCCCACGTGAATTCCTCTTCTCGGGTCCAGACGAGTTTCACCGGACGATTGGCAGATTTGGCAAGGCGGGCGGCTTCAACGGCGGCATCGCCGGTGTGCTTGCCGCCGTACGCAGAGCCGGTATCGGGAACGATGACGCGGACGGCGCTTTCGGGAATGTGGACAGCGTTGGCGACTTCAGTCCGGACCGCGAAGGGGCGCTGGGTGCCGGTCCAGATGGTCATCTTGCCGTTCTTCCATTCGGCGACCGCGGCGCGGGGCTCAAGGGGAGCGTGGGCAATGTAGGCAACGGTGTACGCCGATTCAAGTTTGTGAACGGCGGCGGAGAGCCCCTCGGAGACTGAGCCCTTCTGTTGTTTCTCGCGGCGGCTATCGGAATCCGGAGAGGCGCTGTCCTTTAAGTAGGTAAAGATTTGGTGGTCGGAGATTTCCTGCGGCGATTCGCTCCACTGGGCATGCATCGCGACAAGGGCGCGCTCCGCTTGTACCTCAGTCGGAGCCGCCGCGCCGATGAAGTTGCCATCAACGACGACAACGACGTCGGGCATGGCAGTGGCGGCTTTTACGTCGCACGATGCAAGCGTGGCGCCGAAAGACGGTTGACGAAGAACCTTGGCGTAGAAAAGATTTTCCGGGCGGAGGTCCGTGGTGTACTGGTGTTTGCCGGTGACGAAGTCGCGCGCGCCGACTTTCGGTAGCGGCTGGCCGGCGATGGTCCACTCGGCCGGGGGAGTGATGGGGTCGGCGTCCGGAAGAACTTGGGCGAGAGTTTTGCCGCGCGCGAGTTCCGCGTAGGTAAGAGACCTTCCGGATGAAGGGTCGGTGATTTTGGCGTTGGCTACTTTGAGCACGGCGGGCGCGACGTTCCATTGCTTGGCGGCAACTTCGAGCATCAGATTGCGGGCAGCTTCAGAGACGCGGCGGAGTTGCGGGACCATTGTTGGTGTGGTGCGGCTTCCGAAGGTTCCCATGTCGAAGGGAGTCAGTTCGGTGTCACCCATGACCATGCGAACACTGGAGAACGGCACGCGGAGTTCGTCCGCTACGGATTGCGTGAGCGAGGTGCGGGCGTTTTGGCCGACTTCGACTTTGCCGGCGAATGCTGTAACCGTACCGTCTTCACCGATGTGAAGCCAGGACGTAATTTCTTTCGGCAGTTGAGGCGGCTGAATGCGCGGGCCGGGAGCGGTTTCCTGTCCTGCAAAGGCTTCTGTGGCTATGGCGAAAACCGCGATGCCAGCGCCAACGATTCTGAAAAAATCGCGGCGAGCGAGATCGAATGGGTAAAGCGAGGGCGAGTTGAATTCGTAGCGCTCCGGCTCAATGGTGGGTTCGATGGCGAATTGGCGGGGCGTTGAACTCATGGCTTGCGCTCGCGGGCAGTTTTCGAGGCTTTTTGCACGGCTTCGATGATGCGAGGGTGAGTGCCGCAGCGGCAGATGTTGCCTTGCAGGGATTTGTCGATTTCCGCGGGCGTGGGATTGGGATTTTGCTGCAGCAGGGCTACGCAGCTCATGATCATTCCTGAGGTGCAGTAGGCGCACTGGAAAGCTTCGGCGTCGAGGAAAGCTTGCTGAACGGGATGGAGCCGGCCGGATTGTTCCAGTCCTTCGACCGTAGTGATGCGCTTTCCAGTGGCCGCGGTGACGGGAGTGATGCAAGAGCGTCGAGCGGTACCATCAATCAGAATGGTGCAAGCGCCGCACTGGCCTTCGCCACAGCCATACTTCGAGCCGGTGAGGCCGAGGTCATCGCGAAGGACAGTAAGCAGCGAAGTATCAGATTCCGCTTCAACGGAACGACGCCGACCGTTGACTTCAAGATTGAAATGTTGCGGCATAACCCACCGGGTCAAGACCCGGCACCATATAGAATCTTGGTACTCGTATTGGCTAGATGCAAATTATTTTTGCGGAAGAGCGAAGGCGTACAGGACATTGTCGACGGGGAGCATGACGTACTGGCGGCCGTCGAGCTGGTACGTCATCGGAGAGGCCAGGAGTTCGCCGCCCATGTTGAGATGCCAAAGCGTTTCGCCGTTGGCTGGATTCAGGGCGAGCAGGTTGCCGGAATTGTCGGCCGTGAAGAGGAGACGGCCTGCGGTGGTGAGGATTCCCGCGATGCTTTCGCCGTCACCGATTTCGTGATTCCACACAACTTTGCCGGTGCGGTAGTCCAGAGCACGAATTGTGGAGTTGGCCCAGAGGATGCGGTCGCGGCCGCCCCAGCCTTCGGCCTTGGTGGTGACAGTGTTGTAGTAAACGCTGAAGAGGCGACGTGCGTTGACGAAGAAGAGACCGGTTTGCGGATCGAAGCTCGGGGCCATCCAATTGGTTGAGCCATCGGAGCCGGGAGAAACAAGAGCGCCGTCAGGAGTGGGAGTGGCTTCCGGCTTGGCGATGGGGCGGCCACGCTTATCCACACCCGACGCCCAAGTCTGCTCGATGAACGGCTCAGTAACCAGATGTTCGCCGGTTTCGCGATCGAGTACGAAGAAAAATCCGTTGCGGCTGGCTTGTGCCAGAAGTTTGCGGTGCTTGCCCTTGAAATCGGCGTCGAAAAGGACGGGCGTTTGCACGGCGTCCCAGTCGTGGACATCGTGCGGAGAAGGTTGGAAGTACCACACGAGTTTCCCCGTGTCAGGGTTGAGCGCAACAATGGTGCAAGTAAAGAGGTTATCGCCAGGGCGGCCGTCGCCAGCGAGAACAGGGTTGGGGTTGCCAGTGCCCCAATATAAGAGGTTCAGCGCGGGGTCGTAGGTGCCGGTCATCCAGGTCATACCGCCGCCATGGCGGATGGCGTCGGAGTCCTTGGGCCAGGTCTCAGAGCCGGGTTCGCCGGGCTTGGGCTGCGTGTTCCAGCGCCACTGGACGGCGCCGGTTTCGGGATCGATGGAGACGAGAAAGCCTGGGATATCGGTGACATCGCCGGAAACTCCAGCGATGACGTGATCGCGGATGACCAGAGGCGCCATGGTCGCGAAGTAGCCAAGTTTGCCGTCGGCGAGCGGAACGTCCCAGCGAACGGTTCCATCCTTTGCATTGAGCGAAACGAGATGCGCGTCGGGCGTTTCGAAAAAGAGGTAGTCCTTATATATAGCGACGCCCCGCTGGCCGATGTGGTCGCCTTCGGAAGCACGATGGTAGTGCCAAATCTGATGACCGTAACGGGCGTCGACGGCCCAGACGTTATCCGGCGTCGTGAAGTAAAGGATTCCGTTGACGACGAGCGGGGTGGACTTAATCACGCTGCCGCGAATGCGGAATGCCCAAGCCAGCGTGAGCGAGCGGACGTTGGAGTCGTTGATCTGGTCGAGTGTGCTGTGGCGGCGGCCGGAGTAGTCGCCATTGTAGGTCGGCCAAATATCGGTCGGAGGCTTGAGAAGCGCGGCGGGATCGAGTCCTTGGGCCGCCACGCGCAGCGGAAGCAGGCTTGACGCGAGCAAAAGAGCCGCGAGCGTTGGTCGTAGAAATTTCTTGAGCGAAAATGTCATCAGTGGGGCTCCATTTTTTCGCGCGCAGCTATTTCAAGCTGTACAGATAAGCGAACAAATCATGCATTTGGGTTTGCGAGATTTTGGGAAGCAATTCGCGATGTGCCTGGAGCGGATCTTTCAGTTCGACTTTGACTTTGCCACGCGGGAAGGAGCGGTACCAGCCGTTTTTATCGCCTACGCGGATGCCTACCGTGAAATCGTCAATGTGAGAGACGGTTCCACAGAGCTGCTCGCCGGTCGGCAGCGTCACGGTTGCGAGGACGGGCTTTTGGTCAGGATAGAGGATGTGAGCCTGGAGCTCGATCGAATTGTACTTATGTGCTATGCCTGCGAGGTCCCCAGTGGGCGAGTGGCACTTGCCGCAGCCGCCGGCGCCCTCGAAATAGGTTCTGCCTTTGTCAGCGTTGCCGGTGAGGAGTTTTTCGAAAGGATAGTCGGAGGGAACGCCGGAAGATTCGACGGCTTCTTTCGAGCGGGCGTGAAGGAAGGCCGAAATATCGGAGATCTGCGCAGCGGTGAGCGGCAGGGCGGGCATGCCCTTGTCGGGTCGGCCGTTGCGAATGACTTCGCCAATGAGGTCGGCGTTGACATCGTGGGCGACGAGCGCGGAGCGGACGAGATCAGGCCCGCGGGCGCCCGTGGCGTCCGGGCCGTGACAAAAGCCGCAAGCCTGCTGGAACTGAGTACGGCCGCGGTCGATAGCGGCGCGCTGCTCGGGAGTGGGTTGCGCTGGGCCTTGCGCTTGAGAATGAAGGTCCAAGGAAGCCAGTAGAAATGCCGCGCCAAGAAGGAGAAGAGCCGACAGGTTTCTCATAGGTTCAGAATAAGAGTCTAACGCAGGAACCGTGATACGCAACCATGCGACGCTTTGGGCCGAGCGAACGAGCCTAGCAAAGACGTGGCGGACGAATCGAAACGATCGCTCGGCTCAATAGGCGTTCTTGTTGACAAGGCCCTTGAAAACGGTAAGAAGAATAATCTGGAGGTCGAAAGCGATGCTCCAGTGCCGAAGATAATACAGATCGTATTGAACGCGTTCGGTAATGGAGGTGTCGCCGCGCAGCCCGTTGACTTGGGCCCAACCTGTGATGCCGGCCTTGACGTAGTGACGGGAATTGTAGCGGGCGAGTTCGGTGGAGAACTTTCGAACGAAAAAAAGCATTTCGGGGCGCGGCCCGACGACGCTCATATCACCGCGCAGTACATTGTAAAACTGCGGCAGTTCGTCCAGGCTGGTGCGCCGAAGAAATGCACCTAGATTGGTGCGGCGTGGATCGTCCCGTACAGCGCGCGTTGCATCCGCTTCCTGAAGGTTGCCCATCCGCATGGTTCGAAACTTGTACATTTTGAAAATCTGGCCTTTTAGCCCCACACGCTCTTGGGCGAAAAAGATCGGGCCCACAGAGGTAAGCTTGATGGCAATCGCAATCGCAACGATGAGAGGCAGCGCGAGCAGAAGGACCAGGCTTGAGAATACAAGATCAAAAATGCGCTTGCAGACCGCCTCGGCAGCGGTTGGCTTTAGCCCCGCGGCTAGTCCGACCATGAAAACTGTGCGGACCGCCGACCACACTGCCCACGGCAAGTTCGCCTTCTCGCGCAAGCCGTTCATTGCACCAGGTCCTTCCTACTCCGTGCTGCGCCTAGCAGGCCTTCTTCAGACGCTTCAATAGCGCTTAAATGAATATCCAGCGAAGCCCAGTAAAAGACACTGTAGGTTTGCTTGGTGTCGACACCGATGATTTTGATTTCGGGATGCTGTCGCAGCACCACGTCGCAGACGCGTGGCCGCCTTCCCGGTTCATCGATCGCGACCACCACAAGATCAGGCATCGTCCTTTCCACCGTGTTTGAAATTTCCTCGTCAGTCGCAACTTCGCCGACGGCAAATGTCGCCAGAATCAACTCACACATCATTCGAGGTCGATTCGCTACCAGAACGCGAATGGCTTTTTCCATGACAAGCTCCGCGTCCAAGTATTCGCAGCCAGCCCCGGTTCGAGGAAGGCCCAAAGTTGAACTGGGGAAAATTTAGGGAACAGGGCCGTGGAAGGCTACAACCAGTGCCATCAACACCGGACTAACGCCCCTTAGTCCGTCGGAATTTCTTTGCAGTTGCTAATCGTCATGCTTTCATCAGCTTCCAGCGGGAGAGGCATTCAGGTAAGGTCTATGCTGTATGCCAAAATTGTGATTCGCGCGCTTTTGCTCTTCAGAAGCAATTTATTTCGCCACTCGGCCTTTTTCATGCTTCCTTTGTCGATTGCCCCTTGACAACGCAAAACCCTAGGCACTAACTTTGGACTACCGATGGGTCGCTACCCGCAGCCTCGATCCTATGGTCGGGGTTGTTTCTTCTCGTGTGGGCCAGAAAGTGTTTCTTTCCGCGAGGAGGTAAGTTTGAATGGATCGGGCCAAAAGCGACGCTGCCGTCAGAGCGGTGCGAATTTTTCTGCTTGTCGGCAATCGATTGTTGCGCGATACCTTGCTTCGCTTGTTTCGTAAACCGCCCGACGTTTCAATCGTGGGGCAAGGTTCTCCATCCGTCATCCCACGCTCGGATGTGCAAGAATCAAATTGTGACGTGATTCTGACCGACTCGATTCCTGTTCCCGCGTCGGCGGACGATACGGCAGCGCAAGTTCCTCTAGCAGCGGAAATCCTCCTGGTTGGCATGGAGGACGACGAGGAAGAATTTCTTGCCGCCGTCCGCGCCGGATCGAGCGGTTATCTTTTGAAGGACGCGTCCGCTGCAGACGTCTTGAGCGCTGTACGTTCTGTGTCGCGCGGCGAAGCGGTTTGCCCGCCGCGTCTTTGTATGTCTCTTTTCAAATGGATCGCCGACGAAGCTCGCGAAATCTCTCACCGCGGATTGGACTCCCGTCCGAGCTTGACCATGCGCCAGCAACAGTTGGTTTCCTTGGTAGCCAGAGGCTTGACCAACAAGGAAATCGCTAGCGAGCTAAATCTATCTGAATTTACTGTAAAGAATCACCTGCACCGTATCATGAAGCAGGTGGATGCGGACAGCCGTCACGAAGCCGTCGAATCTGCTCGCGCTCACGGATACTTGATTCCACAATAGCCGGTTGGATTAATTCGGATTGCAAAAGAGCTTGGCTGTTCGCCCAAGCCACTTTGCCCTTCCCTTGTCCATGGTTTCAGCCCGATAATATCGGGTAGGTGTTTATCTGCTTGTGTGTATAGGTGGCTTATGGAAGAAGCCGTTCGCTGGAACCTCAAGGTCTCGAAGCAAATCGATCTTACCCTGCGCACCTATCTCGGCGCCCGGGGCATGAAAAAAGGCGACCTCTCGAAATTCATCGAGGATGCCGTCCGCTGGCGCATCTTCAACCGCACCGTGCAGGAGATCAAATCCCGAGCCGGACGAGCTCCAGGCAATCATCGACGGGGCTGTCCGCGAGGCCCGCGCCGAACGGCGCACTAAGAGAAAGGCTAACAAGACCTGATGCGCGTGGTGCTCGATACCAACATCCTCGTGTCGGCCCTCATAGCTCCGGCTGGCAACCCTGCAGCTATTTATAACGCCTGGGAACAAGGCAAATTCACCCTCCTGACCTGCACGGAGCACCTCGACGAATTGCGCGCCACGCTGCAAAGGCCGCGAGTCGCCAATCATCAAACCTTATAAGGCAGGTAGGCTGGTCAATCAGATTAAAAAGCTCGCTGAGGACGTCTGCCAGCTGCCGCAACTAAAACGCTCACCGGACCCCTGGCGACGACTTCTTGCTGGCCTTGGCGGAGGCCGGCGGGGCAGATTATCTTGTGACCGGCGACAAGAGCGGCTTGCTGGTGTTCGCCAGCCACAAGTCCACGCGGATCATAACCGCGACTTCGCCGCCTTGTTTGCCGCAGACGCCGCCCTATGATTGCCGCGAACTATGGGGAAAATTCGGGGGACCTTGCGCATGGCGAGCCACATTTTCGTACTTCGTCCCACAACCAAATTCTTTGCCAAGTCTTTTGTTTTCAGAAATACTGGTGCAAAGGAAGGACTTAAGAAAGATAACCTGCCTGGCTTGGGCGCAGGAGGTGCAGAGTTCAAAATTCGGCGCTCCGACCAAACATCCCGTGTTTTCTTTAGCTTATTGAAAGCGCCGTTCACCCAAAACCAACCTGTGGAATTCTGGCAGACAGGAGGTCTGAATTTGCAAGTCGTTTAGTTTCCGAGAGCTCGCCACATGACGAATATGCAAAAACAAGCCGAGGCAGGAGTGCTCTTGAGAAACTATTGAACGGAAGCATGTTAGACGCGCGCAATCTGGCAAGTATGGGAAAAATTCAGGGGACTCTGCGCATTTCTCGTCTCATTGATCGTCGGAAATGCAAATCAATAATCACACGCCAGGCTCAGCTCGCGCTTTGCGGTTTGCCTCTCAATTGTCGCCGCATTGGTCGGTTGAATTTGAGAAGCGCGAGATCTTGGCGGCGGTTTGCCAATTCACTCTGACCTGTTCGCACTGATCAATCTTCATTTATTTTGTTACCGTTACATTGCTACCGCTGCCGGAGGGGTTTCAGCTCTGATCCGCCCTTCTCCGATGCCCGCCAGCCCTGATCGGCAGCAAAGCGCCAGGAGGCTCGTGGGTATTCTCATGACGGGTTCGCGGCCAATCAAATAACCTTGGAGGCTTACATCCGGATTATCGGCTTGCGTGCAGCCCGGCGTACTCGGCTTTTGCTTGCTGGTAAATAGGAATATCGGAGTCGGCGTCTTTCCAAAGAGCCAGAAAATCCTCATATGACTTGCGCGCCGCAGATTCGTCACCCATCAGTTTGTGCGCCCTAGCTAGCTGCAAATGTGACAATGCTCCGATAACGGTTCTTCCCACGATACCAGGATGATCGAGCAGCTTCTGGAACTCCGCCGCCGCCAGGCGCCCTTCTCCCATCTGCAGGTATGCCAAACCCCGAATATAAGCGGGGTAAAGGTCATTGAAACCATCGGCCAACGCAAAGTCATACTTCACCGTGGAGCGCAAGATTTCGACGGCCGCAGCTGGATCGTTCTCATGAAGCTTCATGGCCGCCCGAATCGTCGGCAGACTGTACTTCTGGACCATAGTATTCAATGGATCGTTCTGACTTACAGCATCTGCTAATTTCCGCGCTTGCTCAGTGTCTCCAGCTCTCGCGAAAGCCAGAGCAAGGCCTAATCGCCCGATGCGGTTCGGAGCACTCGCAAGAGCCTTTGCTGCCAGCCGTTTAGCCCGCTCTGCGTTGCCGATTTCAGCTTCTCGTAGCGCGGACAAGCCGTTACCGTAAGCGAAATCAAGTGTGTCGGGCTTGGTGACCGCGTTTATGGCTTGCTCCGTCAAGCGGCGAGCCTCACGGAAGTGCCCCTGGTAAGCCTCCACCTTTGACCTTCCGAAGAGAAAGCTAGCAGCGATCGGCTTACCCACCGCCCAACGCCACTGCTCCTCCATCGAGGGCTTGTCCCCTTGCAGCGTTCGCTCCGGATGCGAACCAGAGCATTACTGAGATCAGTAAGCCGTTCCCGCCGCCACTTGGTCTCACAAAACTC
>JGI1027J12803_100269561_pt1 | contig 10994 bp, 8 predicted proteins | sample IowNatreferecore_FD_12803 | JGI IMG/M metagenome (IMG submission 12803) | reverse complement strand
CGCCCATCCGGCTCGGATTCAGACCGGCGTGATATTCTCCCGCCCGTGACGCAACACCCGGGCCATCCAGATAAGCTCGTTCAGAAATGTATCGACCCGTCGGATAAAGTTTTCATCGAGCAAAACGCCTCGCTCGTCGAAAAGAGTGCCCACCCTTCCGAAATTTACGTCTTCGAAAATCGTGACCAGCCCGAGTTCGCGCGTGACGGGAAGTAGGCTTTCAATCACACGCACCCCGCCGCCTACGCCCGCCGACACACCGCAAATCCCGACAGCCTTGTGAATGTATTCTTTTAAGTTCATATCGAGCGCGTGTTTCAATAAACCCGGAAAACTATGATTGTACTCCGGCGTGACGATGATAAGCGCGTCACAGCGTTGAACTGTCGCCGAGAACTTTGCGTCCTTCATCTGCTCGCCCGCATCGTCGAGCCTCATCGGCAGCGTCCGCACGTCTATGAACTCCGTTTCCACTCCAGCACGTTTTTTTGTTTGTTCGAAGACAAAGCGCGCGGCGTGCTCGCTTTCTCTTCCCTGCCGCGCTGTGCCAAGAATCAGCGGAATAAACAAAGGTCGGTTCGTATCCGCCATTATGCGAGTCTGGAGGGGACTTCCGCCGCAAGCAAGCCGGCGCTATCAGGACGTCCGAAACTTTCCAAGCTGGCAATGGCACATCGTTCGCCAGCGTATCGCAATCTGCCGACGAGGACATCAGCAGCTACACCTCCGAAAATTGACGCGTTGCGGATTCTTGAACCCGAAGCGACCGATCTTCTATTCCGCCGATGAGGGAACGCTACCCTGCAGGCCGTGCTCTTCTTTCTTCTCGGATGGTATGGCTTTCATCGGCACCGGCTGTTCCGGCGCCACCTCATATTCTGGCTTGGGCGCGGCCATTAGCCAATGATCGAACCAGCCGACTATGTGCTGCAGACGCTCGACTCGATGCCAGGGCTGACCCGATCGGGACAGTTCATGTGTTTCGTTAGGAAATTTCACCATGACGGTCGGCACCTTCAGGAACTTAAGTGCACGGAACATTTCTTCCCCTCCGGCGCCGGGCGGGGTTCGTGAGTCCGTCTCGCCCAGCACGAACATGCTCGGCGTCTTCACGTTCTTAATATAAGCAATCGGGGAACGCGCCCTAAAGTCGTTCAAGTCATCAAAGGGCGGCGCTTTAAACCAGTTGGGTTGAAAGAGGGTGAAATCGGCCGTGTACCACCATGCTTCCCAGCTGGCTATGTCGCGCTGCGAGACTGCGGCGGCGAAGCGCTGGGTGTGACCTATCACCCAGTTGGTAAGTAATCCTCCGCCACTCCCACCGGTCACGCCAAGCTTCTTATCGTTGATATAACCGCGGCCAATCACTTCATCGACGCCGCGCATCAGGTCCTGAAAATCGTCGCCGGGATAATGATATTGGATGACATTGCCGAATTCCTGACCGTAGGTAGTGCTGCCGCGCGGATTGGGAAAAAGGACAACGTACCCCTTGGCCGCCATCCATTGAAACTCGTGTTCAAAAACATAGCCGTAAGCTGCGTGCGGTCCGCCATGAATGTTTAGGATCAGCGGATACTTCTTATGTGAATCGAATCCAGGCGGCTTTTGCAACCATGCCTGAATGCGTTTGCCGTCGAAGCTTTGATACCAAATCTCCTCCGGCTCGGTCAGATTCAACTGGCTGAATAAGTCCCGGTTGATATCGGTGATCTGGCTCGGTTCAGCTCCGCCTCCATCTGTAACGAACAGATCCCCTATCCGCGTCGGAGTTGAAACCAGGCACACGAGCTTGGAACCATCCGAGGTTCCTCGAAACCGAACTACCGCCTGGTTCCCTTTTGTCAGCTCGGTGATTGCACCCGTCGCGGCATCGAACTTCGCCAGATGGGTCCGGCCTTCCTTGCCAACAATCTCGATAAGACTCTTTCCATCTGCGCTCCAGATCGGCCGATTCCCGCCACCGGCGCGCGGAGTCGGGTTATCGCCGAAAACGCCATAGCCGACGTCGAAATCGTAATCGCCAGTCAGATTATGCGCCTTCGCGCCGGGTTGAAGCTCAATCGTCCAAAGATCCGGCTGGGTATAGGAATTCACCGGCTGAGTCTTTGACGCGATGAACGCGAGGTGCTTGCCGTCCGGGCTCAAGGCTAAATCCTGAATGCCCATATCAATTGTCGTTATTTTCATCGGCTCACCTCCGGTGGTCGCGACGGAGTAAAGCTCCGCCCTGGGTAAGTCGTAGTAAGGTTCATCCACATGCAGCGACGCAAAGTAGATGGCCTGGCCATCTTTCGACCATATCGGATCTGAGTCGTCGAACCGTCCTTTAGTCAGTTGCTTCGGCTGCACCTTCTCGTCCGCTGTATGCGGCGCCTGGATTACCCAAATATGGTCGGGATGCTTCGGATCGAGATAACCCTCGTCATTCGATCGATAAACGGCCCGGGTAACGACGTGAACATCACTTTCGTGCGCACCTTCATCCGCGCTCTTCGCCGCTGCCGCAGGAGATGATGTCGGCGTCGGTATTTGCCGCCCTGGCGACTCCGCCGATTCTGCAGCGGCTTTCTTGAGCTCTTCTTCCTTGCGCTTCTTCTTTTCCTGCTTCGCGAGGTCGTCTGCATTGGTCGTGCTCGTAAATGTGATCTGCTTGCCATCAGGCGACCACGTAGGTGCGCCGGCACCTTTTGGGAGGGTAGTGAATCCGAAAGCATCACCCCCGCTCAGCGGGAGCATGCAAAGCTGTGCCGGCTCAGGCTTCCCATCCTTTTCTGTCCCGCGCAAAAAGCAGAGATACTTTCCGTCCGGTGACCAGCGGGGGGCCGAATCATGGTTGCCGCTGGTTAAACGATGCGGTTCTTCCCCTCCGGCGATCGGAACGGTCCAGATGGAGGTGTCGTAACCTTCTTTCTTCTCATTTACCGTTACACGAACAAAAGCGACCCGAGAACCATCCGGTGATATCTGCGGATCACCGATCCAAATGAAGTCGAAAAGGTCCTTTTCGGTAGTAGGCCGTTTGTCGGCGCCTTCGGCGTAGGCTGCGAGAAAGGCGGTCGCGAAAACGAGAGCGCAGACAAATGTCATTCTGCACGCGAAGCTGGAAGTCAACGAGATCCGGTAAGGCAAAAACATCGCGCAAATTGGCACTGCGTTGTCACCATGCAATGGCGAACGTTGGCCGCGCGGTTTTAAACCGGCTCAATTGCTGTTTGAACGAGACTTGATCGGCGTAGAATTCGATTATGACCAGCCTGACTGATCGAGCGCGTGCGATCCTGTCCGAATGGATACAATCGGAAAGTCTTAGACTGCATTGTCGTGCCGTTGCCGCATCGATGCGCCATTTCGCCGAGCAACAGGGCGCCGATGCAGATTTATGGGAAGCGGTCGGTTTGCTGCACGATCTCGATTACGAGCGTTATCCCAATTTGGAGCAAAGCTCGACCGAAGGTCATCCGTTTGTCGGTGTGGCGTGGCTGCGCGAACAGGGTTGGAGCGAGGAAGTTTGCCGGGCCATTCTTTCGCACGCCAATTACTCGGGTGTGAAAGCAGAGACGCCACTCGAGCGGACGTTACGTGCGGTCGATGAACTAAGCGGCTTCGTTATCGCGGTGGCACGTGTGCGTCCGTCCAAAAGCATTCATGAGGTGGACGTCGCAGCGGTGAAAAAGAAGATGAAGGACAAGGCATTCGCTCGCGCTGTTAACCGTGAGGATATGACTAACGCCGCGGCCGAACTCGGCATGCCTCTCGAGAACGTGATCGCGAGCGTTATCAGCGCGCTACAAGGGAATGCAGACACGCTGAGTCTCGCGGGAACCTTGCGCAGATAGATTGAATCCGGTTCCTCGAGCCTCGCCAAACCAAGCGTTGAGCTTTACCCTGCCAAATGACGCAAACGTCTAGCTCGCTTGCAATAAAAGCTTTTCGCACTCTACATCAATCAGGCTGCTTTATTTTGCCGAACCCATGGAATGCAGGAACCGCAGTATATTTGCATCACCTCGGCTTCAAGGCATTGGCCACTACATCGGCGGGCTTCGCCTTTTCGCGGGCAAGAGCGGACGGAAACATTTCCCGGGATGAAATGCTCAACCACATCCGCGAAATCGTTGAAGCAACGCCATTACCAGTAAATGCCGATTTTGAGCGCGGATATGCCGACGACCCGGAGGACGTAGCACGAAATGTGAAGCTTTGTGTCGGGACCGGAGTAGCCGGATTATCGATCGAGGACAATAGTCGCCGCGATGATTCGCCGCTTTATGATACGGAGTTGGCGGTTGAACGAATCCGGGCGGCACGGGCTGCCATTGATGTGTCGGAAATTCCGGTGGTGCTCACGGCACGGTGTGAAGCGTGGCTGGTCGATGCACCTGATTCGTTCCATGTTGCGATCGAGCGGCTTGTCGCCTACGCAGCTGCCGGCGCTGATTGTCTTTACGCGCCGGGTGTGCGCGGACCAAAGGAGATCGCAGAAATTGTGCGAGCGGTCGCGCCGAAACCGGTGAACGTGCTCGTATCAAAGTTCAACCATGAGTTGTCTCTCTCGCAGCTTGAAGACCTCGGCGTTCGACGTATCTCGCTTGGTTCCGGCCTGGCCCTGGTGGCGTGGAACGCGTTTATGCGTGCTGCCCGAAGTCTAAGCAGCGGGTCATTCACAGCTCTGGCGGACGCAGCTCCCTCAGCCGAACTCAACGAGCTATTCAGTGACTAGAGTCAAGATCAATGCTGAGCGTGGCCGAGGATGGGCTCGTCCGAGGCTGACTCACGCGTCTAGCGTCCGTCTGGTGCACGTTGAGCAGAAACGCGCGGTATTGCCACTTCACTCGCATCACGCCTGTTCATTTGGCTCCCGAACAAGTTTGAGAGTAATTGAGAACTTACCTGCCTGATCCGGAGCGGGCTTGACCAAAGCGCTCCCTTTCCAGTCACGTCCATCCTCGTCGGTGAATTTCCAGTTAATCTCAGATTTGTCACCAGCTCCCGTGGCAGGTACAGGCAGCAACGAAATGGGTCCGCGAACGTGTGGAGTTTTCGAAACGATTCGTTTGCTAATGAGGTCAATAATTTGAGGAATTGAATTAGGCTTCGAAACAAGAGCTTGAATCTCCCAGTGATTCAGATCTCCCTCGGTTGAGACGAGTTCTCCATCCACGTCGTTGATTTCGGGCAGATAGCGATCGGCAAGAGCGGCCCGCGCGAAGTCTGAATTGGGATCCCACCTGTACTCCATCCCCAATGCGGTCGCTTGAGCTACTCCTTTTCCTTTGATTTTCGAGATAAGGTGAAAAGCGCCGTCAATTCCGGAAGAAAGGCCGGCCGAGGTAATAACCTTTCCGTTGTCGACGTAACGCTTGTCGTGAACAACTTTCGTTTTCGGAGCAACCTGCGCGAGGTGTTCTATTTCGTGGTTTACAGTGGTCGCACTTAAACCATCGAGGAGTCCTGCGCGGGCGAGAATGAACGCACCATTGCAAACTGACATGACATGCTGCGCTGCATCAGCGGTGTTACGAACCCATTTAATCAAATCCGGATTGTCGAGGGCGGCATGAATGCCCCCGCCGGGCACGAGCAGAATGTCGGGTCGCGGACTATTCGCGAAGGTATAATCGGCAGTGATTTTCTGGCCAAATGTGGCGTTCACTACGCGCGTTTTGTCGGCGACCGTAAAAATCTTGAAGCCAGCTTCGCCGAATGCTTCCCATGGACCGGAATAATCGATGACTTCAGCTCCATCGAATAGTAGAACAGCGACTGAAGTTTTGTGCGTGGATACATTTGCGCTTTTCTCGATGAGTTGCATGCCGCAGGTGGGACAATTACCCGGTTGATCGAAGGTCCGATCGTCAGTTGCACATCCGCAATCCGGACAAACATAAATCTTGGGCGACGATGCCTGAGCCGCGGTGGGCGCAGCTAGCGGCTGTCCAATCCAAGCCATTACCAGCATAATTATGGTTACATATTTCATTGTTACCTTTTCCTTAGTTTTGTGTTGTGCGGCCTTTTTGCAGTCGTTGCTCTGGCCGGCGTTTTCCCTTGGTTTGTTTAATGGACTCGTCGAGGTGAAATCCGTTGCGATAACTGCTCGGCTTGACGCCAAAGCGTCGCTCGAAAGCTGTCCGAAAAGCATCGTCGCTATTAAAGCCGACAGATTTGGCAATCTGTTCGATCGTTTGACTACGCGCGGACAGCCGCCGGCGGGCTTCATCCAATCTTAGCTTTTCAATAAACGACGCGGGAGTTCCGCCAAAGCTAGCTTTAAAGCGGCGGCTGAAGTGTCGCCCTGAGAGACAAGCACGTTTTGCTAACACTTCCAGAGATAGATCAGCGTCAAGGTTCCGCAAAATCCAGGCTGCCAGCTCGGAGAATTGATCGGCTGAGGTAATCTGGAACTGCAACGGTTCAGAAAACTGTTCCTGGCCACCGGTCCGCTTCATGTAAACGACCAACTCACGCGCCGTGCGCAGGGCGACGCGCGGACCAAAATCTTCCTCGATCAGAGCGAGTGAAAGGTCGATACCGGCCGTAATGCCCGCCGAGGTGTAGAAGCGCCCGTCCTTGAGAAAAAGGGCGTTTCCACTCACCATAAGCTTCGGGAAACGCCGCTGTAAATCTTCCGCGAATCGCCAATGTGTGGTCACTTCGCGGCCGTTGAGTAGTCCAGTTGGCGCAATGCCATATGTTCCGGTGCAGACGCAGGCGATGCGGCGAATTTGTGCGGCGTGACTGCCGATCCATTGCGAGATTTGTTTGTTAGTCCGCTCGACCCGCAAACCTCTTCCGCCGGGTACAATCAGGGTATCGACCGCCGATGCGGTGCGGAGCGTCTCGTGCGGGTGAAAAATGACTCCGGATTCGGCTCTAAAGGGCTTTGCCGAAATTCCGATAACGACAACCTCGTAACAGCGCTCGCCTGACGCGGTCGTAGCAACGGTAAAGGCATCAGACGGGCCAACCAGATCGAGAGCCTGGATTCCATCAAAGCCGAGAATGCCGATTCGAATCGCTTTCACTCACTCTTTTGTAACGGAACACTGATATGTCCGAAATGACGAATTTCCGATAAATCTGGACATAAGTGCAACCTACCGCTCGAAGAGACCAATCCCTCACAAAGGAATCTCAACCAGCGGTCTGCTCGCTGGCGATCAACGCGCGCACGACACGAGCGCGGTCGCGGTCTGCAAACGCAAATTCAGAAAACTCGTTCGGATGTAAAATTCCAGCCAGAATCTCCAAGCTGTCGACAATTCGTGGTCCGGGTCGCGCGAAGTAACTGCTGCCATCCACGGCATATATCTCGTAATTACGTGCTGCCATCAGGGAATCGAAACCCGGGAGTTTGCGAAGTATCTCGACATCGCGCAGCGCTCGCGTGACGTCATACCCGCACAACGCAAGTACGATGACTTCGGGATCAGCATCGAGCACCCGCTGCCAACTGACCTGTGTCGACGGCTGGCGTTTGCGACCTAACGGATCGTAGCCGCCAGCAATGTTGACCAACTCGGGTCCCCAGTGACCGGAACAGAATGGCGGATCGATCCATTCCATCAAAAAACAGCGTTTCCGGCAGCCGACGGCTTGCGCTCGCTGACGAACGATCTCAATTCTGGCCTCCAGGTGCCCTATCACCTCATCACTACGAGCGCTGCCGCCGCAAGCAGCAGCAACCCGTCGGATGTCGTCGAAAATGTCCGAGAGGGAAGAGGGTTCAAGGTTCACCACTTTCGGCGGACCTGGAAGATTGGCCGCCAATCGAGCAATGGTGCCGTAACCAACCGCGCAGACGTCGCATAATTTTTGAGTGAGGATTACGTCTGGGCGTAGTTCACGTATCAGCGGCTCATCAATGACATAGATGGAGCCGTGATCGTGCAGCCTCGACCGGACCCATTCATCTACGGCCCGACTGGGGAGATCGGATCGATGGATCGGGCAATAAGTTATGCGCGGCCGCTGATTCGCTTCCATTGGGTAATCACACTCATGGGAAATGCCGACGACATCGTCGATTAATCCGAGTGCCGCTGCGATTTCAGTCGCTGCGGGTAAGAGCGAAACAATCCTCATGAGCAATTAGCCAGCCCGGCAGTATCGCTGGCGCAAGGACGTTGGCTAGTGGCGATAAAGCACGCAGGTTGCCCACGGCAAAAGTAAATTACTGCCCGCGGGCTGGAGACAGACTGGACTACGTCGATTCTCGCTCAGCTTCGAGCAGATCGCCCAAGGTGGTAAGCAGCTTTTCTTTTGTGTAAGGCTTGGCCACACAAGCTTGCACGCGCAGAGCTTCTAGGTCGGCGGCGTGCGCGTTGTCTGCTCTACCGGTTGAGACAATTACCTTCAACTCTGGATTCAATTTTCGCAGCGTCCTAACGAGAGTTGGTCCGTCCATGAACGGCATCATCACGTCGGTTAACAGTACCTTGACCGCATTCCGGTGTTGCATGAAAACCGCCACCGCTTCGGTCCCATCTTCCGCAGCGAGAACCTTGTAGTTGGCGCCTACCAGAAGCGCTTCCGCGGCCAGGCGAACATTGGGCTCGTCATCCACGACCAGGATAGTTTCACCCCGCCCACCTGGGGCCGCTGAATCCGTCGTTTTTACCTCTGCCTGGACACGATTACTGGCCGGCAGAAATATTTTGAATGTCGTCTCTCCGGGCTCACTGTAGACGTTGACGAAACCGCCGTGACTCTTGACGATTCCAATCACGGTCGAGAGCCCGAGGCCGGTACCGGTGCCCACTTCCTTGGTTGTAAAAAACGGATCGAAAATCTTATCGACAATCCCCGGTGGAATGCCGGCGCCGGAATCGCTTACCTTCAGGACAACATGCGGTCCCGCTGTCGCACCGGGCGTCATGGCGGCAAAGTGGTTGTCCAGATGAATGTTTTCCGCGGATATCGCGAGCGTACCGCCCTGTGGCATGGCGTCGCGCGCGTTGACGGAGAGATTAAGTAAGACCTGATGCATCTGGGTCGGTTCGCCTTCGATCGTCCAAAGATTGTCCGGACATTCGATGCGCACGCTAATGGATTTAGGGAATGTTTCGCGCGCGATCCGTTCAATCTCTTTGATCAGATGAGCCGGTTGAATGAGGACGCGCTCCCCTTCGGCGCCGCGGGCAAAAGTTAAAACTTGCCGCACAATTCCGGCACCGCGTTCGGCGCTTGAAACAACCAGCGAAACCAGCGCCTCGCGTTGCTGCGTACTCATTTCATTCCGAAGCAACGGAGCCGTCAACAGGATGGGCGTAAGAATGTTATTCAAGTCGTGTGCTACACCACTGGCGAGTGTGCCCACGCTTTCGAGCCGTTGCGCCCGAAGTAATTGCGCCTCGAATTTTTTTTGTTCGGTGATGTCCTGATTAATTACCAACACCGATTTTGGCCGGCCATATTCATCCGAGACGAGTGTCCAACGGCTGTTGAAGGTGACGGTTGTGCCGTCTTTACGACGCTGTTTTGATTCGCCGGTCCACTCCTTTTTTTCCAGAAGAATCTTTTTCGCCGCCAGGAATGCCGGCATGTCCTGAGACAGAAAATCGATTGTGCGTCTTCCCAGAACCTCGGCAGCCGACCAGCCGTAAATGCGTTCTGCTCCCTTGTTCCAAAACTGAATTCGCTCATCCATGTCGCGAACGACAATCGCGTCGTAAGCGAGGTTGAGAAGGTCGGCCTGCTCTCTTAGCAACTCCTCCGCGCGCCGACGCTCGGTAATGTCTTGAATAGTTCCGGCCATTTTGATCGGTCGGCCATCGGCCGCTTTGACGCGGTAACATTCCACATGGACGAAGCGTTTGGTTCCGTCACACGGTACGATGGTGTAATCAGCGGTATAGGGCTTGCCTGTTCGTATGCATTCGACATAGGCATGTTTCGCTTCGTCGCGGTCGGCCGGATGAACAAACTCGAGGAACGTATTATGGGTTACATTGATCTGGCCGGGCTCCATGCCAAAGATCCGAAAGATTTCGTCTGACCACCGCGGCGGATGTTTCCCCCGATCCTTTTTCTCCGTCAGGTCGATTTCCCAGCTGCCGATGTGTGCCAGTCGCTGAGCGAGGGCGAGTGCTTCCTCGCTTTCTCGCACTCGGCGTTCCGCCGCTTCGCGTTCTGTCACATCGATCGCCGTGGCCATGCGCGCCGCTTTTCCTTCGAAAACGACTGGGCTTGAGTAAATATCCACCGCCAGTGGTTTGCCGTCCTTGGTGCAGTGCCACCACATGCCGCTGTGCGGCGAGGGGGCATCACTTCTTGAGTTCGTAGAGTCTTTCGCCGGCCGAAGATCAGTTACCTTCAGGGACAAAAACTCGGCGTGCGAATAACCATAGCGCTGAATCGCGGCCTGATTGACCGCGAGGAAATTTAGGGTCGCCGCATCATAGACCCACATTGGACTCGGATTCGTGTCAAACAGCAGCCGATACTGCTCTTCCTTTCTGCGGATGCTCTGGGCCGCTTTTTTCTGCTCCGAAACATCGCGCGCGGCGAAATAAATCAGCTTTTCATTAACTGAACTGCGGGCCTGCCATTGCAGCCAGCGATAGGATCCGTCCTTGCATCGGTAGCGGTTTTCAAAATTGGTCAGGTCGTTGCCGCCGACGAGCGTCGCCGTCGCCTCTTCAGTTGCCCGGCGATCCTCTGCGTGAACGAACTCGATGAATGGCTGGGCGAGCAATTCCTCGCTCGTGTAACCAAGGATTTGCTTTGCGGCACCGTTAACTCGCTTGAAATAGCCATCGAAACCGGCGGTGCCGATCATCTCGCGCGACAGCGTTGCCGCGCGACGCAGGTTATCGCCAACGCCGCTGCCGTTGCGAGCTCCGTTGGCGAGGCCCGTCCTCATGCAAAAGTGAACAGCGAGACGCCGACGCTCCGCGGGTGAAGCACCTCCGCAACAGAAGCTTGAAACAAGGGGGTCGACTGCACCCCCTCAACCCAAGCACGTCACGTTCCAGCGAAGTGGTCGCGGT
>JGI1027J12803_100182443_pt1 | contig 11005 bp, 9 predicted proteins | sample IowNatreferecore_FD_12803 | JGI IMG/M metagenome (IMG submission 12803) | reverse complement strand
TCACGGATGATCATACGCCATTGAACAAAATCGGAATTCCAGTCATTGATGTGATCGATTTCGATTACCCATCGTGGCACACGGCCGAGGATACATTGGATAAAATCAGCGCCGAAAGTCTACGAATTGTTGGCCAGGTCGCGGTCTATGATTTGTCGCAGCTTGAGCTCAGATGAAGAGAAAGCCCCAAGCGATCCCGGCAAGAAAAGCCCCAAGACCCTCGTCGGTCGTGACAAAATATCAGAACTTCGCGTTGCATGGTTGAAAGTTTAAAAGCAGGCTGAGTGGAAGCAGGAGCTGTAGAATGACGCGTGGGTTTCGCAAGAACGTTGGAGTGATCGGTCTGGGTATTATCGGCCGGCGTGTTGCCAAGCATTTGCGCCGCCAAGGACTCGCGGTGTTCGTTTGGAATCGTACCCCGCGGCCGGTTCCGAATTTCGTGGGTTCACCGGCCGAGCTGACCGAGACCTGCAATTATCTTCAGATCTTTGTCGCCGACGACGAAGCCTTGATGCGGATCATCCAGCTTATCTCGCCGTCCCTGACATCCAGCCACATTGTCATCGCACATCCAACGGTGGCGCCCGAGACTATGTGCGATGCGGCCTCTCTGCTCCAACGGCGAGGCGCGCGTTTGATCGAAGCCCCTTTCACTGGCAGCAAGCTGGCGGCCGAGCAGGGACAGCTGGTTTATTACGTCTCGGGAGATGAGGCAGCGGTAAATGAGGTGCGCCCGCTGCTGGAGGCAAGTAGCAAAGCAATTGTGAACATTGGGGCGATTGGCCAGGCGAACATCATTAAACTTGCGACCAACATGGTGACGGCAGCGAATGTCCAGGCAGCGGCCGAAGCAATGGCACTTGTGCACTATTCCGGGATAGCCCTCGAAAAATTTGCCGAAGCCATGAAGCACAACGCGAGCAACTCCGGCACGCTCGAGCTCAAAATTCCGCGAATTATGGCCGGCGATTTCGAGCCGCACTTCTCGGTTAAACACATGCTCAAGGATATGCAAATCGCTAACCGACTTGGACGTGGATTCGATCTGGATCTGACTGTAGCAGGAGCAACGCGTGATCGTTTGCTCGACGAAGCCCGGCAGGGGCGCGGCGATGAGGATTACTCATCCATTGCGCGGCGCTTTCTGCCATTTGTTGAAGAAGGTAGAGAGGATCTCCAGCCGGACTTGTTTTCGCAGCCGGTTCCGGCGGAAGAGCAGCCTGCCATGCACCCTGTGCCGCACGAAGAACCTGAATTCGTTGAGCAACAGCTGGCGGAAATCGAAGCCACCTACGCCGCTGAAGCGCCGGCGCCGCCCGCCGCAGAACAGACCGAGGAATTTTTGCGGCCTGAACCCGAGCCCGCAGTAGGAGAGGCGATAAATTACATTCCGATAGCGACCGAAATCGCCGAACCCCAACACCTCAGCACCCCCCAAAGCGAGACCGAATCACAGATCGTTTCGCCGCCAGCAGCAGCAATAGAAGCAGATGAAGAGGATGAAGCGCATGAAGCGCATGAAGCGGAGGAGCCGCAGGGCTTCTTCAGGCGCTTATTGCGGCGAAGCACCGATTATTGATCACGGGCGCGGGCTTAGTGGGTTATTCGATGGCAAAACGCTTTCGTGACCTTTCTTCCGGTGTCCGCCTGCGCATCAGCGGGGACGATCGGATCCGATTTCTCAACGGGCAGACGACTCGCGACGTGCGCAAGGCTAATGCTAAGTCAGTCCAGGAGTCATGCGTTCTTAACGCGAAGGGCCATCTGGATGCGCATTTGTTTTTGTTTGCTACAACCGACGCAATATGGCTGAGCGCTGAAGTGGAGTTACGGAAGAATCTCCCTGAGCGGCTGGAACGTTACGTCATTGCGGATGACGTCAGCATCGAAGATGTAACCGATCAGTTTGCGCTCCTCCATTTTGTCGCCGAAACGCCTCCGGCGAACTTTGAATATGAAGTCTGTCTTCGCGCGGATCGGTTGGGAACGATTGGGTGGGACATTTGGATTCCGACAGAGAGAAAACAAGAACTCTTATCGAGCCTGGTCGGGCAGTTCGACGGGATGAGTGACGCGGAATGGGAGACGTTGCGCATTGAGCAGGGAATTCCGCAATGGGGCCGAGAATTAACGCCGGACATAATCCCCCCAGAAGCAAATCTGGCCAGCCGCGCGATCGATTACGAGAAGGGTTGTTACATCGGGCAGGAAGTCATCTCGCGCATGAAAATGAGCGGGCAGGTACGACAACAGTTGTGCGGCATTCTTCTCGAAAACGATGGGGAACTGGTCAGTGGGATGGGACTGTCCAACAACGGCAAAGCTGCCGGTCGAATCACCAGCGCCATCTTCTCTTCGCGTCTGAATATGCCCATCGCACTAGCTCTAATTAAGCGCGGGCTTACCGAACCGGGGACAAAGCTCGTTGCATCAATTGAGGGCGCAACAGTGAACGTCCACGTGGCCAACTTGCCGTTTGCTGCAGCGTCGCACATTTGACGCTCTCGCACCGAACAAGCTAAATCTCGTTCACGCCCGAGTTCTGCCATGGCCAAGGTCACGCTCAACCACGTTTACAAAACCTATCCCGGCGAAAAAGCCCGCAAGGTTGTTGCGGTTGAAGACATCAATTTTGAAGTTGCGGACCGGGAGTTCGTTGTCCTCGTCGGACCTTCCGGTTGCGGCAAATCCACGATTCTCCGAATGATCGCCGGTCTGGAGGAGGTTTCGCGCGGCGACATTTTTATCGGTGACAGACGAGTTAACGATTTTTCGCCAAAGGAACGAGATATTGCGATGGTGTTTCAAAACTACGCGCTTTATCCCCATATGAGCGCCTATGACAACATGGCGTTTGGGCTGAAATTACGCCGCTACGGGAAGTCGGAAATTAAGAAACGCGTGCTGGATGCGGCCAACGTGCTAGGCGTCGGCGAATTACTCGACCGAAAACCAAAGGCTCTTTCCGGCGGGCAACGACAACGCGTGGCCGTTGGCCGGGCGATCGTGCTACAGCCCAAAGTATTTCTTTTCGACGAGCCACTCTCGAATCTGGACCCAAAGATGCGGGTGCAAATGCGCGCTGAAATCAGCAAGCTTCATCAGCGGCTACAGGCGACGATGATTTACGTAACGCACGATCAAATCGAAGCCATGACTATGGGCGATCGAATTGTGGTTCTGAACGAAGGAAGAGTGCAACAGGACGATGCACCACTTGCAGTTTACCACCAGCCGGCAAACATCTTTGTCGCCGGTTTCCTCGGCAATCCGCCGATGAACCTTGTCCAGGGGATACTGAAAGAGGAACGCGGTGCGCTGGCATTCCGGGAGACAGGCGGAGGTACCATCCAATTTAAGCTTCCGGCGTCAATAGGGGCTGTTGCCGGCGATTATGCCGATAAGCCGGTCACTCTTGGTATACGGCCAGAAGACATCGAGTTGGCCCAGTTTTCCACCAAATCGGATCAGGGCGTCCGTTTCCCGGGGATCATCGACGTCGTCGAGCCGATGGGGGCCGAGACAAACCTTTACGCAGAAACTGGCGCCCACACGGTTGTCTGTCGCACTCAGCGGGCGATCGATCACCAAAATTCAGGCCGACGCGAGCAGTTTGTCTTCGATCCGACGAAGTCGCACTTCTTTGACCCTCAAACCACAAAGCGCGTTGTCTGAGAGGGATAATAGGGAATCAACCTACATTTCGTTTGCTACGGGCGAGCCTTATCCATTAAAGTGACGTAACAAGTCTCGTCCCCAAATGAACCAACGCTTGCTGGCAGAAATAGGTCGCACCCAACGTCTCGAGATCCTGAACTCGCTCAAACGCAGTCGTGGCATGTCTGTGAACGAGCTCGTCGAGAAAATGAAGATGAGCTACATGGGTATCAAGCAGCATTGTCTGACCCTGCAACGCGACGGTTACCTGGATACATGGCGAAGGCCGCAACGAATGGGCCGCCCCGAGATGGTGTATCGCCTGACCCGCAGGGCGCATGATCTCTTCCAGGCGGACAGCAACCGTTTCACCATCGATCTTCTCGAGGCCGCCCAGGACATTTACGGCCCGAACGCAGCCGAGAAATTGCTCTATAACGTGTTCGAAAGAAAGACCGCCGCGCTAAAAGAGAAGGTCAAGGGCGCAACTATGGCCGATCGGGCTCGGGCGCTAGCCAGGGTTCGAGACACGGAAGGCTACATGTCACAATTCGCCGCTGAAGAAGAAGGTGGTCCGCAAATTCTGGAGTGTCATTCGCCCTTGATGAATGTCTTGGACAAATACCCAATCATTGCCCGTCTTGAGCAGGAAATGTTCGAAGAGGTGCTCGGGACGAAAGTCCGCCGAGAGGAAACGCGGAACTCAGGCCTCTACGAGTGCGCGTTTTACTTTTCCGTCTAGAAGGGCATCCGGCGCGGATTTACCTTTCCCAGATGCCGAAATCGGTTTGATTGAACGCCCATGCTTCGGGCGTTTCCAACAGCGGTCATCGAGAATTTGCAGCCGTTGGTTGACGGCGGCCGGTACCCGGTCAAGCGGGCCGTCGGCGAAGATCTCGTGGTCGAGGCAGACATTTTCAAAGACGGCCACGATGTCGTCGGCGCGGCCCTGAAATGGCGAATCGTTGGAGAAACGCGCTGGCATGAAACCGCCATGAAGTTTGTCGACAACGATCGGTGGCGCGGCGTGTGCACCTTGTACGAGAACGCCACCTATGAGTACACCGTCGAAGCCTGGGTGGATACGTTCACCGGATGGCAGCAGGAGTTTTCGACCAAATTCAAAGCGGGAGTTACACCTCTCACCAGCGAAGCGCTGGAAGGCGCGGCTCTGATCGATCAGGCAGCAGAACGGGCAAAAGACTCCAACGACACGGAACGCCTGAGGGAGATCGCCGATGCCGTGCGAACGAACCCGGCAGCCGAGGTCGATTCGCTGGTGCATTCCCCCGAACTGGAGGTACTAATGGCAACTTACGCCGATCGTTCTGCGGCCACGCAATGGGCGCCGGCACCGCGGGTGCTGGTTGATCGTGTGCGGGCGCGGACGGCAGCTTGGTACGAATTTTTTCCGCGCTCTGCCGAAGGGCGGGGCGATCGCGGATCAAAACTGCGGGATACGTTGCTGCGTATCGATGACGCAAAGGCAATGGGGTTTGATCTAGTTTACTTCCCGCCTATCCACCCTATCGGAAGGACAAATCGTAAAGGCCGCAACAACGCGATTAAGTGCGAACCTGGGGATCCCGGCGTGCCATATGCGATTGGCAATCGATTCCTAAATCTGCCGAATGGAGGCGGACACAAAGATATCGATCCGTCTCTTGGAACGCTGGAGGATTTCGACTGGCTCCAGGAGCAGGTGCGGGCACGCGGAATGGAGATAGCGTTCGATTTCGCAATCAATTGCTCACCTGATCATCCTTATGTCGCGGAACACCCGGAATGGTTTTACAGCCGGCCCGACGGGACAATTAAGTTCGCTGAGAATCCCCCGAAGAAATATGAAGACATTTATCCGCTGAATTTCCGCTGCTCAAACTGGCCGGAGCTCTGGGCGGAAATGAAAAGCATTATCCTATTTTGGGCCGAACACGGCGTGCGAATCTTTCGCGTCGATAACCCGCATACAAAACCGCTGCCCTTCTGGGAATACCTCCTCGCCGGCGTCCGAGCCGAGTACCCCGACACGATTTTTTTGTCCGAGGCATTCACCAAGCCGAAAATGATGAAGATCCTTGCCAAGGCAGGGTTCACACAGAGTTATACCTATTTCACTTGGCGAAACAGCAAGCAGGAATTGATCGACTATTTCACCGAGCTAACCCAGACCGAGATGCGGCAATATTTTCGCGGCAACCTTTGGACGAACACACCAGATATTCTCCCCGTCACTTTGCAAATTGGCGGACGACCGGCATTCAAGATGCGCGCCGTTCTCGCCACGACGCTCTCGAGCCTTTATGGGATCTACTCCGGCTTCGAGCTTTGCGAGAACGCGGCGCTCCCCGGTCGTGAAGAATACCTCGATTCCGAAAAGTACTATTTCAAGGAGCGCGATTGGAACGCCCCGGGAAACATCAAGGATTTCCTGACCCGGTTAAACAAGATCCGGCGAGAAAATCGTGCACTGCATTTTTACGACAATCTCCGCTTCTATCATTCCGAGAATGGCGCCATTCTTTTTTACGGCAAAATGACGGCTGCGCGGGACAACATTATTTTAGTGGTTGTGAACCTCGATCCGTTTCTGCGCCAGAACTCATTTGTGGATGTTCCGATCGAACAGTTCGGGGAAATGACGGGAGACGTCTATCAGGTGAATGACCTGCTGAACGACGAAAGCTACGTCTGGCGAGGACGCCGCAATTATGTGGAGCTCGATCCATTGCAAAAGGTGGCGCACATTTTTCGCGTGCAACGTTTGGGATGACGCACATCTTGCATCGAGCGACTCGCCGCTTATGGTAGCGGCTGCTTGGGGATGAAAAGACTTTTCTGGCTGCTTCTCGCGCCCGCCAGCGCCACATCACTGTTCGCTCAATCTCCCGCGCCGGCTCTGCCGGATGTCGTACGCGCCCAGACCATCCTTGATGCCATGATTAAAGCCGGACCGATCATGATTCCGCTATTTCTGTTGTCGGTCATCTCGGTCATGCTTGTAATTGTCTATTTCATGACCATCCGCCGCGGAGCCATTGTGTCGCGCGGCTTCATGGCCACGGCCGACGCACTGTTGCGCAAGCGGGATTATTTGGGCTTGCTCGCGGTCTCAAACCGGCACGGAGAAGCCATCGCCCGGGTTGTGCAGCAAGTGCTCGATTTTACAACCAAGAATCCAAATGCGGACTTCGAACAGGTGCGCGAAATCGCGGAAACGGAAGGGACCCGCGTCGCCTCCAGCTTGAATAACCGAGTCACTTACCTGGCCGATATCGGGATGATTGCGCCGTTAATCGGATTGCTGGGCACGGTCATCGGAATCATCAGTTCCTTTGGCGCGCTAGGTGCCGATCTGGGCAGCGCGCGCTATGTGGCGCTATCCCGTGGAATCAGTCAGGCGCTTTTCAATACCGCGGCCGGGCTTGCAATTGGCATTCCGGCGATGATTTTCTACGCTTTTTTCCGCGGTCGCTCCCAAAGATTGATTTCCGAGCTGGAGTCTGCCGTTACTCACGTCCTGGCGCTGCTTTCCCTCCAGTTCGGAAGGCGACACGAACGCACGCCCGCTTTGCTCGAACAGGAATTTTAACCCGCCAGCAACGTTAGCATGAATCTGCGTAGCCGCGCGCCTCTGCAGCATCCCGGTATTCAGCTCGCTCCGCTCGTCGATGTCCTGATGCTACTACTGATTTTCTTTTTGCTTACCTGGAATGCGGCCCGAAACGAAAACGAGTTAGATGTAAAGGTGCCAAAAGCGACTGCAGCGAAAGAAAAAGCGGCACCACCGGGAGACGTAGTCGTCAACGTGAAAACGGATGGCAGCGTAGTTGTAAATCGCCGAACCCTATCGGCAGGGGAGCTAGGCGAGCTCCTGCAGAACTTGGTGAAATTGTATCCGGACCAGGCCGTGGTCATCCGTGGTGATGAAGCGGGCGCTTATAAAAATGTGGTGAACGTGCTGAATGTTTGCAGTGAAGCCGGAGTGACGAACGTCGCGTTCGCCACGGCAAAATGAGCAGTTTCCGGCACAGCGCCGGCATCTTTCTAGTGGTAATCACCTGCGCAACTCTGCGCGGGTTCGGGCAAGAAGTTCGTCGTGCGCAGCCATTTCTTGAACCACCAGTCGCTCGGGCGCTGCCGGTGGACGATGCTTCCCCGACGCCCCGCCGCCCGAAAGCTGCCAGCGCCGATTTTGACTCCCAGGACTCCGTCGCTGCAGAGAGACCATCCGGACCTGAGCAGCCGCCGGACAAGCGTCAGTTGGAATATGCCAACGCCCTGTTTTCACGAAAAATGTACGACCTGGCGATTCCAGAATACGAAAAATATCTCAATGATTATTCTGGAGGACCTGGGCGCGCTAACGCTTACTTCGGATTGGGCGAAAGCTATCGGTTGCTCGGAAAGAGTGGATCCGCTCGGACCAACTTCCAGAAAGTGCTGGATGATTTCGGCGACAGCGAATTTGCCGGTCCGTCAGCCTACGCCCTGGCGGTCGGCGCGTTCTCGCAAAAAGATTATAACACTGCCCAATCGCTGTTTCATCGGGCGGCGGCCAAGTCGAAGGATTCGTCGGTCGCGCTCTCGGCAAAATATTTCGAAGCTCGTTGCCTGGAGAGCAGCAAGCGATCAGATGACGCACTTCCGTTATACCTGCAAGTAGCGGAAGCGAAGAGCCAGTATCGAGATGACGCTCGCGCTACTGCGGGCGCGATGCTGCTGGCGCGAGGCAAAAAACAGGAAGCCCTGGCGCAATACGAGGCGCTTGCGGCCGAGGGCGAGAAACCTTCGACAAGGGCGGAAGCGGCGGTGCGCGCCGGTCTTGTTGCGATCGACCTTACCCTCATCGATCGCGGGAAGATCGATAAGGCAATGGCTGATAGAGCTCGGACACTTTTGCAGAAAGGGCGCGCTGCACCGGAAGCGGGGCGTTGGCGCGGCGTGGCACAAGCCGGATTGCTTCGGCTCGAATATCAGACGGGGCAATTCGCACAGTTAGTTTCCGACTACAAGAAAGTGTCAGCGGATTTGCCAGATGAGGCCAAACCGGAAGCGATGCTGCTGGTGGGTAATGCACAGCGCCAACTTGGCCATACGCAGGACGCTGAAGAGATCTACCGGCAGATCATCGAGAAATTTCCGAACCGCGAAGAAGCGAAAGACGCGCGCTATCAACGTTTGATCAACGTTTACAATGCTGATCCGTCCGCGGTCATCGCCGAAATCAACGAATTTTTAAAGACAAACCCGACGGCGGAACGCGCTGATCAGGCGAAGCTGTTGCAGGCGGAAGCGCTCTACAAGCAGCAAAAATTCAGCGAAGCTGCACCGGTTTACGCAGAGCTTCGCAGCTCTCAACTGGCGCCGAAGCTGCGCGCGGAAGCGGGGTATAAACTTGGCTGGTGCTATGCCCAGATGGCTGATCCAGCGCGCGTAATTGAAGCGTTCAGTTATTTTATAAAAACATTTGCCGACAACCCGCAGGTCCCGAGTGCGCTGATCCAGCGTGCTCTCGCTTATCAGCAGAGTAAGGATATTGATGCGGCAATTGCCGATCTCAACCTGCTTATCACGAATTATCGCGGAGCGAAGGAACGTGAAGCCGGGCTCCAGCAAAAGGCGTTGCTGTTGGGAGAACAAAATCGACAGCCGGAGATGGCTCAGACATTTCAGCAATTGCTGAAGGAGTTTCCAAAGAGTCAGGCCGCGGCGCAGGCGAATTACTACATCGGGAAGGCTGCGTTTGATGGCAAGGACTACAAACGCGCAATTGGACCGCTGGACACGGCCCGCCGATTAAACCGGGAGCAATATTACAATCTCGCCACGGTCCGGATCATTCTGTGCAATTACTATTTGCGCGACAGGAAAGCGGCTACTACTGAAGTCGACGGATACCTCGCCGCTAACGCCCCCGGAGGAGTGCCAGGCGAGGTCTTGCAATCGCTCGGTATTGATTACTACAACGAGAAGAATTATTCACTTGCCGAAAAGTATCTGAGTGCGCTCTCGCGAGCGGGAAATCAGGCCGGGATGAAACCAGACTTTTGGTTTTACCTCGGAGAAGTCGCCGGCAAACTGAAAAATTTCGATGAAGCGGAAAATGCATATTCGCATTACCTGCAGACTTCGACTGACGCTGCCGGAAAAGCGAAAGTGTTACTGGCACTGGGAGCCACGAAGATAGCGGCGCATAAGCCAGACGACGCGGAAAAAATTGCGGCGGAAATCATGAGCCTTCAGCCCGAAGGAAAGGTCAACGCCGAAGCGCGCCTCCTGGCGGGCGACGCGCAATTAGAGAGGCAGCGTTTCGAAGATGCGGGAAAAGCTTACGCCGGTGTGGCCTTGCTGTATGATGATCCGACGATTACGCCGCGTGCTTTAAACAAAGCGGCGGATGCCTACCGCCGCGCCGGCAAAACGGAAGAAGCTGATCGCGTAGCGAAAGAACTGCGCGATCGATACCCGAACTACGCGGGGGGCTAGTGCTGGGCAGGAATTAAGTAACTGCCTCGATTGCGAGGGTTTCAATCCGGAGAGGGGCAAGAAACTGTTCGGTTTCGTTTATGTGCAACACTGGGTTCGCCAGTTGCGCGGCAAGAAAACTGGCATCGGGATTTTGCGCAATACCCACGTGAGCGGTGAGGTGGCAACGAGAAAGCAATTCGACGACGCGCTCGGTTTTTTTCTTGAGCTCGGTCTCACCCATAAATTGAACCGTGCACATTCCGGGGCCGGTCGCTTCGACCAAGGGCGAGAGGATAAAAGCGTGATGGAGTAAAATGTCCGAGACTTGGATTTCCTGCGCTCGCGCACGCGCCTTGATCACGAGATGTAGACATCGTCCCAGCGCTTGACTTGGCGTCATTCCAGGCCGGACGCCGGCACTTAAGGCGTGATCATTCAGCTGGAGAATAACCGCTTTGATTGCACTGGCATCGAGCACCGCCAGCGGTTGTTCTCGCAGCCTCGGTTGGTGTCGAGTGATCGCCTGTAAATAAAAATTTGGCAGCAGAATGGTGGCAAACATTTAGCCGAGAGCTGCAATATTAGTTTGGGCTCGCCGGACCTGGAGCCGGAGATGCGTGAGAGGCTGTTCATCCGATAAATTCGAAAGTGTCCATTGATTATCGAGAAGCATCTTGCGGTGGGCGCTCGGCACCAAATTGTGGCGGCTCATAACCAAAAATGCCGCCGGAACCGGCTCGACCAAGCGCTGAAAGCGGTACCAAGTGGTAGCTGGAATATGGCGCAATTCTTCCGGGGGATTCAGGATTAAATCCAGGATGACGAGCGGAAAATTTCCATCTCGTAAAAGAAGATCGCTCGCCTTAAGGGCCTCTGC
>JGI1027J12803_100244412_pt1 | contig 11017 bp, 7 predicted proteins | sample IowNatreferecore_FD_12803 | JGI IMG/M metagenome (IMG submission 12803) | reverse complement strand
CGCTTCAGCCATCAGCTTCTTCACCGCCGCCGCCGTTTCCACAGCGTTCGAACCGGGTAATTGATAGACCGCCACCACCGCGGCCGGCTTGCCGTTCAGATGTCCGGCGACGCTGTAGTCCTGCGATCCGAGTTCCACGCGCGCCACATCGCTCACGCGCACGATGCCCGATTGCGGCGTCTCGCGCACCACGATCTGTTCGAACTCCTGGGGCGACGTAAGCCGGCCCTGCGCGCGTACCGAGTAAGTGAACTCCTGTCCGTTCGGAATCGGTTCGCTACCGACCTGACCGGCGGGATTCACGGTGTTCTGAGTCTGAATCGCCGAAACAATTTCGGGGACGGTGATTTGGAGCTTCGCGAGGCGATCCGGTTTCACCCACAGGCGCATGGCGTATTGCCCGGCGCCGAACACCTGAACCGTGCCTACACCTTTCGTACGCGTGAGTTGATCGTTCAGGTTGATGTAAGCGTAGTTGGCCAGGAAGCGCGAGTCGTAAGTGTTCTTGGGCGAATATAGGGCTACCAGCAGAAGCGGCGCCAGCACCGACTTCTGCACGGTGATGCCGTAGTTGGTGACGTCGGTGGGGAGCTGCGACGCCGCCTGAGTCTGGCGGCTCTGGGCCAGGATCAAGTCCGTATTGGGATCCGTGCTGACGTCGAAATTCACAATCATTCGCATGCCGCCGTTGGCCGTGGCGTTCAGCGAATACATGTAATTCATGTTGTCGACACCGCTCATCTGTTGTTCGATGGGCGTTGCGACCGCTTGCTCGATGGTTTGCGCGTCCGCGCCCACGTAGGTCGCGGTGATTTGGATCTCGGGCGGCGCGATCGCCGGAAACTGCGCCACCGGCAGTCCGACGATGACCACGGCTCCGGCGATCACCGTCACGATGGCAATTACCATCGCGACGATTGGGCGACTGATAAAGAATTTAGACATGGCTGTTCACTTCGCCTTAAATGGCTTGGGATTAATCGCCATCCCCTGGCGGATCTTCTGCACGCCTTCTGCGACCACACGATCGCCGGCTTTGAGCCCATCGGTTACAATCCACTGCGCATCCACCGTGGGACCCAACTTCACGGGTCGAATCTGGACAGTGTTGGCCTCGTCGACGACCGCCACCTGGTTTGCACCCTGAAGCTCGAAAACCGCACGTTGGGGGACCAGCAAAGCTCCCGCCTGATTGCGAAGGGATGCGCGAACTTTCGCGTAACCGCCGGGACGCAGGCTGTTTCCGGGATTCGGAAAGAGACCGGCGATGCGGATCGCACCGGTTCGCACATCCACCTGCCGATCGGCGAAGGAGAAGCGGCCTTTGTGCGGATACACTACGCCGTCGGCGAGGACCAGATCGAAGTCGCGCTGGCGCAGGTCGGCCTGCCGTTTCTCCGCCGTCGGGAAGCGCCGGGCGAAGTCGAGATACTCCTGCTCGCTGGCTGTGAAGTAAACCTTGATGGGATCCAGCGTCGAGACGGTGGTGATGGTGCCGCTGGCGGGACTCACCAGCGCGCCCACCTGCTGCTGCGCGATGCCCGGAATCCCGTCGATGGGCGACGTGACGCGCGTGAACCCGAGATTGATGCGCCCCGTCTCGACCGCGGCCTGGGCGGACTTAATCGCAGCCGTCACGGCCGTGATTTGCGCGCGCGCCGTCTCAACCTGCGCTTTGGCCGATTGCACCTGGGCCTTGGCCGCCAGATTGTTTTGCGTGGCGTTGTCAAGGTCCTGCTGGGTGATCGCCTGCTGCCGGGCCAGCGGCGTGTAGCGATCGACGTCGAGCTGCGTGCGGTGCTGGTTGGCTTCCGCCACGGCGACGCCAGCTTCGGCCTGCGACAACTGCGCTCGCGCCTGCGCTAACTGACCCTGCGCCTGTTCGACCTGCGCCAGCGCTTGATCGAGTGCAGCCTGAAACGGCCGCGGATCGATCTCGAAAAGCAGTTGACCTTTCGCCACGAAGGAGCCCTCGGTGTACGCCTGCCGCACCAAGTAGCCCGAGACCTCGGCCTTGATATCGGCGTTCACCAAGCCGTCCAGCGTGCCGATCCATTCCTGATACAGCGGAACGTCTCGCTGTTCGACCTGCACCACTTGAACTTCGAGCGGCGGGGGCGCCGCGGCGCCGGTTGGATGCGAGCAACCCGTGCCGGCCAGCAAGAAAACAACGATCGAGGCAGCCGAAGCCAGCGTTACGAATCGCCGCATTACATCCCTGCTTCCGTTTCTCATGTGGGCCTCCTTGAAACGCTGACTCTATAGCCGATGGGATGACGAAGCTCGGACGTTGGTCGCGGAATTCTTAAGACTTCGCCAGAGCATATGCAGTTACTCTTTCCTTTACTTTTACGATAAAAACCCCAACTACGCCTGCCCGTCGCCAAATCAATTCAGTCCCTGATTCTGGCGCTTACTCAGCCCGGAATCGTCCCCAGATCGATCTACATTTGGGAACCTCGATGGTCGACTGTACGAATACCCCTTTATAGTTAGGGCCTCGTACCCGGGTCCGATCGACATCCAAGCGCTTCCACCTATAGGTGGGTGCAGGGCTGCGCTGTTAAATGGCGCCGGTGGGTACAGTCCATAGTAGGATTCGGGTATGCACCCTTCGCTGCCCTCGATCTTTCGTCCAACGACAGTTGCCAGCCCGGAAGGCGCCGAGATCTTCGTTCGGTCAGGTGGTTCCGGACCTGTGGTCGTCCTGCTGCATGGCTACGCCGAAACCAGCGATTCGTGGGAACCCCTCGCCACTGAGCTAATGAAGGACCACACCGTCGTGGTGCCAGATCTGCGAGGGATCGGACGATCGTCCCGGCCTCCTGGCGGTTACGACAAGAAGACGCAGGCCGCCGACCTCAGGGCCGTCGTCACGTCGCTTGGATTTGATCGGACATCGGTGGTTTCGCACGATATCGGCAACATGGTTGCCTATGCATACGCTGCGCGTTATCCGGAGAAAGTCGAGCGGTTGGTAGTCATGGACGCGCCCATTCCCGGAATCGAGCCGTGGGATGAAATCGTGCGTAATCCGGCACTGTGGCATTTCTCATTCCACGGTACTGACGCCGAGCGCTTGGTCGAGGGCCGCGAGCGTATCTATCTGGATCGAATCTGGAATGATTTCTCGGGCGATCCAGCCAAGCCTGATGAGGCCACGCGCGCATATTACGCTTCGCAGTACGCTCTGCCTGGGGCGATGCGTGCAGGCTTTGCGCACTTCACCGCCTTCGCGCAAGACGTCACGGACAACAAGCTTTTCCAAAGAACTAAATTGACCATGCCAGTGCTGGCTGTTGGCGGGGAGAAATCATTCGGCGCAATGCAGGCCGTGATCATGCGCAACGTCGCCACAAACGTCCAGGAAGCTGTGATTCCTGCCGCAGGCCATTGGCTGATGGAAGAGAACCCAGCCGCTACGATTGCACTGATCCAGAGTTTTCTAAAAGGCTCGATCTCGGCCGCTGCCCAGCCTTAATAGTTGAAGTCAATTCAGCAGTCCGCCGCGCTTCGGGATCGCGTGCTCCGCGACACGGCTAAGCAGATGCTTGGGACGATTTCGCGTATGCAATTGAGGCGGGCACCGTGAGTTCGACCGCCGTACCCGAATCCCCCTTACTCTGAACAACCACCTTGCCGCCTATGAGGCTGGCACGCTCTTGCATACCCACCAAGCCGTAGTGTCCGTCACGACCGCCGACCGAGAGGGTCGCCGGATCGATACCCCTTCCGTCGTCCCGAACTCGCAGGCGAAGGTAGCGTTCGTCGTATCGAATTTCGACCTCGATTTGACTTGCGTGTGCATGCTGGAATGCATTTCTAACCGCTTCGCTCGCAATTCGATAAACATCGTCGCGGATCAACGGCGCGAGATGACGGGAGCCACCCTCGACCTCGACACGAAACATCGGTGCAACTTGGCCAACCAGTTGGACAGCGAGTTCTTCGCCGAGAGCGGTTAGTGCGAATGCAAGGTCGTTGGTAATGACCGTGGAAGAGCGCAGCCCCTGAACAGCGTCGCGGCCTTCGGTAAGCGCCTGCCGGGCTTGTTCGATGACACGGTCGAGATCCCTCCGGGCTTCGGCCGGGCGATCGGGAAGGAGATATGTCACGGCGTGAAATTTCATTAAGACGCCTTGAAAACTCTGCAGCAGCGTATCGTGAAAGTCTCGCGCGATCCGCGTCCGCTCGCCAACTCGTTCCTCGAGTCGCATTTCGAAGCGCTTGGCTACCTGCCGTAAACGCAGCTGATAGAGCGTTCCGATCAGCCCCACAAAAGCAGCCACGGCAGAAACAAGGAACCAGCTGGTCTGGTAATAAGCCGGTGCGACTGAAAAATCCAGGAACGTGCCGGATTCATTCCACACGCCACTGTTATTGCAGGCGCTCACGCGGAAGCGATAGCTGCGGGGAGCAAGATCGCTATAAAATGCTTGCCGGCGGGGGCCGACGTCCTGCCAATCCTTGTCGTGGCCTTCCAGCTTGTAGCGAAAGCGTACCTTTTCGGGTGCGACCAGGCTGAGCGCCGTATAGTCGATCTGCAGATCGCGCGCCAGCGGGGGAAGGCGCAGCTCGCCGTTTATGTCGTAAGTCTTGCGATCGGCGATGATTTGCTCGACGTGCACCGGTGGGGGCAACTTGTTAGTGGGAAGGTGGCGCGGATCGATGAGGCTGACTCCGTCCAGGGTCGCAAACCATAACTTCCCATCCGCAGTCCTGACGACGTGCGGCGAATAGCCGCCAACGTTGCCGACGCTCCGAATTCCATCGGAAGCGTCGAAAACGGTGGATTGGATCCGCCGATTCGAGTTCTTCTCCTGGTCGGCGGCCTTATCCCACGCGTCCAGCTCGGAGCGCGAAATGCGTACTAGCCCGCAGGCGGTGTTGAGCCAGAAAGAACGGTCGTCGTCTTCCATCGCCCATTGGACGGAGTCGCACGGCAATCCATTCTTACTGGTCAGTGTCGCGACTTGCCCGTTTTTCACGCGGCTGAGGCCGCCTTCGGTGGCGGCCCAAACCGTACCATCCGGATCCAGGCGAAGATTGCCGACGCGGCCCCCGCCGATGCCGTCCACAACCGTATATGAGGCGCGGACCGCACCGTCCATGAAATACACGAGCCGCGCTCCAAGGAATCCGATCCACAGGCCGCCGCGGGAATGATCGGCGAGCAAAACGCTAATTACGTCCTTGGGTCCGAGGATGTTCGGCGGAATCTCCTGGAGGTCGCCGCTCGGGGACAAACGAAACAAGCCGTGCTCTTGGCTTGCGATCCACAGATTCCCGCGAGTGTCCTCGGCAATGGAGTAGACGTTTCCGCCTGGTGCGCCCTTGACGAAGGTAAATCGGTCATGTTCCAGGTAACCAACTCCTGGAAACATTCCAACCCACAGTCCCCCACGGGCATCCTGAAAGAGCGTCTGGACGCCGCCATCCGGTAAGCCGCTACCGAGGATCTCTTTCACTCGTGCGCTGACGGTCGGCCCGGCCGGTGCGCCCCTTCCGTAGCTGATTACTTCACCCCGATCCCAACGTTTCAAGCCTTCGTAGGTACCGAGCCACAAGCCTGAATTCCGATCCGCGAGGACGGATACAAGAAGGGCGTTTGACAGGCCTTGCTTGGCGGAATACGTGGTAACGGCAAAATCGCGAAAGCGGTCGAGTCCCTCGGATGTAGACGCCCATAGATTGCCTTCGCGATCCTCAAAGAAATGGTGCACGGTATCGGCGGAAAGCCCGTCGGATCGCCCGAATACATCGATGGTTCCCTGATGCAAGTGGATCAGCGTCTGGCCGGTGGTTCCGACCCACAGACTGCCCTCCCGATCGCGATACATCTTTTGAACGCGAAGGTCGCCTAAGGTGCCGAGGCGGTATGGCTCGAGTCTGTCATCCACAAGCCGTTTGATTCCGGCATAAGTACCGATCAGAAGCGTGCCTGTGTCGTCTTCGCTCAAGGTGTGAATGCCATTGCGCTGCGCCGGTACTGGATAGAATTTTGGAGGCCCCGGCTTCCAACGCCAGAATCCCTTAAGCGAGCCAACCCAGAGATTGCCCCTCCGGTCCTCGTAAAATGCGCTTAATGGCTCGTCGGGACCACCGGAGCAGCGGACATCGCCGTTCTGGATTGTGCAGGAACTCCACTTCCCTGACAGGAGGCCCCGACTAACCCACATGACGCCCTCTCGGTCTTCAAAAAGCGCCGCAACAGAGTATCCGTCAAACGCAGGATGTTGCGTGATCTTTCCGCCTCTCCAACTGACCAGGCCATTTCTTGTGCCGATCCAAAGGGTCCCATCTCGGGCGGTCAGCAGGCTTGTTATGTGGCCGGAAGGCAGGGTTTGACCTGGCGGAGGTTGCCAGGTGACGGCCGTCACGCCGTCAAAGCGAAACAAACCCAAATCGGTCCCCAGCCACAAATATCCGTCGGGAGTCTGCGCGATCGGACCGATCTGGCCCTTGGCAAAACCATCGCGGACCTTCCAGGAGGTGTGCGCGTACTGGCTAACGTCCAGCGCTGGATTCAGCGCGAAGGCGAAGGAACAAAACGCCGGCACGCAGAGCAGGACGCGAAACATAACGTCCACATCTTATCTCGTAGATCTCCCTTGCGGGAACCATTTGCGCGCCCCGATCGTCAATCCGAGATTCTGTGGAATGCCTTAAGCGCTTCGCTCGGGATGGTTCTTCACTAGTAAGCTGTCCCGGCGACTTGGTTAGTGTTCGTGTGGGGCAGCTTGGTAAGCTGCGGCCGATTGCTAATCGGCCTTTGCGCGGTTGACAACCGCGCGCAGGCTGCCCCACCTCGCTATTCAAATGACCGGGACACCTTACTTGGAAATAGTCTGAATTTCAAGACCCGACCGGCACGCGCTCCGGGGCGGCAATCTCAGGCCGGCTCATGAAGCGCTTCGCCGCCTCGATCAGCCCAAACATGCCCAAGAATCGTCCTTGGTCATCGACGACCGGGACCAAGTCCTGACCCGTTTTCAAATACTCGGAGCCCGCCTGGCGCAACGTTTGTGTGGGCGACAAAGTGAACGTTACCGGCGATGAGATTTCGCGCGCAGGTGTTCGCGGGTCCATTCCCTGCGCGATGGCGTCGATCGCGTCCTCGCGCCGGACAATGCCGATCAGTCGCCGGTCATCATCCAGCACGGCAACGCTAACGGCGGGAGACAACTTCTCCAGGGCAGCGTTGAGAGTCTCGTGCGGGCCGAGTACAGGCGCGTCACGCAGGATTGCGTCGGCGACACGCAGTTGCTGGGCTCCCGGGAACGGCTCAATCGCGTGACTCCAAAATTTCCGGATATGCCGTCGTTCCAGTTGCTGCGCAATTTCTGGAGGAAACGCTTCGCGCGCGATGTCGCGACGCCAGGGACGATCGAAAGCCACCAGGTCGAGCGCGGTCTCCGCGATCACCGTCGTGCTGTGAATGGTCTCTTCACGTTCGACGGCGCTCAATCCGAAACGCTCGCCTTTCTGGAGGCGGGCTACGGGCTGGTCGTTGCCATCCACCCGAACGATCGCGCTCCCACTTTCGACCACATACAACGTTCTCGATGATTCACCCTGACGATAAACGACGTCTCCGGGCGCGTAATGCTCTCGTCGAATCTGGGGCGACTCGCGATCGCCCACGCGAACCAGGTTGTGGGGAAAGAACGCGTCCATCAGCCAATCGACCGCAATTCCAAGCTTGCGCGAAAGCGTCGGCATTTTCATGAAGTAGACGGCACGCCAGAGAAACCATGCGACGATTCCTGAGAATTTCACGCCGTAGATTTCGGCGACACCGTTACGATGACCGATCGATGCAAGTAATCCTTGAGGTCGAAATCGAAACGGCACTAGCGGCTGGCTCATCCGCGCCCGGCGGATGTTGGCAGCGAGTTGCTTGGCTTGGCGGAGCGCGAACTGCGCCGTTGGCGGACTTGGCTTCCCGTCAAACTGGTTGAGAATGTACGCGCAATCTCCCAGGGCCCAGACCCCTTCCCGGCCCTCGACCTGCATCGCCGAATTGGTCTTGATTCGATTGCGGTCCAAGGGCAGTTGGGAATTTCGCACCAGCGTATTGGCGGTGTTCCCGACCGTTACGATCAGCAGACCGTAATCCAGCCGGCTCCCGCCTTGCAAGTGGACTTGACTCTTGGTCACCTCGCGCACCGCGGATTTGAGCAACACCTGCACTCCGTTGGCGCGGAGTTTTCTGAGCGCGAATTCCGAAAGCGTCGCGTGCTGCAACTCGGGGATGATTCGCTCGCCGCGTTGGACGACGATAGTTCGCGGTTCTACGGCCAAACGATACTGGCTGCGCATGCTCTTCGCCAAATCGTGGAGATGTCCAGCCACCTCGGCTCCACTGAATCCGCCGCCCAGGACAACGGTCGTCAAAAGTTTTGCCTGGACCTCGGGGTCGCGTTCCGCCGCGGCCCGTTCGAATTGCCCGATGAGTGCGTCGCCAAGACTGAACGCGTCTTGCAACGATTTCAAGGAAAGCGCATGCGCGGCCAATCCGGGGATTTCGCCAAGATTGGCTTCCATACCGCAAGCCATCACCAGATCACCGTAGGGTAGCGATTGCACCTCTCCGTGGTTCAGCTCGAAACTGACCACTTTCGCGTCAAGGTCGATGGCCGTCGTCGCAGCCGCGATCCAGCGGGTCCGTCGGGTCATCTGCCGCCCGGCTACAACGACGTGCAGAGGCGAGATCGTGCGGGCAGCGACTTCCGCCAGCATCGGCGTGAACACGAGATGGTTGTCGCGGCTGATCACGACAATCTCTATGCTCGGGTCGAGCTCTCGTTCCAGATGCTGGGCGAGCGTCACGCCGGCGAATCCGCCGCCGACGATCACGACCGAAAGTGTGGAGCGACTCGTTTCCATGTCCCGGCTCACTTCGATGAATGGTCGCGCAGGAATTCGAGCTCGAGCTCGATGGAAACCTCGTCGCCCACCAGCACGCCGCCGGTCTCGAGCGCAGCGTTCCACGTCAGGCCGAAGTCTTTCCGGTTAATAGATGTGCTGGCCGAAGCCGCCATTCGAAAATTACCCCACGGGTCCTTCATCGCCGGAGACACGTTATCAACATCCAGATTCACCACCAAGGCGATGCCGCGGATGGTCAGTTCTCCTGCGATCTGAATGCCGCCGTTCGGCATACGCTGAATCCTGGTCGATCGGAAAAAGATCGTCGGGTACCGCGCGGCGTCGAGAAAATCCGCGCTACGCAAATGATCATCGCGCTGGATGTTGCGCGTTTCTATGGAAGACGCGTCAATGTCAACCGAGACAGAAGATCGTGTGATATCGGCCTCATCCAGATGCAGATCTGCTCGCAACTCGCGGAACTCGCCTCGGACGTTCGCCAGCATCATGTGGCGCACCTTGAAGTGGACTCGCGAGTGTGCCGGGTCAAGCGACCAGGTAGAAACTTCAGTAAGGGGGCCAACGGCGGTCGTCATTATGTATTTCTCCTTGGTAGTAAGAACTGAAAACAGGCATCACAGAAAAGCATGAATCAGGCGGCTTTGAGCGTCCTTGATCACGTGGTGCGCCGAGTCGAGCTCCCCAACTCGTTCGCGGAGCTCTCGCAGGAGGCGCGCGCGTTCGGCCCCGCTCCGAATCGATAGCAAGAGCTGTTCGTCGTCCCACGGCTTCTCCAGGTACTGGAACAAAGCCACCTGATTGATCGCGTCGATCGCGCTGCGGGCGTCGGCGTGGCTGGTGAGCAGCAAGCGACTCGTTTCCGGCCGAAGTTCTTTGATTCGACGCAGCAATTGGAGCCCGTTCATGCCGGGCATCCGGTAGTCGGACAGGACGACGTCGACCGGTTGCGATTCTACAAAGCGCAGCGCTTGCTCCGGGTCGGTGAATCCGAATACCTCGAACTCGCCATCGACTTCCAGAAAGGCTGTAATGCTGGTCACCACCATTTGCTCGTCGTCCACAACCAGAATGGAAGGTTTGCTTTTCGTCGTCATGCTGAATGCTCCTTAGTTAGCGGCAAGCGGACATGAAACGTGGTTCCGACGCCTGCCTCACTTTCGAAAGTCAGTGATCCGCGATGCTGGTCTTCGATAATTTCGCGGCTCATCGCGAGCCCGAGTCCCGAGCCTTCGCCGGGAGCTTTGGTTGTGAATCCTTGCTGAAAGACCCGGGCCTTTTGTTCGGGAGTCATGCCGCTGCCGGTATCCCTGAATGCGATGTGGATCTGATCTGGCTCGAGCTCCGTCCGAACTGTGATTTCGCCCTGGGATCCGATTGCCTGCGCCGAATTCACCAGCAGATTCAGAAACACCTGGTTCAGGAGTTGGGGGTGCGCGGCGACTTTTGGAAGCTCGCTCAACTGCAGATTGCAAGTGATTCCGTGCCGGAACTGACAGCCCGCGAGGCTCACCGTCTCTTCTAGTTCTTTATTTATGTCGGTGAGCCGCGCTTCGCCGTCGTCCAGTCGCGCGAAGGTTTTCATACCGCGGATGAGGTTGCGAACTCGCTCGCACGCAACGCGGTCGATATCGGCAAGTTGGCGGCAGGTGTCGATCACTTGCGCCGCCTGATCCAGCGCCGCGCTCTCGCGGCGGGCGACCAGCTCCTTGAGCCGCTCCAGCGATCGTCGCAGCACCCCGTTGTTCGACAATACGCTTCCGATCGGCGAGTTGATCTCGTGCGCGATGGCGACGCTCAATCTGCCGAGTGACGCCATTTGGTGGAGTTCAGCCGAGGCTTCGATCATTGCGTCACCAGCTTCTTGAAGCGGCTAAACAGCGTGGAGAACATCGCCGAAGTGATATCGCTGTTGTCGGCGAGGAGATCGTAAAACTCGTCGCGACTGATGCGTAAGAGTCGAGTGTCCTCGCGTGCCGTCGCGGAGAGTGCCGTCAGTTCGCCATCATCGAAGAGTGCCCACATTCCGAGAACCGCGGCCGGCCCGACCGTATCGAGTGGCTCGCCGGACTGTTTCAGTTCCACCTGGCCATCCACGACGACGTACAGCGCGTCGACCGGACGATGC
>JGI1027J12803_100101859_pt1 | contig 11020 bp, 8 predicted proteins | sample IowNatreferecore_FD_12803 | JGI IMG/M metagenome (IMG submission 12803) | reverse complement strand
ATTGCTGGGCGAATTTCCAGACACAACTACGCCCGGCAGTGAGTTGATGGCGGTGTTTGAGGCGTCAAGCGGAATTCGGAATCGGAGTCGATCGCCATCACGCGATTCAAGTCGCGGATGGCCAACGGCAACACTCTCCTTCGGGGACGGGAAAAAGTCGACATATGCGACCTTGGCGAGATCGGAACTGACTACATTGAGTACGAGACCATCGGTCTCTCTTTTCCACGAGACAGAAAAATTCGGGCCGGGCGATTTCGGTAACTGTTTTTCGAATCGAGCAAAAGGCTCGGCATTGGCCGGAGAATTGGTCGCAGCCACGGGGAGGGATAAATCGAGAGTCGCTTCCCCAGGGATGCAGATTTTTTCGCACACCAGCCAGTTCACCTTAGCCGACAGTTTAACTGGAACTGTGGCGAGGGTTTTTGGCGGCGTGATTTGTTGAATTAACAAGACCTCGTCGTGATAACCATAAATCTGGATGTCGCCCGGCTCGGTCAGCTTTAAAGGAATCGGCCACTGAATTTCTCCGGCGTACCAGCCTTGAGGCAGTTGCCATTTAATTTCCGTTGGGATGCCGGCGTCACCGGGGTATCGCCAATAGGTGTGCCAGTCGGGGGCCATCTTCAGCCGGACTCCGACCAGAAAAGGCTCGCCCGGTACTATTGCGCTAACGTTGGCGACAGCATCAGCCTGGACCAATTGCCGCCCTTGGTAGAGTTGCGCGACGGCGGTTTGGAGCGGAGTAAGCGCCGCAACACAGACAACCAGAAGGAACGCTAAAGCGACGATCCTACGCATCCCACTACTTATCACTCGACCACGGGTTGGGCAACGATGCCGGCAACCACTGGCTCATAACATGCTGCTTTTAAAGGCATGCGAACGTTCATCGTCGTGGCGCTGGTTGTTCTCGGGATCGTGTTTTACCGGCAGTGTGTCGCGACATCCTCAGGCGGCTCTGGAGCCGCCGCCAATCCGCCACGGGTTGAGGCGACGCTCACTCCTCGCCCGGCGAGTGAACACAACTGGGCCAAGAGTGCCCTCGATCGCGCCCAGGAAGTGAAACAACAGGTGAAACGCGAGCGCGCCTCGAATCAAGTCCCTGATTAATCGACGTCGAAAACTTCGACTAGTCCGATCCCAGTCTGGTTGGTTGGGCTCTTGAGGATGAGCGTGTACGAGCCCGGGGCAAGTTGGTTGTAAAGGGCGGAATCTTGCGCGCTTTTAGGCGCGAGTTGGTAGAAATTAACGAAGGCAGAGGAGATCGAATCGGTCTGCCAGCCCGTGTTGCTCTGGACTAGTTGACCTTGCGAATTGCGCAGCTCAATCGTTGTGTTTGGAAGCGGCGACGGCACCTGGCCTTGCAGTCCCGGCCCGATACCACGCACGACCACGTTTTTCAGATCGGGTCCCTGCACGATGAATCCAGCTATCATGACGTTATCTCCGGTCGACACCAAACCGCGGGTAGAAATGTTGGACGCGCGCCCGATGGGAGTTTGCAGGTCGTAAACTTCCACCAGCGCGACACCCGTTCCCCCGCCGTTTCCAGACACAATCGCGGTATAACTCCCCGGAGCCAACGTCGCCAAAATCGCGGATTCGAGATTATTGTTTGGCGCCAGTCCGGTTTGCTGAATCTGGCTCTGCTGGCTATCTTTCCAATTGTCGTTAGAAAAGATCAGGTCGCCGGCCCCGTTGTGAAGATTCAGAACCGGGTCGGCGAGGGGACCGGGCACACCGAAGCTGGCCAGAGTTGGTCCGAGCACCCGGTTCAGAAGCTGCTTCGTTTGGTCTGCCACAACGAACCCCGCTATCAGGACATTGTCGCCGGTGCCGACCAGGGCCCGGGTAGAAATGTTAGCGAGGCGACTCCCGATCGCGGGTGTGGCCGGCGGGCCGTACAACGACTGGACGCCTGCAATGTCATCCGCTTGCAAGGCGTTGAGCGAGCTAACGGTCGAATCCATGATCGCCGGTTGTTTCTGCGGCGGATTGACTTGGTCGGGATGATCGAGCCCGAGCACATGCCCAAGCTCATGCAAGGCAACCCGGTGAAAATCCTTTCCCGCCCCAACGTTTGGACCGGAGCTCCAAGCCACCGCCGTGCTGAAAACGACGTCGGCTTCTTGCATGACGTTGCCAGAGCTTTCAAAAACGGTAACCGCCAGAGTGTCTCTGCCAAATCCCATACCGAATGCATTGTTCGAGAACAAAACCGAGTTCCTACCATCCATCTTTGCCGCACCCGTGCTGGGATCGGCCTCAGTCCAGGTAAACTGCGTTCCACCCATGTGCTCGTTCCATTGAGCCATGGCATTCTCAGCGTCCACGTTCCAGTTAAGGAATCCATCGGGCAGGACAAAACTCGGGGTGCCGAGCTGGACGATCATGGGAACGGTCGAGGTGTGCCAGAAGGGGCCTTCGATCACGAACCCATATCCCGGCTCCAGCGAAACAAAGATGGTACCGGCCGAAACTGCCGTCCACAAGACCAGCTTCCTGTGCGAAATCACTTAAGGATTAGGATGAGCCGCAGCCCTGGTTTGAATCGCCTGCTTGAATTCCTGCGGAGAAATGGCGCGCCCGGCAGTCGCAGCGCGCTCGTTCGTGCCAAGCTGATTTACGTCTGCCAGCGGTGCTCCATCATTTGTTAGAACAACGTCCCGACCCGTTTCATCCTGCTTCACCCGAAAGCGGCCATGCATAATACCGACGAGCGGAATAAACTGAGTGCCATTGTTTTCCACGAAAAGGACGTCCCGGTCTCCTACCTTGAACTTCGGCGCGTCGGTAACTTCCATTGTCTCGCTCCCGACCGTTCCGCCCATCATGTTTAAAGTGATCCGTGCGCCCGGATGGCCCTTGATCGCGTCGTCTACGTTGAAAGTGACGTAACTGACGATGTGGCGTTGAGCCCCCTCGCCGGTCCACTCGGATCGAACGTCGACGACGGTGCCTTGGAAAATCGTTTCAGCGCGGCTGACCAGATCATCAAACGATGGCGGAATCACCGTGGTCGCGACTGCGCGGAAGCCCAGCAATACGGCGACAGTTAGAACGAGAGCGCGAATAATTGTTTTCATGGGGAGAGACGGCAACAATGTACCTTTCAACGGAATTAGTTCAATGATCGCGTCTTCGGCGCGATCAGGCGTTTCACGGATCCAGGTCATAGGCTTCCACCAATGCGATGCCGGTCGAATTGTTCGCACCGCGCACAATGGCAGTATAATTACCCGGCGACAGCGTAGTTAAAATCGCAGATTCTTTCGCATTCGACGGCGAGTAAGACGTTGCGGCAATGGCCGACGCTTGTGGGCTATTTGCCCAGTCATCATTGCTCGCGAGGATGTTGCCGGATCCATCATGCAACTCGAGGACAGGATCCGCGAGCGTCCCAGCAAGGGAAGCAGGCGGTGACGCCATCGACGGGCCGATGGCTCTTAGCATAACATTTTTCGCTGCCGTTCCGTTAATGATCAAACCTCCAATTAGCACGCTGTCCCCTGTTCCCACCCAGCCCCGCGTCGAGATATTCGATAGCCGGGTGCCCACCGAATCGAGCTCGTAAATTTCAACTAACGCAATGCCGGTGCTGCTATTATAACCCCGCACGAGGGCGGTATACGCGCCCGGTGCAAGCGTCGCAATCAAAGCCGATTCGTATGGATTTGCCGGCGCGAAGCCGCTGGCGTTAATCTGCGCCACCTGCGAGCCGTCCTGCCAGTCGTCATTCGTGGCGATGATTGCCCCGGTCGAGCTACGCAGCTCGAGCGTAGGATCGGCCAGGGCATTCGCCACACCCAGACTGCCGAGCGTGGGCCCGAGTACCCGCACAAGGACGTTCTTAGATTGCGACCCACTAACAACGAACCCGCCGATCATGACGTTGTCGCCCGTTCCAACGTTCATCCGAGTGGAAATGTTCGCGAAATGACTGACGCTCGAATTACCGCTTGGCGGTGGCGGAGTCGGCGTTGGAGCAGGCATCGGGGGTGCTGGCGCTTGATACATGATTTGCGCGCCGTTGATGTCGTCGCTCGACAGGGTCTCTCGGTCGCTCGTCACCGAGTTCATAATGGCATCGACATGCTGGCCGTGTTGATCGGGATGATCCAACCCCAGGGCATGACCCAGCTCGTGGATAAAAACGCGACGGATGTCGCCAGTTACCGCACCATTCGAGGCGTACCGGAGCGGGCCGCGATATGAGTCGAACACCTGATGGTTATTAAACAGGATATCGGCTTCTACCATTCTGCTTCCCGATGAGCGCCAATAGGTGACAGCCAGCGTGCTGGAGCCAAAGCTCTGCCCAAAGATTGTGCTCGAGAAAATAACCGAGTTCACATTGTCACCGCTTGCCGCAGCTGAGCTTCCACCCGTGTTAGCGCGAAATTGCAACTGGGCTACTACGCTGTCCCAGGCATTTACCCCAGGCGCGACCGCCGTATCCCAGGAAGTATTCCCGTCAATCAGGGTTCGGCCAGCGGCGCCAAGGCCCATTCGGAACGTGACAACGCTTCCCGCCGGCCAGCTCGACCCCTCCAACACGTAAGCCATGGCTGGTAAACCGGAGGCGAGGCAAACCAACATCCCAATCCATGTCGCACGGAGGCAAAGGCGTGCCAGAGGTAAGCCAAAGGCGTGGGGGGAGTGCATAGAAACTATAAAAGCACGAAATATGCGAATTAATTGCACGCCGCAAGAACAGCCGTTTGCCCGCCGATTCTGGCGAATGCGGGTTAAACACGTAATGCGCGTAGTTGTTTCGCGCTTTTTCCCAACCTTCTCAACCGCAGTCGCCTCGCACTCACGTGCAAACGGCTACGGCACGAGGAAGATCTTCTGCGAGTACGGATCTTTAACTTTGCTGCCCGACGGATATCCAGTGACGTCGACATAGCCGCCGCTCGGATCGTACGGGCTAAACACATACCCAGGTTTACCGGGAACCGGTTTTGCCAAGGGAAATTGAGCCGCTGGGGCCGAGGAAGTCGTCGTCCGGGGGGTGGAAGCCGGCGCCATTTGCGTGGAAGCGGCCTGCTCGGGCGCCCGCGAAGGAGTCGGAGACGCTGTCACAGGACGTTGTCGCATCACAGGCGGTGTGCCTTGGACTAAAGGTGCCGGTGGCGGCATCTGCTCGACTGGCCGCGCCTCATAAACCTGGTCAACATTCTCGTCGGAGCCATGAATTTTGCGATCGACGAATCGGACCGGAGCGGTGACCACGTGAGCCGAGCTCTCCGCCACGTCCCGCGCAGTGCGGCAGGCGGGAAGAACAAGCAGCGCCAACAAAAGTAATCGGAGGGCGCGATACATCGTCGCTTCTATATCAGTGGACGGCGGTCGCGCAACTTTTGGTCGCCTGCAAATCGCTGATAAAAGTGCTGATCGTTTCCTCGGTTGTGTTCCAGGAGCACATGAGCCGGTAGACATCGGGCTCGACGAACTTGTAAAAGGACCACCCAAGTGCATAAAGCTTTTGAATGGCTAAGCTGTCAAACCGGACGAAAACCGCATTCGCCTCGACCGGATATACGATTTCAACGCCTTCGGCTGTGAGTGCCGTCGCCAGGTTACGCGCAGCGGAATTGGCATGAGCGGCATTCTTTAGCCAAACGTCCGCTTCGAGAAGTCCGAGCCATGGCGCGGCCAGGAAACGCATCTTGGAGGTGAGCTGGCCTCCCTGTTTTAACCGATACTCGAATCCCTGCGCATGGGTCTTATCGAAGAAGATAATCAGTTCACCGGCGGCGAGACCGTTTTTAATTCCGCCGAAACAAAGCACATCAACTCCCGCTTGCCAGCTCAGTTCTTTGGGCGGACAACGTGATGCGGCGACGGCGTTTGCGAACCGAGCTCCATCCATGTGCAGGAGCATCCCTCGTTCACGAGCAAAAGTTGAAATAAGGCGTAATTCATTTGTGGAGTAAATTGTTCCCAGTTCGGTCGCCTGCGTTACACTGAGGACGCGCGGTTTGTACCAATGCAAATCCTGTTGCCGGACCAAAGCACGTGCGACTTGTTCAAGGTCCAGTTTGCCCTTCGCACCGGCCACAGGAATCAAAGTTGATCCGCCGCTGAAGAACGCGCAGGCGCCGATTTCGTCGGTATTGATGTGCGCGTATTCGTGACAGACCACCGCGTGAAAGGAGCGGCAAACTTGAGCTAGTGCCAATCCGTTAGCGGCAGTGCCGTTGGACACGAGACAAACGGCACAGTCACACTCAAACAGCTCGCGGATCCGCTCATAGAGCTGTTCTGTCCAGCGATCTTCGCCATACGCTGCAGCCGAGCCGCGATTCACTTCATCGAGCGCCTTCTTCGCTTCGGGACAAATGGGGGCGGTATTATCGCTGGCGAATTCGTGCCGTTGCGCGGCGCTCATCGCCACTCAGGTAGCCGAGATTCTCCCGCTGAGCAATAACTGCCATCCGCGCAATACCGCACCCGAAAACAGCGCGGCGGCAAAATGAAATGTTCTCAAAATGCCACCAGGCCAATTACCGCTACTTTGCCCGGGTCACGTACAACCCCGCAGCAAAAATATCAGAAGAAGAATCGGAATAGGAATTCCGAGCGACCACAGCAGGATGTAACCCGTTGCGCCAAGTTCCCTGACTCTTCCCTCAATTTCATCGGTTTGCCGCCCGAGAGAATCGGATGACACCGAAACATTGATCGTGTCGACTGATGTCCAATTCAGCCGCCTTTTTCAGCGTCGGGTAGAGGAGGCGGGATCGGTTTTGCCGAATTGAACCGACAGAGCTAGAATCGACCATGAGTCCTCTTCAGGAGCAGGTCGAGCGGCGCGGCACGCATATTTTCGAATTAGTCGATCGCCATCCCGAGTCGCTATTCAGCAAGGCCGGATTCTATCAGCGGATGATGGAGTTCTCCATGCGCGACGAACATTTCAAGGTGCAGATGTTTCGCTTTGTCGACGTGCTCGCTTCGCTTCGCCGCGGTCCTGAGATTGTGCAGCATTTGGACGAATATTTTTCCGACATGCGGAATGGATTGACACCGGTTGTGCGCACCGGCGTGCGCCTCGCGCGCATTGTACCGTGGATTAGCGGAAAGATTCTGCGTTGGAACGTCTCCGGCATGGCCCGCCAATTTATCGCCGGGCGCAATTCCACAGAGGTGATGAAAACTTTGCGGAAGAGACGCAAGCAACGGATCGGATTTACGGTGGATCTGCTCGGTGAAGCCGTTGTTTCCGAAGAGGAAGCCGACGAGTATTTTCAACGCTGTCTCGAACTGTTGGAAGGTCTCGCCGCTGAAACACGCGGATGGACAGATCCGCTCGGCCGCGGCGCGGAACTATTTCCGGTAGTGAACCTCTCCGTAAAAATTTCCGCCCTCTACTCGCAAATGAATCCGGCGGATCCCGGTGACGCTATCGCACACCTGGCGCCAAGAATGCGTCCGATTCTGCGCCGGGCGCGTGAGCTAGGTGCTTTCATCAATTTCGACATGGAAAGTTATGCGCACAAACATTCCACGCTCGAACTTTTCAAGATTCTCTTCACCGAGCCGGAATTCCGCGACTGGCCGCATGCCGGGATCGTCGTTCAGGCGTATCTGCGCGACGCTGAGAAAGATCTCCGTGACCTGATCGCATGGGGGCGCTCGCGCGGAACTCGGTTCACGGTCCGACTCGTGAAAGGGGCCTACTGGGACTACGAGAAAATCAAAGCCACCCAGAACGGCTGGCCGGTTCCGGTCTGGCTGCAAAAGCCGGAAAGCGACGCCAATTTTGAAAAGCTTACTCGGATTTTGCTTGAGAACCGCTCGATCGTAACCTCCGCCTTCGGCTCTCACAACGTCCGGAGCATCGCCCACGCGCAGGCGCTGGCAGAGGAATTGGGGGTGGATCGAAGTCAGTTTGAATTCCAGCTGCTCTATGGCATGGCCGGCCCGATCAAGCGCGCGCTCGTCGATATGGGTTATCGGGTACGGGAATATTGTCCGGTCGGTGAACTTCTCCCCGGCATGTCGTATCTTGTTCGACGCCTCCTCGAAAACACCTCCAATGAAGGGTTTTTGAGAGCAAAATTTTCCGAGCACGTTTCAGCGAACACACTCCTGCGCGATCCCGGCGAATTGGTTCGGGCCGGCGGCGATGGCGCCGTGTCCAAAAAAGCGATTCGCTTAATGGACCGGAACGGGGCCACGCTGGAGACGCCTGCTGGCGACATCTATCGCAACGCCCCTTTGGTGAACTTCGTCTATCCGGAGGCGCAAGACAGAATGCGCGCTGCTTTACGCGAAGTTCGCGGCCGCTTTGGACAAAAATATCCCCTAACAATTGATGGGAAGAAAGTCTGGACGGATAGGTTGCTAGCTTCAATAAACCCGACCTCGCCCAGTGACGTTGTCGGACTCATCGCTGAAGCGGGCGTTCCCGAGGCAGAAGACGCGGTTAGGGCGGCGCGGCGTGCGTTTGAAACCTGGAGCCGCACTCCCTTCGAAACGCGGTGCCGACTGCTTGAACGCGTGGCTGCGATTCTGGACCGCAGGAGATTCGAACTTTCAGCCCTGGAGGTCTACGAAGTCGGCAAAGCATGGTCGGAAGCTGATGGGGACATTCGGGAGGCGATGGATTTCTGCCTTTTCTATGCCCATCAGATGCGACTTATCGGCCGCCCTCGACTGACCCAGCACGTCCCGGGTGAAGAAAGTTATCAGCACTACTGGCCACGGGGCGTAGCCCTGGTCATAGCGCCTTGGAATTTTCCGATGGCAATCTTATGCGGAATGGTGACGGCGGCACTCGTCACCGGCAACACCGTTATAATGAAACCAGCCGAGCCCTCTGCTGTGACCGGCGCGCTCTTGATGGAAGTCTTCGAAGAGGCCGGAGTTCCCCCGGGGGTTCTGAACTTCCTTAACGGCCGAGGCTCGGTCATCGGTGCTCATCTGGTCGATCATCCAGATGTGGAGATGATCGCGTTTACCGGCTCGCGCGAGGTCGGTCTTAGGATTTGGGAATCGGCGGGCAAAACGCGGCCTGGCCAGCGGGAACTGAAGCGGGTCGTCTGCGAGATGGGCGGAAAAAATGCGGTGATCGTCGATTCCGACGCTGACCTCGATGAAACGATTGTCGACACGATCTATTCTGCTTTTGGCTATCAGGGACAAAAATGCTCGGCCTGTTCACGCCTGATCGTGCTCGAAGAAAACTACGACCGCGTCATGCGGCGCTTAATCGCGGCGGCGGCGAGTTTGCGCGTCGGAAATCCGGAAGAAGCCGGCATCATGGTCGGACCTGTAATTGATGAGACCGCCTACAAGCGCATTCAGGAAATAATCGAAACGGGCAAGCAGGAAGCAACGCTGGCTTTCCAGGCTAAAGAGGTCCCTGCTGTCGGGTACTTTATTCCGCCGACAATTTTTACCGACGTTAAACCTGAGATGACGTTGAGCCAGTGCGAGATTTTCGGGCCGGTGCTAAGCGTGTTGAAGGCGCGCGATTTGGACGAGGCCATCGCCATCGCAAACAACACCGATTACGCACTCACCGCCGGGTTTTTCTCCCGAAGCCCGGCCAACATTGAGCGGGTAAAGGCAGAGGTTGTGGCCGGCAACGTTTACGTCAATCGCTCATGTACCGGCGCGGTGGTTGGCCGTCACCCATTCGGTGGATTCAAAATGAGCGGGGGCGGGACCAAAGCTGGCGGGAGCGATTATTTGCTCAACTTCCTTGTTCCCCGGGTGGTCACGGAAAACATTATGCGGCACGGCTTTGCCCCGGAAGAAACGCCGTTGTACCGGGATGAGTTCCTGTCGCCCGGGCGCGAGCGTTAATGCATCTTACCGGCGAGGGCGTGGATCATTGAAATGATAGGCCACGCTGACACCGCCACAATGATGCCGAAGACGACTGCGTCGGCAACAAAGTCCCGGCCCGTCTCGCGGGCGAGGTAACGGGTACCCAACTTATGGAAGCTGCCCACCGAGCGAGTATTGGGCGAGCGATAGCCGGATGAATCGCAGGGTCCATGTACCGTCCCATGAAAACAGAAATCGATCTCTGGGAATTTGCGCTCGTGCCCCCCGAATCGGGTGCTGTCAATGGCCTTCCAGATCGGGCTGATTTGGAAGGTTGGCTTCATATAAAAATGTTGTGTCGGATTTTTGAGAAGCGATTGCACGATTAGGTACGCAGCATATCGCCTGCCAAGGGGCCGGAAGAGAATCGGCGACGCGCGGAGAAATATTTTCTGATTATCCGCACGGTACTGTAACCAACGCAGAGAGAAGAGCTAACGACTCGTGATTGCCGGGAAGACTTTCGGAAATGAATTTTCGCAAGAATGACCGGCGTTGAGCCGCGTTTCGCAATTGCGTAAAATCCGCCAGTGCTCTACCTCGTCGCGACCCCGATTGGAAACCTTGGTGACATTACCTTGCGAGCACTTGAGGTCCTCAGGACAGCGGACGTGATCGCGGCCGAGGATACCCGTCGCTCAGGAATACTCCTCAAACATTTTGAGATAAAAAAACCACTCCTTAGTTTCCACGAACACAACGAGGCAATGCGCACCGCGCAGCTGGTGGAGCGGCTGGCAGTCGGCGAAAATATCGCGCTGATTACCGACGCCGGAATGCCCGGGTTCTCCGACCCAGGCGCCCGGTTAGTTCACGAATGTGTGGCGCGTAATCTCCCGTTCACCGTGATTCCGGGACCGTCTGCCATCCTGGCGGCGCTCCTCGGCTCGGGATTGCCGATTGAGCAATTCTGCTTTCGAGGATTCTTGCCGGTGAAATCGGGTCAACGCGCACGGGAGCTTCGCGCGGCAGCTGAGCGGCAGGAAACGACGGTTTTTTTCGAATCGCCCCATCGCATCTGCAAAACGCTGGCGGCCATCGCTGAGATCATGCCCACTCGACAATTGTGCGTGGCGCGCGAGCTGACGAAGAAGTTCGAAGAGTTCCGCCGTGGCAACGCTGGCGATCTTCTCGCCCATTACGGTTCACGAACACCGAAAGGCGAATTTGTGCT
>JGI1027J12803_100379698_pt1 | contig 11034 bp, 9 predicted proteins | sample IowNatreferecore_FD_12803 | JGI IMG/M metagenome (IMG submission 12803) | reverse complement strand
GAATCGAAATTCACATGCTGAAAAAGACGATGCTCCATGTAATGCCGATACGAATTCGGGTCCGATGGAAACAGCCCAACGTATTCGTCCAGGTTGAACGTGCTGCACAAAGAAAAATCCAGCTTCTCTTCCTTATGCAGCCGCACCAAATGTCGATAGACATTCTCCATCGTCTTGCCCGTGGCCAACCCGAGCACCAGATGCGGGTTGGCGCGAAGATCGTGAGCCACTATTCGCGCGACCAGCGACGCCGCTGCAGCTTCGGTAGGTTGGATGATTACTTCCATCGAACGCTATCGCGTCGAAGCGTTAACGCTAAGCCGGATACTCTTTCGCACTTTCGGCCAAGGTGAGGATCACCTTTTTGGCGGGAACCTTTTCTTTGAGCATTGCAATCTCGTCCGCGCCACTGGTTAACGGCAACGGAACTTGACCGCCTTCGACAACGGACCGGTACATCGCAGACATGATTTCAAAGCCTTTATAAGCATTGGCGAAGCAACAAGGATGAACCTTTTTGTCATCATCCAGCCAATCCGCCATTTGCTGCACGTACGGGGGCATATCGTAATCGTAATTCATTCCACCCTCTCCACTTTGAAATCCATCGCTCTTCGTCACCGCACGCCAACCTCCGCCCGTCATCACTTCAGCGAAGCCTTCGCTTCCCTGCACCCCGATCCGGCACTTGCGCCACCAATAAGGAACTTCAGGCACATCCGGCGCTCCGGCACCGCAATCATAAACACCGCGCACACCGTTTTTGAAATGCACAACGCCAGCGATATAATCAGGCGATGTGTGCAGGTCTGAAAGCTTTCCACGGCCGGCCGCTTGCGCCATCGCCCATTCCGGATCGGCGTAATCATTGAACCAACATGTGTAATCGATGAGATGGCTCAACATGTGCGCTGCCCAGCCCGTCGCGGTACCGTATACGGTATGCACGCGTCCCAACGCGCCGCTTGCGACAATCTCTTTCACTTTCTTGTAATGCTCACCGTAACGATGCTGATGACTCACCACCGCCTTGGTCCCGCCTTTGTCCAGCTCCTGTTTGATTTTCAACCCTTCGGCGCTGCTCATCGCAACCGGCTTTTCAAACGCGATCAATTTTGCCCCGCACGCAACGCCGATCTTAATGAAGTCCAGCCGGAGGTGAGGGAGTGTGCAAAAACAAAACAGGTCCGGCTTGATCTCATTCGCTAGCGCCGCCGCATCAGTACTGATGTTCGGATTGCCGATCTTCGGCGCTGCCGCTTCGAGCCGCGCTTTATCAATGTCGCAGATGCCGGCGACCTTAAAACGAGGATTAGCATGAAACGCGGTCGCGTGATGCACGCCTCGTTTCCCCATTCCAACAATGACAACTGTATAGGGATTCATTGCGCCTTGTCCCATTCCACGCACTTGGAAACCACGTAATCGACTTCCTGCTCAGTCAGTTCCGGGAACATCGGCAAGGAAATGCAAGTCGCCGCATTCCGCTCCGCATTCGGCACCTTGCCAACAATTTTGGCCCCTTTACCCCAGGGGTAGGCGGACTGTTTGTGAATCGGTATCGAGTAATGCGTCTTAGCATCGACGCCGTTGTCATTCAAAAATTTCAACAGTGCATCGCGCTGCTCCGGTTTTTTCGTCTCAATCACGTATAAATGGAAAACATGGCGATAGCCTTTATTCTCCATTGGCAGCGTGAAATTTTTAGCCCCTTCCAGACCCGCCGTGTAGCGCGCGGCCCACCTTCGCCGATTATCATTCCATTCATCAATGTGTTTCAGCTTGGCGCTGAGAATCCCCGCATGAATATCATCCAGCCGGCTGTTGAATCCGTAACTATGAACGTTTCGCGCATTTGAGCCATGATTTCGCAGTTTCCGAATCGTGGCATCAATCGTTTCATTATTCGTCACCAACGCGCCGCTATCGCCGAACGTTCCGAGGTTTTTCTGAATGATGAAACTTGTCGTCGCGGCATCGCTCAATTCCGCAATTTTAAAGCCATCGCCGCTCGCGCCAATCGCTTGCGCATTATCCTCAATGACGCGCAACTTGTGCTTCTTTGCGATTTTCGCAATCGCCTTCATATCAGCGCATTGCCCATAAAGATGAACCGGAACAATGGCCTTGGTTTTCCTCGTGATTGCAGCTTCGATCTTCTTCGGATCGATACACTTCGTCTTCGGATCGCAATCCACGAACACAGCGGTCGCCCCCGCAATCCAGATGGCTTCTGCCGTCGCGAAAAACGTATTCGGATGCGTGATCACTTCGTGACCCGGGCCAATTCCCAGCGCCATCAGCGCCAGCCAGATGGCATCGGTCCCATTCCCCACGCCAATCGCATATTTCGTGCCGTGGTAGGCGGCCAACTCTCCCTCAAAGCGCTTCAGCATCGGTCCCATCACATACTGGCTGCTCTCAAGAACCGTCTGAATGTTCTGATCAATCTCCGACTTGACGTTGTGGTACTGGCGAACGTGTCCGTAAAATTCAACTTTCATGGGCCGCAACGCTAACCCAGACCCGCCCAGTGACAAGTTTTTTCCTTGGGCGAATTTATTCGCGATTCACGTCCCAAATTGCTAAGTTTCCTCATGCCTGAGGGCGTCGTATCTAAGCCATGAGTTCTGTAACCTCCACCACACTGGCCGCCGTTCCCCCACCCAAAGAATTGACCGCCAGCCAGGCCACGAAGCCGGCCCCGTCTCCTTTCGCGCGCGAGATTTATCAAAATATCGCCTCTAACATCGCGAAAGTCATGCAAGGGCAGGCGGCATCGACTCGCGTGCTGCTCGCCGCCCTCGCCAGTGGCGGCCACGTCCTGCTCGAAGACTTTCCAGGCACGGGCAAAACCACCCTCGCCAAAGCCCTGGCCCGTTCTATCGATGCCCGGTTCAAGCGCGTTCAATTTACTCCCGACCTCCTGCCCTCGGATATCCTCGGCGTTTCCGTTTTCAGTCAGCGCGACCAACTGTTTCACTTTCACGAAGGTCCGATTTTTACAAATATCCTCCTTGCCGACGAAATCAACCGCGCCTCGCCCCGCACCCAATCCGCTTTGCTCGAAGCCATGGGCGAAAGTCAGGTCAGCATCGATGGTGAACGGCGCAATCTCGCCGACCTGTTCTTCGTTATTGCCACGCAAAACCCTGTCGAGTTTCGCGGCACCTACCCGCTGCCCGAAGCCCAAATGGACCGTTTCGCGATGCAATTCGCTCTCGGCTACGTCCAATCCGATAACGAAGTCGCGATCCTTACCGCCCAGGAACACACCCATCCTCTCGAAGAACTGCAGCCGTGCGTGTCGCTCGCCGACGTAATCACCCTGAAACGCGCCGCGCAGAACGTCCGCGTCAGCGAGGAACTCAAACGTTATGTCGTCGCCCTGGTCGCAACGACCCGCGCCGCCAACGGCGTCCAACTTGGCGCCAGCCCGCGTGCCTCCATCACACTCATGAAAGCCGCTCAGGCACTCGCGCTCTTTGACGGTCTGGACTTCGTCACCCCCGAACAAATCCAGGAACTTGCAGTGGCGGTCATCGCCCACCGCCTCGTTATGGAGCCCCAGGCGCGCTTTTCCGGACTGACCGCGCGCGGCGTTGTGGAAGAGGTGCTTAAAAAGGTTCGCGTGCCGGCGTGATCAAAACTCGAAATTCGAATGTCGAAATCCGAAGCAAATTCGAAATTCGAATGTAAAGAGCGTTCGCCGACAGCCACATCTTTCGGATTTCGGGCTTTGTTTCGAACTTCGAACTTCGAACTTCGAACTTTCTTCCTATGACTTTCCTCTGGTTCCTGCTCTATCGAATTTACTGCGCCACTTCCTCCGTTCGTTACTGGGGCCGGCGCCGCTTCACTGCCGCCGGTCTGGGATTACTAGGCGCGACCGTCGTAGCAGCTTTGCTGGGGCCGGACACGGAGAACAATGTTGCTTACCAGGCATTCACCCTGCTCATTTGCCTCCTGCTCGTCGCATTTGTCTTCAGTTGGTTTTTCCGCGCGCGGTTTTCCATCAACCGATTGCTTCCTCGATTTGGAACCGTTGGCGCCCCATTGAACTATTCCGTCAAGTTGAGGAATCTTTCACCGAAAACACAAAAAGGCCTGGCGTTGCTTGAAAACCTCGCGGACCCGCGCCCCGCATTTCGCGAATGGCTCGCGGGCACCCGTGCCGAGGACAAACAAATCCGTTCATTCCGTTTCAGTACTATCCCGCGCACAAATTGGTATCGAGTCGCTGCCCTTCGCGAATCGACTGTGCCGCCCGTTCCGGCCAAACAGGAAATCGAAGTCCGCGCCGAATTGACTCCACTGCGCCGCGGTCTTCTGCGTTTCAATGGCGTGACCCTCGCGCGCCCGGATCCCCTCGGCCTGTTCCGGGCATTCACGACCATCCCATCAACCCAATCCACTCTGGTCCTGCCGAAACGCTATCCGCTTCCGCCAATTGCATTGCCCGGCACGATGAAATATCAGGCCGGCGGCATCGCTCTCGCCTCCAACGTGGGCCAAAGTGACGAATTCGTAGCCCTTCGCGACTACCGCCACGGCGACCCCTTGCGCCATATCCATTGGCGCAGTTGGGCCAAAGCCGGCAAGCCCGTTGTCCGCGAATTTGAAGACGAATTTTTCGTTCGTCACGCCCTCGTCCTCGACACGTTCTCGGACCATCCCAGGACGGACGTGTTCGAAGAAGCCGTCTCCGTCGCAGCCTCCTTTGCCTATTCCATCCGCACTCAGGAGTCCCTCCTGGACCTGCTCTTTGTAGGCCCGCAATCCTACTGTTTCACCGCCGGCCGCGGACTTGCCCGCTCCGACCAGATGTTGGAGATTCTGGCCTCAGTCCAAACATGCCGCGATCACTTGTTTCTGGAATTGGAAGACATTGTCCTGAACCACGTCAAAGTCGTCAGTGGCTGCATCTGCGTCCTGATCGCGTGGGACCGCGAGCGCCAGAAATTCGTCGAGAAACTGCTGGCACTTGGCGTCCCGCTCCTCGTGCTCGTCATTGTGCCGAGCGGCCATCGGGATGCTCTCGATGCCGGACCGATGCGCAATCAGCCCGGGAATTTTCATGTGCTCGAGGTCGGCCAAATTGAAGCCGGATTGGCGAAGCTGAAATGAAACCGCCTCCCTTCCTGCTCGGCGCAGGCCTGCTCTTCTGGGGCTGGCAGGCTGGATTTCCGCTCATCGGCGCGCTCCTGGCCATTGCGATTGAAAGCCCGCGATGGATCCACATCCGCTGGGATCTGTCCGATGACGATTTTCGCCGCATCTGGGTCTTTTCAACATTGTTGCTCCTTGGCGCAACCGTTTATGCCTTCACTCTGAACGACGGACCAGGAAACTTTCGCGGCGTCTTTGAACATCCGACCCTCCGCACTGAGCGCAATGCCGGCACCACGACTGCCCGCACTCTGGCGCTCACCATGCGCTGGCTCCCAATGATCTTTTTCGTCTTCATCGGCGCGCAGATTTTCAGTGTCCGCGAAAAAGTTCCTCTCCACACCATTTCAACCCTCGTTCGCCGGCGGTGGAAGAGAGCACAGCGCCTCGGTCAACCCTGGCCCTCGGACCGGACGGTGAATATCTCCTATCCCTATTTTGCAGTATGCCTCGTCGGAGCCGCGGCTCATGCGTCTGACGATACCAATTTTTTCTGGGGTCTGTGCGTGCTGTTGGCGTGGACGCTTTGGGCTCGTCGGCCCTGGCGCTACGGTCTGGCAATCTTCGCCTCCGCCCTGGGAATCGCGATCGTCCTCGGCTACTTCGGACAAGCCAGTCTCGGGCGCGTGCAACGATATTTCGAAAGCCTCAACCCAAATTGGCTTAACTCCTTTTCCCGCAAAGGCCCGGATCCTTTCCAAAGCAAGACCTCTTTGGGACAGCTCGGCCGCATCAAACTCTCCTCCAAAATAATGATTCGCCTTCAGCCGATTGGCACCAATCCAGTCCCAACTTTGTTGCGCGAGGCCAGCTACCGCAATTACAAAGCTCAGACCTGGTACGCCGGAAATTCCCGCAACGATTTTGAAAACATTCCCGAAGAAACCAATCGCGCCACGTGGATTCTCCTCCGCCAAAAAACCAACACCGCAGCGGTCAATCTCGCGTGCTATCTCCCCGGAGGCAAGGGACTCCTGCCATTGCCCTCAGGCAGCGGCCGACTCGAGCATCTATGGGCCTTTCTTCTGGAGAAGAACAGCGCGGGCGCTGTGCGCGCCACCGGCCCCGGCCTGGTGCTCTTCGACGCCCGATTCGGTCAGGGCCAAACTATTGACTACCCTCCCGACTTCCGAGAAGACATCTCGGTGAACCCGCGAGAAGCCGATGCGCTGGATCGAATCATCGCCGAACTCAAATTGACCGGCAAAGATACTGAGCAGGCGATGCGCACAATCAATGGATTTTTCCAAAGCAAGTTCACTTACCGCATGTGGCAGGATGAATCAGGTAGCGTCGGTCGCGCTGCGACCGACACCAGTGACACCCCGCTTAGCCGGTTCCTTCTGGAAACCCGCGCCGGCCATTGCGAATACTTCGCCACCGCCACAGTGTTGCTCCTGCGCCAACTCGGCATCCCCGCCCGCTACGCCGTCGGTTACGGAATTCACGAGCCTTCTGGCAAGGGTTATGTCGCGCGCCAACGCGATGCTCACGCATGGTGCCTCGTTTGGGACGAGGAACGTGAAATCTGGCGTGACTTTGATACCACGCCAGCCTCATGGGTCGAAGCCGAAGGAGCCCGCGCCTCACCTTATCAATCCTTATCCGACTTCTGGTCCCGAATCAGATTCGAACTCGCAAAATTGCGCTGGGGCCAGACTCGACTGCGCCAATACATTTTATGGGGCCTCATCCCGGTTTTGATTCTCCTCTTCTACCAGATCATCCGCCGTATCCGTGGCAAGCGCGGCAAGAATGGGCGCAAGTCACCTGCTGACATTTTCACCTGGCCCGGTCTGGATTCGGAGTTCTACCAACTGGAACGAAAGCTCATCCAGCGCGGCGTCTCCCGCGAAGCGGGCGAGCCCCTCTCGGTTTGGCTGCCCCGCGCCATCGCCGAACCCGGACTGTTCGAAATTCGCCAGCCTCTTCAACAATTGCTCCTCTTGCATTATCGCTACCGTTTCGATCCACTTGGCCTCAGCCAATCCGATCGCGAAGCCCTCAGGCGCGAGGCCAACCTCTGTTTAACCCGATTGAAAAGCGCGACCGCTGGCAGAAGCTGAACATCAGCCCTTCACGAACGGCAGCTCCACAATTCTCGCGCGACTTTCCCCCTCGGCTGTCCGCAACACCAATTCCGTCCCGAGCTGATTCACCTCCCGTTTCACGTAACCCAACGCGATGTTCGCATTCAGTCTGAGCGATGCGGTTGCGCTCGTAACAAATCCCGCCTCCTTGCCGTCATAAAACAATTTATCTCCCTTCCTCGGCAAGCTCTTCAAATCATCCGCCAATCTCAACCCCCTCAATGCCTTCGCCACTTCGCTATACGTGCGTATGCGCGATATCACTTCCTGGCCTATGTAACAACCCTTATTGAAACTGATCGCGCGCTCTTCCAACCCAGCTTCCAACGGATTTGTCGTCTCATCCATGTCCGCGCCAAATCGCGGAATCCCCGCCTCGATCCGCGCAGTTTCAAACCCTGCCCACCCGCACTCGCAGCCGCCTGCAGACTTCGCCGCCGCAATCAGCTTTTTCTTCAGCGCTCCACTCCGCTCCGTCGCCACGAGCAAATCATATCCGCTCGTGCCCAGCCGAGGTTGGTTGATCACGTGAATCTCCCCGAAAGCCGTCTCGCCTTTTCGCACGAAACCAAATGGCCTGCCCGGCAATTCATCTCCAATCCCCACCGCGCTAATTACCGACTCGGATTTTGGCCCCTGAACGCTCAGCAATCCATAATTCGCCGCGACATCAATAATCTGCACATCGTCTGCAATGACGTACTTCTCCAGACGCTCCGAAACCATCGCCGTCAACCCCGGTTCAAAATCCAGAAGCAATTCCTCCGGCAGGCAGTAAATACTCATATCGCTCTGCATCTTCCCTTTGGCCGTGATGAGGGCCGCATAACATCCGCCGCCAACTCCCAATGACTTCACGTCGTTCGTCACCTGCCCATGCAAAAATCGCACTCGATCCGCGCCCGCAAGGCAGAGCCGGCTGCGCGAGCTTAAATCCAGAACCCCAGCGCTATGCCAAAGCGCCGCATGCTGGGTGTTCAAATCGCCAGGATTCACTTCCACTCCATTCAAATTCGTAACTTCCATAACCCGCTCAGTTCATTCAATCATCATTGCACGATAGCGCGTCCTGTCTGCGGATCAAAGAACCGAGCGCCGTTCATTGCAAACGTTAGAACAAGCTTTTCCTTCGCTTTGGCCTGCTCCCCCGCAGCGACGCGTGCCGCCAACGATTGCTTTCCCCGCCCCAGATAAAGAAATGTTTCAGCCCCGACCTGTTCGACAACCTCGACCATCGCTTCGATATTTGAACCATTCGTTCCCACCGTGCTTTGCGACACGCGCATTTTCTCCGGGCGAATACCAAAAACGATCTTCTTCCCGGCATATCCTTTTAAAAGTTCGTGTTCTTCATTCTCAACCCTGGCCGAGAATCGCGACCCGACAACTGTGCCGTTTCCTTCATTTTGCTCCTCAACAAATAATCCACCATCCTTTTCCACGACCCGCGCATCGAAAAAATTCATCTGCGGCCACCCGATAAACCCCGCGACAAACAAGTTCGCCGGTTGATTGTATATACTCATTGGCTCCCCAACCTGTTGAATCACACCGCGATTCATCACCGCAATCCGATCTCCCATCGTCATCGCCTCCACCTGATCGTGCGTCACGTATATCATCGTCGCGCCAAGTTGTTTGTGCAGTCTCGAAATTTCCGTCCGCATCTGAACCCGCATCGGCGCGTCCAGATTTGATAGTGGCTCGTCGAACAAATAAACTTCCGGCCGCCGCACCATCGCGCGCCCCAACGCCACGCGCTGACGCTGCCCTCCCGAAAGCTCCTTCGGCTTTCGCCCCAGACAATCCATCAATCCCAGCATCTCCGCCGCCTCGCTTACACGCTTTTCTATCTCTACTTTCGGACTTTTTCTTACCTTCAACCCGAACGCCATGTTCTCGTATGCGGACATGTGCGGATATAGCGCGTAATATTGAAACACCATCGCCACATCCCGCTTCCCGGGCGGAACATTTTTCATCGGCTTGCCACCGATTGAAATTTCTCCCTCGGTCGCCTCCTCCAAACCTGATACCAGCCGCAACAACGTCGTCTTGCCGCAGCCTGACGGCCCCACTAACACCATCAATTCCTTGTCCTTAATCGTCAGATTGACATCGTCCAACGCCCGAACTGCTTCGCCTTTGGATCCATCAAATACCTTCGTCAAATGTTCGATGACAACACGCGCCACGCAATCATTGTCGAAGCCTGGCAAGTTAAAGTCTAGTCCGCAGTGCTTTTAATCGCCATGTGCCACCATCTGGCAGCTTGCCATTGTCTGCTCTGGGAAGTAACTTGCGGTCATGCAGATTCTCATCCGGTTCCCGGACCAAGAGACTGAACAACGGGCGCTCGGTAAGCTCATCCCTCGTTTTTCGGGTAAGAGTTGGGCTTCGGGCGAAACAGCCGTGCCTGCCCAGGCATTAGGTTTTCTGGCTGAAGAAGGTATCAAGTTTACTGTGATTGGTCCTGCTCCCTATGAGGTCATTACGCCGGTACGAGATCCTGGTTCCGTTGCTGTTTAATGACGGTAGTCCGGTACCCGAAGCTCTGCTGGCGCAAACTTTCGCCGAATTGAGAGCGAAATTCGGCGCGGCCTCGTGGGAAACTCAACTCATCCAGGGTTCCTGGGAGCACCAGGGCATCTCTTATCGTGACAACCTCACCCGCTTCTTTGTGGATGTGCCAGATTTGCCGCAACATCAAAGGTTTTTTGAGGACTTTAAAGAAACTCTCAAGCAGCGCTTCAAGCAGGTGGACGTGTGGATCACCTCTCGTGTGGTGGACGTGATTTAAATCGCGTTGACGCACTCGCCCCACTTTTCACATCATCCGGTTCCCGGGACGGTTCTTTCCGCCACTCGGTTATTCTTACGATTTGTGACTGAAAACGAATATGAATCTTGATGCTCTCTATTCCGAACTGACACTGAAGACGAATGCCAAACTCGTGCTTCTCGTCCTTGACGGCCTCGGTGACGTCGCTGCGCGCGACCAGAACAACCTCACTCCTCTTGAAGCCGCATCTACTCCAAACATGGACGCGCTCGCCAAAGATTCCGCCCAAGGCCGCATGATTCCGGTCGCGCCCGGCATCACGCCCGGCAGCGGCCCCGGCCACCTCGGGCTGTTTGGCTACGACCCGCTCGAATTTCAAGTCGGTCGCGGCGTCATCGAAGCGCTCGGGCTCGGCCTGGAACTTCGCGCAGGCGACGTCGCGGCGCGCGCCAATTTCTGCACCCTCGACGAAAAAGGCATCGTCACCGATCGCCGTGCCGGTCGCATCGACACTTCTGTGTGCGAAGAACTTTGTGCGCTGCTGTCCGAGAAGGTCAAAAAAATCGGCGACGCCCAAGTCATCATTAAACCGGGCAAAGGCCATCGTTTCGTCGTCCTGTTCCGTGGCAAAGGTCTCGAAGGTCCTCTCACCGACGCCGATCCGCATCGCGAAGGACTCGCCGTTCCGAAGGTCGCGCCTCTGAACCCTAAATCAGTCAAATCGAAGAAAGCGGCAAAGCTCGTTGCCGATTTCTATAAAGCTGCTCTGCCTGTCATTTCAAAAAAGAAGCCCGCCAATGGTTTTCTACTGCGCGGCATCGCCCATCAACCGCATATTCCCACTTTCCAGGATCGCTACACTCTGCGTCCCGGTTGCATCGCCGTTTATCCCATGTATAAAGGCCTCGCTCAACTCGTTGGCATGACCAAACTCGAAGGGCCGCAAACCATCGCCGAACAATTCGAGCGTTACCTCGCCGAATACGACAACTA
>JGI1027J12803_101536361_pt1 | contig 11050 bp, 9 predicted proteins | sample IowNatreferecore_FD_12803 | JGI IMG/M metagenome (IMG submission 12803) | reverse complement strand
GCACACGATCAGCGCGACAAACGCCAAAGCTACCGCAGCGAGCGCAACCTGCATCACCTCTTCGCGCCGGGCGGGACGCACCTCGAAACTCAATGGAGCAAGTTTGGTCGAGGCGCGTTCGCCACCACCCTGGTTGGCGATGCGGCCGCGCCTCCTACGCCCCTGTGTACTCAAGGTGCGAAATCTCCCGGAACAGCTTGAACCTCTCCTCGACCTCCTTGGGGGTAATCGCCTTCAGGCGTTCGGTCCCGAACTGCTCGACCGCAAACGATCCCATCACGCCGCCGTAGAACATCGCCATGCGGAAGACTGCCGGCGTAAGCTCTTTTTGCGAGGCGAGATAGCCGTAAAAGCCGCCGGCAAACGAGTCGCCCGCGCCAGTCGGGTCCACTACCTCGGCCAGCGGCAGCGCCGGCGCGCGGAAAGGATGCAGCGCCCGAACTCCACCCGGGAACGAGCGATCGCTGAAGAATGCGGTCGCCCCATACTCGCCATGTTTGACGACCAGCGTCCTCGGCCCCATCGCCAGCACCTTATTGGCGGCCACCACCAGGTTGCGATCACCTGCCAGCATTCTCACTTCGCCGTCATTAATCAACAGCACATCCAGATCGCGCAGCACCTTGGCGAGATTCTCGCCGTGGTCGGCAATCCAATAGTTCATCGTGTCGCCGCATACCATGCGAACCTTCGGCATCTGGCCGCGTACGCGCGCCTGCAACACCGGATCGATGTTGGCCAGGAAGAGATAATCGCTGTCCTTGTACTCTTCAGGAATCTTCGGCTCGAAGGTCTGGAATACATTCAGATCGGTGCCAAGAGTCTGCGCCTCGTTCAGGCTCGCCACATACGATCCCGACCAGTGAAAACTCAGCCCATCGGCGCGTTCGATGCCGCGCGTATCGATTCCGCGCTTCGTGAATACGGATTCGTGCTCAGCGGTGAAATCCTTGCCCACTACAGCAATCACGCGAACATCGGTGAAGTAGCTGGCTGCCAGTGCAAAGTGTGTCGCAGCGCCGCCCAAACAGTGATCTACCGATCCGCTCGGCGTTTGGATGCTGTCGAACGCCACTGATCCTACGACAAGAATAGACATTCACTCCTCTTTCTTAACTCGTTATTGCTTACATGTTCGTGGCACGCCGCAGTGGGAAACAAGCCAGATGCACGCAGTCTGCTGTTAGGCCTGAAGATATTTGTCAAGCAAAAGACCCAACCGCTGACGCACCTCAGCTGGAATTGCCTTCCTGTCAGTGAGAATCGCGTACTTCAGAGCATCTCCGCAGGCGCACTTCTTCTCCCCAGGCATAGCAGCCACCGCGGCTCGAACAACCTTCGCAGCATTCGCAGAGTTCTGATGCATCACAGCAACTATCTGGTCTACCGTTACGTCGTCGTGTCCCTCGCGCCAGCAGTCGTAGTCGGTCACCATCCCCATCGTCGCGTAGCAAATCTCCGCCTCTCGAGCGAGCTTTGCCTCTTGAAGGTTCGTCATGCCGATCACATCGGCGCCCCAGCTACGGTAAAGATTCGACTCGGCGCGCGTCGAGAACTGCGGACCCTCCATGCACACATAGGTGCCACTGCTCTTGCCGACCACGCCAACGGTGTCGCATGCCTTTTGAAATGCTGCTGACACCGTCGCACAAACCGGATCACCGAAGCCAACATGCGCAACGATACCTTCGCCGAAGAACGTCGAAACGCGGGCAAACGTGCGGTCGATGAACTGGTCCGGCATCACGAAATCAGTAGGCTTGTGCTCTTCTTTCAGCGAACCAACCGAAGACACCGAAAGAATCCGCTCGACCCCCAGCATCTTCATCGCGTAGAGGTTTGCGCGAAAGTTCAGCTCAGTCGGCAGCAGACGGTGACCGCGTCCATGGCGCGCCAAAAATGCTACCTGACGGCCCTCCAACTGGCCGATAACGAAGGCGTCCGACGGATCACCAAACGGCGTCGTTATTTTTTCCTCGCGTACACCCGTCAGTCCCGGCATCGCATACAAACCACTGCCGCCGATAATTCCAATCTCCGCCTTCTTCAAAATGCCTCTCTCCTCAGCCACTTATTCGTGGGAATGCCCTTCAGAAGTATATCGTTCCGCACCCTGGTCCCCCACAACGCCACCCGCCTTGATCAGTCCGAACGAATGCAGGCCACGCGCCATCGTAAGCGCAGGTTCGTGCATTTGCTCCGCAATCCGAAGTGGTCCCTCAGCCTGCACGCCTGCGATGCTGTCCCTCAGCTTGCGCGCCAGGGGAAGACTGAACCCTTCGCTCACAAACACGCTCCTGCCGGAGATCGAGAGCAGTACGTCCCCTTCGCCCGTGGTGAAAACCTGCTCGTTATCGTCCGCCTCATCCTGCTGCCGCCGCGCTACCTTCGAGTACTTACGCGGAATCTGCGCCGCATAGATGCGCAGGAAGGTCTTAGCCGAATCGGCATTCTTCCACTGCGAGTAGTAGAACAGCGCCAGCGACGCCGTCGATTCCTTCTCCGCCGGCGACGCGGCCTTTTTCTGCGCGGCGTAATACACGCCGCCATTCCAGTTGGGCGCCAGCCCCTCGGCAGTCTCGCGGCCACCAAACAGCTCGGCCAAAATCCTTACATCAAGCTCGCCGATCACCCCAAGGTCATAGGGCTGGTATTCGGCATCAATCAGCGGATGAATGTCCGGAAGCCGCAACACTGGCACGGGAGTGCGAGCAATGTATGCCTCCGGATGCAGAATCTCGAAGCTTGACGATGGCGGATTCTTTAGCACACCTGCGAAGGCTGCGTCTTTACCGCCCTTCAGCAATACCGCCTGCTCGAAATTCAATCCCTCGCTGTAGGGAAACAGCAGCGACTCCTGCAACAGCAGAGGAGCTCTCGCCAGTACAGGCGATCCGCTTGCATCGCCAACGGTGTCCTTCATCCTCTGCGCCAACCCCGGCGGCGCATCAGCCAGCGTCTTGCCGGTCGAACGCAGCGTGTAGTCGATGAAAACCGCCATCGCCTGTCCCTCGGCGACCGCTTCGCGCGCCGTCTCGGCTTCATCCACCTGCAAATGTTTGTTGTCCTCCTGTACGTTGTGAGACGTATCGTTCAGGCTCACATCGGACCACTTCGTCAGTCCGACCTTCTGATCCTGAAGTGCATGCGTCAATTCGTGCGCCAGCACAGGCTTCTGCTCATCTGGCTCAATCCAATCCAGCAGGTTAACTGTCTTCGTTTTGTTGTCATAAAACCCTGCAATTTGCTCCGTCAGCAGCGACAGCAGAAACGGACGCAGATGAAAATCACGGTCCAGTAAGCCAAACTTCTTCAGCACCAGCTCGGATCGCTCCATTCGCTTCGCGCTCTCGTCCTCGTCGAACTTCACCTTTAGATAGGCCGTCACTTCGTCGCGCGAGATCAACTTCCGCTTTACGCTGTGTTCGATCGGCAGTTTCGTATCCGAACTGACGAAATCCAGAATTTCGTCAACCGATCGAAACAGCTCTTTCGCCTGCTCCTTTGTCATCGGGGCGGGCGGCTTGTTGCCTGCGCCGTTCTGCGGTGCTGTCTGCGCCCCGGCTACGGCGCCAGCAAGTAAAACCACTCCCATGGTGCTGCGCCGCACCCAGCCGTACCTTCGGTTCATCGTCTGTCGCAACAACCTTGCCTCTCAATCCACCGCTTATAATCAAGTGTACGCAGAGATTTCTGCGTCGTCGCGCTTTACGCCTATGACATCGGTTACAACACCCAACACGCCTCCTGCAACGATCTTTGGCGTTCAGGCCTCCAACTCCAATCTGCAGCTTGCGGCGGTCCTTCACGGTACTGGCGTGGCTCGGCTCGAAGACGTGGGCTGGGTTCGGGTTACAGGTGAAGATCGACTCCGCTGGCTCAACGGCATGGCGACCAACGCCGTCCAACAACTCGCGCCAAACACTGGCTCTTACAACTTCTTTCTCAATGCGCAAGGCCGCATTCAGGCCGATGGGTACATCTTCGCTTATCCCGACGAACTCCTCATCGAGACCTCCGACCAACAGGTTGCGGGACTCATATCGTACCTCGATCACTACATCATCATGGACGACGTCGAACTCATCGACGTCACCGAATCTCGTCACGGAACCGCCGTTATCGGCCCTACGGCCCCCACACTGCTCAGCCAAGTGGGCCTGCAGGTCGAAGGTATCGGTGACCTCGAAACCCGCGCCTTCGTATGGAACTCCGTAGACGTCACCGTCATCCACACCCATGGCCCTCTCGTCCCGCGCTACGAGCTGTGGGTCAACGCTCCGCAGGCTGCCGCGCAGCTCCTCGATGCCCTCAAAGCCGCCGGCTCCGTTCCGTGCGAGCCCTCCACGCTCGAAACGCTCCGCATCCTGGAGGGCACGCCTCTCTACGGCACCGACATCCGCGACCGCGACCTGCCGCAGGAGACCAATCAAAACCGCGCACTGCACTTCGCCAAGGGATGCTACCTCGGCCAGGAGATCGTCGAGCGCATCCGCTCACGCGGCAATGTACATCGCACCTTCACTGCCTTCCGCTTGGAAGGCTCTCTGCCCGCAACAGGAACGCGACTTCAGTCCGCGGGCAAGCAAGTCGGCGAACTCACCTCCGTCGCCTCAGTCCCCGTTGAAGAAGGTGCTCTACAGATTGCTCTCGGGTATGTCCGTCGCGAAGCGCTCGATCGCGGCGAATCGCTCCAATACGCCGGAGGAACGGCTTCCATCGCCACTCCCTACACCGCTGTCAAAACGTAGCTTCAAGTATAAGATTCTCCAGCGAGCTAATTCATGTCTGAACAGAACAAACCCTTCGTTATCACTGACCGCCGCAAGTTCACCCCCGAGGGGGAACTCCGCCCCGATGCCGAAATTTCCCGTACCGACGAGGAACGCGAAGCGACAACACCGGTTGCAGCGCCGGTTGAACCGCCCCCTCCCGCAGCAGAGGCCAGCCCGGAACCTGCATCCGATGCCGACTATCCGCCTCCACCGACGGCTGAACAGACCGAGCAAACCAACGCCGCTTATCAGGCGACCTCCGACCGCCTCGACACTGCCCTCCGCGCCGCCAATCCTGGAGGCGATCACCCGCCAGCCATGACCTTTGAGGCGCTAGTGCAGTCCGTCTACATGACTGCCATCATGCAGCTTGGCGGAGCAACTCCAGAGGGCCAGCAGCCTCAGGTCGATATCCTCGGCGCTCGTCAGAGCATCGACATGCTGGGCATCCTCGCCGAAAAGACCAAGGGCAACCTCAGCGACTCCGAGCAGCGCCTGCTTGAGAGCGCTCTCTTCGAACTGCGGATGGCCTTCCTCGAGATCACCCAGGCGCTTGCCCGCTCTGCTGCCACCAAGACACCAAACGGGACCCCAGGCAAGCCGAGCATTGTCCGCTGATCGATGGAGGCGACCCTCACCTTCCTCGGCACCGGCACGTCGATGGGCGTTCCTACCCTCGGCTGCGACTGTGCCGTCTGCGTCTCCGCTGTCTCGCCGGATGGAGACCCTCGGGACCGCCGCACGCGCCCCTCGCTGCGTCTCGCCTACAACAACCACATCGTCCTCATCGATACCGGTCAGGACTTCCACGCGCAGGCCATCCGCGAGAACATCCGCCACGTCGACGCCGTCCTCTACACCCACGGACACGCCGACCACATCCTCGGCTTCGACGATCTCCGCCCCCTCAGCTTTCAGGTCCCCGGCGGCCTTCCCATCTACGCGGACGATGAGACTCTCGACACCCTCAAGCGCATCTTCGACTACACCTTTCGCACCGACAACCGTTACCCCACCAGCGCCCGCGTCCAGCTTCATCCCCTCGACGAATCCACTCCCGGCGCAGGATTTAATCTTTTCGGCGCCTGCTTCCAGCGCATCCCTGTGACCCACGGCAATCAGCGCATCACCGGATACCGCTTCGGCTCGGCCGCTTATCTCACCGACATGAGCGATATCCCGCCTGAAAGCATTCCGCTCCTTCAGGACCTCGACATCCTCATCCTTGATGCCCTGCGCCGCCAGCCGCATCCCAGCCACTCGCACCTCGAGCGTTCGCTCGAATACGTCGAGAAACTCAAGCCAAAGCGCGCCTTCTTCACCCATATCAGCCACGACCTCGACCACGCCGCTACAGAGGCCGAGCTGCCACCCAACGTTCGCCTCGCCTACGATAGCCTGCAACTTACCTTCGAAATTGCCTGATGCTTATCTACCGCTCACTCGACGAGATTCCCGCAGACTTCGGCCCCACCGTTGCCACCATCGGCAACTTCGATGGCGTACACCGCGGCCATCAACTGGTTATCGACGAAGTCATCCGGCGCGCACACGATCTTAGCGCCCGCTCGCTCGCCATCACCTTCGATCCCCATCCTGTCCGTGTTCTTCGCCCCGAGACTGCGCTTCCTCTCATCACTCCGCTCGCCGAAAAGCTTGAGCTCCTCGCGTCAACGGGTATCCACGCCACTCTCGTCCTTCCCTTCACGTCTGATCTCTCCCACATGACACCGCGCGAGTTCGCCTCCCAGGTCCTTCGCAACAAGCTGGGAGTCATCGAACTGCACGAGGGCGAGAACTTCCGCTTCGGCTACCAGGCCGAGGCCGGCATCGACACTCTCGACACCCTAGGTCGTGAGCTCGGCTTCCACGTCGCGGTCTACGCTCCGCGATCCCTTCGCGGCCAAGCCGTCTCCTCGAGCCGCATCCGAAATCTGATCTCCGCCGGCGACGTCAGTCGCGCTCGTGCGCTACTTGGTCGGCCCTTTGCCATTCTCGGTACTCCGGCGCCAGGCCGCGGCTATGGAACACGCTACACCGTCCCCACGATCAACCTGGCTCCCCACCCTGAACTCATCCCCGCTATCGGCGTTTACATCACCATGCTCACGATCGCGGGCGAAACCTTCGATGCCGTCACCAACGTCGGCAACCGCCCAACCTTCGGGGCCGACTCCTTCACCATCGAATCCCATCTGCTCAACTTCCATCCGGTCGACCTCACTGAGAGCACTCCCCTCACGCTGACGTTCCTGCACAGGCTCCGCGACGAGATTCGCTGGCCCTCTCCCGAGGCGCTTCGCGAACAGATTGGCCGCGATGTCCGCCAAGCCCAGCGCTACTTCACTCTGTGCCGACTACTGACTTCGTCGTCACCGGAGCGGCACTCCCGCTCGGTGCCTTCGTCCCGGTAGGAGCGGCTGCCGGCTCGCTCGACTTCGGTGCATCGCCCTTCGGCGGCTCCGGTTCATCCTCGTCCGAATCCTTCGGCTCGCTCGGCTTCGGCTGAACCGTCACCCCGGGCTTGCTCACGGGGACATCCAGCACCTTCTTCGGCGCACCCGCCGTTGGGAATTTCTCGTCTGGCTTGCCTGCGATTGCAGCGCGCATGAAATCCATCCAGATAGGCAGAGCCGCCCGAGCGCCAGTCTCCTTCTCGCCCAGCGATTGCCGGTTGTCATATCCAACCCAGGTCCCACACGTCACCGACGGCGAAAATCCGACGAACCAGGCATCCGTGTAGTCGTTCGTCGTTCCCGTCTTTCCTCCCAGGGGATGCTTCAACTCTGAAGCCCGCGCGCCAGTTCCCATCCGCGTTACAGCCTGCAGCAGTTCCATCATCGTCCGGGCCGTCTCCACCGAAATCACCTCGCGAACTTCGGTCGCCTTCTTATCGAACGGCAGCCCGTCCGCCTGCGTCACTTTGCGGATGTAGTGCGGCTCAATCCGTATGCCATCGTTGGGAAACACGCTGTACGAGCCGACCTGCTCATACAGAGTGATGTCGGCCGATCCGATCGCCACCGGAAGAAACGCGGGGATGTCGCTCGTAACCCCAAACCGGTGCGCCGTCTCGATCACCTTGCGAATGCCCACGCGCGCAGCCAGCTTCAACGCCGGAATATTCCGCGACTCCGCAAACGCATACAGCAGCGTCATCGCCCCTTTGTAATTGCCTTCATAGTTGTGCGGAGTGTATGGGCCACTAGGAGTAGGAAACGTCGTCGGCCCGTCCACGATAATGTCCGTTGGCTTCGCGCCCGCCTCAACAGCAGTGGTATACACATACGGCTTGAACGACGATCCCACCTGGCGTTCTGCCTGCGTAGCGCGGTTGAACTGCGACAACCCAAAGTCGCGCCCGCCCACCATCGCCAGCACTTCTCCACTCGCATTATCGACGGCCATCAGCGATGCTTGCGCTCCGGTATCCTGCTCCAGCGAAGCCTTCCACATCCCCTCGCCCGCCAGGCCGGTAATCTTCACGTAAACCAGATCACCCGTCTTCAGGAAGCTGTCCGCATCCACGTTCTGCGTCCACTTCCAATCATCGGGAGTTAGCATAACTTGCTGCGAACCCAGGGTCGCCACGACTCGTTTCGGTGCGACCTCCGTCACTACCCCATGAACGTACGCATCTTTTGTGACCGGCTGCGCCCAGTCCGGGTGTTTATAAGTCGCAATGTCCTGCCCGGCAAGAACAACGTTCTGAAGACTTCCCTTCCATCCGTGCCGTCGCTCGTACGCAGCCGCGCCATCCAGCACAGCTTTGTTCGCCACCGTCTGCAGATCGAGATCCAATGTCGTGTAGATGCGCAGCCCGGCGCCATGCACCTCTTCGACACCGTACTCTTTCTCAAGCTGCCGCCTCACCTCTTCCACAAAATATGGCGCTACGCTGTTTGCCGGTGCCTCGATATGCAACCCAAGCGGAGCCGCCTTCGCCAACTCAGCCTGCTGCCGCGTGATCTTGTTGTCTTCCGACATCTCGTTCAACACGAGATTTCTGCGTTTCAAGGCGCGGTCCGGATGCCGCACCGGCGAATAGTACTCCGGCCCCTTCGGCAACGCCGCCAGTAATGCCGCCTCTGGCAGTGTGAGGTCTTTCACATGCTTGTTGAAGTAGTACTCCGAACCCGCTTCGAACCCATACGTCCCGCGCCCCAGGTAGATCTGGTTCGCATACAGCTCGAAGATCTGATTTTTCGTAAACCGCCTCTCAATCTGCATCGAGAGGATGACCTCCTGGAACTTCCGCCCGAAGGTCTTCTCATTCGACAAAAACAGATTGCGCGCCAACTGCATCGTGATCGTCGAGGATCCCTGCGTCCTCTTCTGATCATGCAGATCACGATACGCCGCGCCGATCGCGCGGAACAGGTTCACACCCCAGTTGCGCTCGAAGCTCTTGTCTTCAATCGATAGAATCGCCTGCCCGAGCACCGGAGGCAACTCCGTATAGGGCACAACCACCCTGCGCTCCAGCGCAAACGAACCAAAGACCTTCCCGTGAACGTCCAGCAGTTCGGTTGTCGTATTCGGACGGTACCGCGTCAGGTCGTCGATCTGCGGCAGGTCGATTGAGTAGACCAGCATCAGGCCGCACATGGCCCCAAACACCGCCGACAATCCCAGCAGAACGTAAAAGGTGACGCGCCTTGCAATGCGGCGGCTCGGATACTCCGGCCCTTCGATTACGCGACGGACGATACGCTGTATCTGCGGCTCGGTCTCAACTTTCGTCGCTTCTTCGTCGCGTTTAAATAAGCTCTGCACAACGCCTCACACCAGCATTATCCTTCAGGAGGCAGAGCTCCCACGCTGCAATCGCTACTCTCGAATCAGCACATGTAACTTTGAAACGGGCCTTAGGCAGCCTTGCTCTTTAGCAGGTCCAGCGCCTTGTTCAGCTGCTCGTCGATCGACACACCAGGCTTCTTCGTGTCAGGCTGCGTCTCCGTCGTCGGAACCGTGTCCTCATTGCCGTCGCCACCCGGTCCGCCGTCGTCGATATTCGACGCCACCAGGATTCCCGGCGTCACGCCCTCGTCCTCGAGCTTCTTACCGGAGGGCGACTCATACTTGGCAACAGAAAGGATCAGCGCAGCGCCGTCCGGCAACTCAAACGTCTTCTGCTGTGATCCCTCGCCGAAGGTCTTCTCGCCCACCAAGTCAGCGCGCTTGTTCTCCAGCAGCGCCGCTGCAACGACCTCACCAGGGCCGGCGGTTCCGCGGTTCACCAGCACCACAACTGGCGATGCCGTATTGATCGCCTTGGATGGGTCGGCCGAAAACGTCTGCTTAGCGACCTTCTGCCCTTCCAGCGTGGCTATCGTACCTGTCTTGAGCAGGAAGTTCGCTAGCCGAATCGCCTCCGGCATATCCCCGGCAGCCACATCACGGAGATCCAGCAGAATCTTCTTGTTGCCTGACTTCGACATCCCCTTCAGCTTGCTCTCCATCTGCTGCACATGGTCGTGGTCCAGCACCACCGGCTTCAGGTACAGAATCGAAGAGTTCTCATACATCGACTCGCTCACCGGCGGCAACGCACTCTGTACGCGGGCCATGGTGATCTTCTCCGGCGCAGCCTTGCGCGGACGAACCACAGAAATCGTCAGCTCGCTGCCCGGTGTTCCCTCGAGCATCATCTTGATCATCGCCAGCGAGATGTCTCGAGTGTCCTGGGTCCCGATCGCCTCGATGATGTCGCCATCGTTCAGATTTGCCTTGTCCGCCGGGCTTCCGGGAACGACCGATACTACCGTCGCATAGCCGTAGCGCTTCGAGATGTTGAGCCCCACCTGCGCCTTGCCGCCCTTGTCAGACTTGTAGGCCTTGTAGTCCTCCGGCGTCAGGTAACTCGAGTCCGCATCCAGTGACTCCAGCAGACCACGAAGAGCCCCATTTGTTACTGAGACAATGTTCGGCTCTTCGACGTAATCCGTCTGGATGTGCCTCAAGACCTCACTGTAGACGTTGATCTGTCGATACGCGCCATCCTGCGGCTCGCTCGCGGCGCTCACGCCACTCGAGTTCACGCCCAGAAATACGGTCAGTACCAGAACAACGGAAGTGGCGAGCAGCAGAATCTTCGAAATCTTCGGCATAGGGTACAAAAATCTCCAGTGCGTCGTGAGGCGCCCAACAGGCGTTAGACGAACTCCGCTGACAAAATGATACTCTCGTACGGAGATTCCGCGATACAGGCAGGAACTACAACATTTTGGTGGCGGTGGACAGAATCGAACTGTCGACCTACGGGTTATGAGTCC
>JGI1027J12803_100047660_pt1 | contig 11051 bp, 11 predicted proteins | sample IowNatreferecore_FD_12803 | JGI IMG/M metagenome (IMG submission 12803) | reverse complement strand
GGGACTGAGACAGTCTCGACCGTGCAGTTGAAAGCCTTGCCGAGCGAAACCCAGCGTTCGCCGAATTTTCCGGCGGTCAGGACGAGGATCTTGTCCCCCGGCGATGTGAGGTTGGAGACCGAAGCTTCCATGGCGCCTGTGCCCGAGGCCGACAACAGCAGCACATCGTTCTTGGTGCCGACGAAAGCCTTCAGGTCCGCCAGAGTTCGTTTGAATAATTCGCGGAATTCCGCGGTCCGATGGTGGAAGTCTGCCGAGGCCATTGCCATTTGAGCCGCTGGAAGAAGCGGCGTCGGCCCCGGCGTAAAGAGCCGGCTCTTGCGCAACATATTTGTATGACTCCGGAAACTCCTGAGAGGCTGCCTTGCTTACTCCAGGAGATTGATGGACTGATAATCGGAGGGTACCCCAGTTACGAGCTTTCCGTCACTGAAATACATTACGAGTCCGGAAGTGCGGTCCTGAGGCTTGCGAACCAAGAGCAGTGCGTCTCCGTCCGGGTCCTCTGGTTTGCGGCTCGACCACTGGATTTTGGCGATGTTGTCCTTGGGAATCACCGCTAAAAGTGCAAGATAAGAATACTTCACGTCGTAGCAGGACTTGCCGTCAACGAGGAGGACGACCCGTCGCTGCCCATCCTTTTCGTTCACCAGCAGATACGCGATGTCCTTGGCGCCCTTACGGTTTCCGCCCGCGCTCAGGGTGAGTCGGCCGGTGTCCTTTTGTCCCGCATTCCGTGCCCATGCTGCGGTGTCCGGATCAAGGTCTGTCGCCGACGCAGCGCGCCAGTCGGTTAGCGCCCCCATGACCAATGCATCGTTAGGCATCACGCCTTCAGCCAGATGAGCTTGTGTCCCGACTGCGGGCAGCGGAATCTCTCGTGGCTGTTGTGCCGCCGTGATGATTCCCACCAGAGCCGCGATCACTCCGGCGACGATCACTGTCTTCAATACCAGCCGTCGTTCACGTTTCAGGGATTGCAACTCGACGCGATCGGCGAACGGCATTCTCGCAAGTTCTTTCGCCAGTTGTTCCATCGACTTCAGGTGTTCCTGGATATGCTGCCCGGTGTTTGGCGTCGGAACCAATGCCTCGCTCAGTTCCATTGAGCCCTTCGTAAAGGTTACGAACCCCTTTGAAGAGCATCCTAGTTTCCCCAGCTCCGGTAAGACACCCTTGCTGCCCAAGTACATCTTGGCTTGGGTGGGATTATCGGATCGGGTGACAAAGCGAGCGTCGAACGAATCGTTGGTGCGAACCTGCACGCGACCCTCGGTCGTGCGAGCACCCTTAGGCATTACAAACATCCGGAAGTTCGCCGGAGCCACCATGCGGATGTGCAGGCCCGGGGTGTTCTCGGCAAAGCTAAGTCGGACAACGACGGGCAACCGGCCTTGGGTTCCGTTGATGACCAGATCTTCGCCGTCGCGGAATAGTTCGCCATTCAGCTTATTAGCGAGTGTCCGCGCGTCGCCGGCGTACTCCTGGTGTCCGTCATATTTCTTGCGGTCGCGGAAATAGGCGAGGAATGCGCCGACAAAAACGACGGCACCGATGATGGCAACGGAAATAGCGACCGGGTTGAGATACATGAAACGGACTTCCTTGCGCGGAAATCTCGCCGTCCACGTCTTGGCGCAGACCTCGGCAAACCAGAGTTTCCGCTTTGGGGCGAATCATACCGCGCATGGATTCCAATTCCAATAACTCATGGGAGTCCTAAAGGGCACTGTCGCGACCCTCACTTAAGTCACATCGGCACATGGGAACTGCTGCTTCAGCACGCAATCTGGTAAATTCCATTGTCTATTTCCTTTGCGGTGAGACATGGCTGGCTCCTCTGCCGATCTCAAGGCCTTTCTGACTGCCCGTGATTACCTTCTCAATCCTCGAGAGAACTAAGCGCATCCGCCGCATTGAATTCTCCGACCTGCCGAAGACCATCTCGGGGAAGATTCGGCGCGTCGAGCTGCGTGCCGTCGAAGCCGAAGCGCGAGCGCGGGGATCGAGGCGAGACAATGAGTTCTGGGAGGAAGACTTCTCGGACCTCTAACAGATTCCTGCGTGGCGTTCACTCCAGCTCCGCCCGGTATAATCAAAACGTCATGAGCATCAGCCAACAGATCCAGAAAGACATCGTCGAAGCCATGAAGGCGAAGCAGGAGCTACGCCTCTCCACCCTTCGTATGGCCAAGTCGGCCCTCAAGAACAAGGAAATTGACAAGCGCGTCCCACTCGACGAAAAGGAAGAGCTGGCAGTTCTCTCCACACTGATTAAGCAGCGCAAGGACTCGATCGAACAGTTCACCAAGGGCAACCGTCCCGAACTCGCGCAGAAGGAAGCCGACGAGATCGTCATTATCGAGGCCTACATGCCCAAGTCGTTGGGTGAAGCCGAGATCGTCGCAACCGTAAAGGCCGCCATCGCTGAAATGGGCTCGCCAACCTTGAAAGACATGGGCAACGTGATGAAAGCCGCCATGGCAAAATTTGGCGGCGCCAGAGTGGATGGGAAACTTGTGAGCGAGACGGTGAAGAAAGAACTGGCGGGAAAGTAGGACGCTATTTCAGGTCACGCCAAAGTGTCGGATCGGAGCGAAATAGACCCCGCACTGTAGAGTCAACAATAGCGGAATCGAATGAGTCCACGCCAAGCGGATCAGTGACTCCAGCGATGAGGATGCTCGGGGAAGCAAAACAGCACAACTCCCCCACTTCCTCAGTAAAGGCCGATACCGGCGAATGCCGAATAAGCGACGAGCCAAAGTAAGAAGCTCCAATTCGGCCCACCAAAATACAATATCGAACGCAAGTTCCCGAGATAGAGCAGAAATAGTGCACCGCTAGGGACCAAGGTAAGTTGTCCGATCGCGCGAACTGATTCCGTGTTGCGAGTCAGCATCGGTCTCTCGATCCTTTACTTCTTCAACCTCACGATTACCTTGGACCCTTCCGGCAAGCTCCCACCGAGAAAGTGCACCACGCCGTCGCGAACATACCCAACGACTTCTTTGGTCTCAGGTTCCGGCAATGGGTCCGTCGTCTTCTTACCGGTGCCCTCATCCATCGCCTTGTTGGCCAGGCGGTCGGCCTCGCGATTCTGTTCGCGGAAGACGTGGCATATTTGGAAAGCGTTGAACTTGCGGATCAGCTCTTTGGCTTCGCGATAGATGTCGACCAGTGCCTCGCTACGAACCTTGTACTCACCCTTGATCTGCTTGACCAATAACTCCGAGTCGCTCCGAACCTTGATGGAGCGATATCCATGCTTCAGCGCGTATTCGAGTGCGGCGAGAAGACCGGAGTACTCGGCGAAATTATTGGTCTGTGCCCCGAGATAGCCGTACAGCGAGTCAATTCGTTTGCCGGATTCGTCCTCGATCACGACGCCATAGCCCGCCGGGCCGGGGTTCCCGCGTGCTCCCCCATCGATGTTGGCGACCAGGCACTTCTCGTCGCGTTCGTCCTCTGGCGCTGCAAACATGTCCTGCGTCTTGGATTTCTCGGTCATCGATGATGGAGCTTTGCGAAAGGGCATGGCCCGAGTTTATCAAGCCCGAGCATTAGTTCGCCGTGCCAAGTTTCTCGAACGGAGTATTCAGGATCGGATACTGCTTCCAGTCCTTGTAATCGAAGTGCCACCACTCGAACTCGTAAACGGTAAAGCCCTGCTTCTCCATTGCTATGCGCAGTATCTCGCGATTCTTTCGCTCTTCGTCGGTGCCGCCCGTGTAATTGGGATAGGCGCGCTCACTCATCTCGTCGTACAGACTGGGCATCGGTAATTCTTTTCCGGTCTTCAGATCGTAGAGCGTCAAGTCGACGGCACAACCGCGGTTGTGGCGAGAGCCCGTTGCCGGATTTGCGACGAACTGGTGCTTATCCTCCGGCGTACCGTCCCAGAACATCTTGGTTACGAACCATGGGCGGTAGCCGTCATGGATCAGCAGGCCCAGTCCCTGTTTCTTCAACTCATGTTGTGCGCGCACGAGCGCCTCGGCCGCCGGTCGTTGGAGGAACGCACGGGCCTGCGAGTACATCGGTGAACTCAAGAAATTGTCCGTGGTCGCATATCGAATATCGAGTCTGATCGTTGGATCGAGCTTGACCAACTCCGTCAGCTCCGGCTTCCGGAACTCCCCGGTCTCGACCGGTGGCTGAGCGGCGAGCGCTTCCTTGCGAAGTTCTTCGACCGGCCTGACCGGCCGAATGCGGAACACTGCTGGTTGCTGGGCGAAGGTCGAAACGGCAAGAAGGAGGAAAAGAAGGGAACAGGCGCGACGCATGGGGAATGAATATAACACCCGGCAATCCGGAGTTTCACCACTGAAGCCGAACCCGCTTCACTGAATGCCGATTGCTGAGAGTGCTGGTTTCACCGCTCGTATATAATCCTCCGCCGTACCCTTTCATGCGAGTAATCGTCTTCAGCGATGTCCATGCGAATCTGGAGGCCTTTCAGGCCTGCCTTGCGGCATTCCCCGAGTACGACCGAATCGCCAACCTCGGAGATGTGGTGGGCTACGGCGCCAGTCCCAATGACGTCGTGGAACGTGCTCGCGACCTCAAGAGCATTCTTGTTCGCGGCAATCACGATCGCGCCGCCAGCGGTCTAAGCGACGTCGAAGACTTCAATCCAGTAGCGGGCTACGCCGCAATGTGGACTCGCAACGAACTCACCGCCGAGAATCGCCGCTGGGTGCTGCAACTACCGACGGGGCCAATACGCGACGAAGGGATACCGGGCGTCGTGTTCTCTCATGGCTCGCCCCTCGACGAAGACGAGTACATCCTGAGCGAGGGTGTTGCCCGCAACGCGTTGGAGCGCAGTCCTGCAGACCTCACATTCTTCGGACACACGCACTTGCAGGGATCGGTTGCTCTCCGCCAGGGTGTCGTGCAAGTCATTCGTCCGGTCTACCGGGATCGCGACGGCGCCGACACTTTCCGCCTCGAACTCCAGCCCCAGACTCGCTACCTGATCAACCCCGGCTCCGTTGGTCAGCCACGCGACACGGATTGGCGTGCCGGATTCGCGCTCTACGATTCCGATGAGCCATCCATCACCTTCCATCGCGTGCCCTACGACGTCGAAGGTGCGCAGCATCGCATCATTGGTGCTGGCTTGCCGGAACGCCTCGCACTGCGCCTTCGCGAAGGACGCTAACGCCGCAGAGACTCTCTCTAATAAACAAAGAGGCCGCCGTTTCCGGCGGCTGAAGTCCAAAAGGGGAAGAAGAGAGCGTGTCCTAATTCTTTACGAAGCGACGGCGCAACATTCCCGCAAAGCCGAACAGACCGGAGCCAAGCAGCGCCAGGCTTCCGGGCTCCGGAGTCTGGCCAATGAACGGCTGCGGTCCACGTCCGTAACGGAGGTACCCGTCGTCCGGAATGTAGAAAATGTCCGTCGTCGAATATCCGGGATGTGTGCTGATGTAACTGAACGCCGCCTGGGAAGCGGTATTGTTTGAGCCACCGGTCCCGAAGACGTACCAGATTGCATTCTGGTACGACGCGTTTCCAGGATTCGCGAACAGTTCATCCGCGAGATAACCCAGCAGGTTTGCCTGGAAGGTTGTCATCGGGAAGAGCGTGTTCGTGGTGACATCCGCGATAGTGTATGTGTGTGCGGTCCACGTTTCGCCGACGTATACAGAGTTGGCTGCCGAAAAACAGATCAACTGGTTCGGAGAACCGTTAACCGAAATGTTATAGGGGCCATTGCTGCCCGTCGGCGCACCGGTCATGTTCAAAGTGACCTGATCGGCAAGCGCAGACGTTGCAGCAAAGGCTACGACAATTAGCCAAAGAAACTTTTTCACTTGTTGGGCCTCGACATGGAGACTTACTGCTTGCAGTGGTATTGGCAGGTTCCATGCCAAGTAACTTTCGGGCTCGATATCCGTATTTTCAGCTACATAGGACAGCCAGGTGCAGTAGAGCACTTAGGGGTATGGATGGGACTGCGCAGGCTTCTGCGCATCTATCGGAAATCCCGCGGCTATCTTCGAGAAAAGTAGAAGTACAACCCACCAATTGCGAACGCCAGCATCACCGCCCAAAAAACCAGGACAGCAACGATTCCCCAACGATCGGTTTGCAGCGTGGGCCGCTTCTTCATGGCTACTTCTTGGAGCGACCTACTTTTCGGCGCGCTCCGCGAGGAACATTCGCATCAACTTCGCGACTTCGGTCGGCTTCTCCAGGAACAACCCATGCATCGTGTTTTCAAGGACAGTAATCTTGAAGTTCCGGCGCCGGTTCTCATCGATATATTTCTGAAAGTATTTCTCGTAGCGATCTTCTTCGTCCATCAGTGCGCGACGTGTCACGCGGTCCATTTTGAGAGGGCGGTTCTCCAGTCGTTGTCGCGCGAACAAGAGCAGCGCCGGTGCCTTTACGTCCTGTAAGCGCGGGTGCTGCTTCTTGGAGTCCTCCTGGATCGCACTATCGATCCACGATGGCGTCCGATCGGAGACCGAACCATCCACATTGGTGACGGAGATCTCGCGCATGTTCTTTTCCTGCGCATCCGACCACACTCCAAAGTACATCTTTTTCATTCGTTCACGACGCACGTCGAGTGACGCATACGTCGGCGATTCTGTCCCGTACCAACTCTCCCGAACCTTCGCCATGAGCGCTGGGTCGGGTTTCGGAACGCGCGTATCGGAACGGTCGTAGGCGGCGTCCAGGTAGACAAGGGCTGCGACCTGGGCCGGATACTTCGTCGCGAATGCAGTCATTTCATCGCCTGCGATCGAGTGTCCGGCCAGAATCACGCGCTTGATGTTCATCGCCTGTAGAAAGCAGTGCAGGTCTTCGACGCGGCCAGGGAGACCATAGCCACCACTAGTCAGGTCCGAGCTGCCGTATCCACGGCGCGTCAGCGCGTACACATGGAATCGGTCAGTGAAGCGCGGCGCGAAATCGTTGAAGATATATGCCGTGCTGCCGAGCCCCGGAAGAAACACCAGCGCCGGGCCATTTCCGCCGAAATCGAGATAGTGAAGATGGACATTGTTATCGACAGCGATCAGCTTGCTCTGCGGGACATGCCGGGTCTGAGCGCCTGCGGTCGCACAAAACATAATTGCGAGGAAGCTTGACGATACACAAACAGCCAGCCGTAGGGGACGCAGCCAAACGTACATAGGAATTAGTAGGCCTTTAAGTTCTGCGAGATTGTAACGGCTTGGGCTGTCGGCGCATAGCATTGCGCGCTGCTCAGCGCGACGTTACTGGGCAGCGTGCCCAGTGCTTTGCCGAAATCTCCAGCAATGGCGGTAAAGCGGCAGCACATTCGGGAACCCGAATCTCGCAGCGCGGTTCAAATCTGCAGCCCGGTGGCAACGACGCGATATTCGGTACGGCGCCCTCGATCGTTCGCAACGGCTGCGATCGATCCGTGCGCAAGGTGGGTACCGAATGCAGCAGTCCGCGGGTGTACGGATGCGCCGGATTCCTGAATACCTCTTGTGCCGGGCCGAGCTCGACGATCGATCCCGCATACATCACCGCGACACGGTTGGTCACCTGCGAAACGACCGCGAGATCATGCGAAATAAAAAGCATGGCCAACCCAAACTTGTCGCGCAACTCAGCCAGTAGCTCAAGGATTTGCGCCTGGATGGTTACATCGAGCGCCGTCGTCGGCTCATCCGCAATCAGTAACTGCGGGCGATTCACGATTGCCATCGCTATCATCACGCGTTGACGCTGCCCGCCAGAGAGTTGGTGCGGATAATCTCGCGCCCGCCGCTCAGGCTCCGGGATACCGACGTCCCGTAACGCTTGGATGGCTCGCTGCTTCGCATCTTGCTTATCGTTCGAGTGAGCCATTACGGCTTCAGCAACCTGATCGCCGACGCGCATCACCGGATTCAGTGCCGTCATCGGCTCCTGGAAGATCATGCTGATCCCAGCGCCTCGAACTTGCCGCATCACTTCCGGATCCTTCGCCAACAGGTCCTCGCCGCCGAAACGGATCGTGCCCTCTATCTTTGCCTGCGGCGGAAGTAGTCTTAAAACCGCCAGCGAGGTGACGCTCTTTCCAGAACCTGACTCTCCCACGAGCCCAAGCGATTCGCCGGCGCCAATATCCAACGAAACATCGCGGACGGCCGTGATCGCACCGCCCGCCGCCGGGAAACGAACGCTCAGAGATGCGATGGAAAGCAAGGGCATGCAAGTGCAGTCTAATCGGAAAATCTGGTAATCGGGAAATCTGAAGATCGAAGCTGCAGGCCTATTACCCACTTACCCGATATTTCCAGATTCCCCGATGCCGCTATTGCCCGAGGATTAATGGCAGTCCATTCTTGCCCGCACCGATCACTACGACCTTCGCGTTCGTGCTCTTCGCCAGGTTCTCGGTCGCCTCGATGCCTTTCCACTCCAGCAACTGCGGGCTAATGCCCTGTGCCACGATCTGCTGGAAGTCGCGGATACCTTGCGCCTCGATCCGTTTGCGCTGTGCCTCCTGTGTCTCCTTCTGGAGACGGAATGACATCGCCAACGACTCCTGCTCAGCCTGCTGCTTTGCCTCGATCGACTGCTTCAAAGCGAGCGGCAGCGTGATGTCACGCAGCAGGATATTTTCGACGATGATGCCGCGCTTGTTGAGTTCCGTCGAGAGTTCGCTGTACATCTGCGCGGCAACTTTGTCGCGCTCGCTGCTATAAAGAGCGTTCGCGGTATGCATCGAAGTTACCGCGCGAATAACGGACCGCAGATTGGGTTCCACTACGCGTTCGATGTACATCGGCCCGACCTTCTGATAGACCTCAGCCGCTCGCGACGGATCCAGTCGGAAGAGCAGCGACGTATCGAGGGTCATGATAAGACCCTCGTTCGAGGGTACGGTCGCGGTTTCCTTCATCGTTTGTGTCTGTACCGAAAGTACGTTGTTCGTTTTGAAGGGATTCACCGTGTGAATGCCTTCCGGCAGAACGTCGCCGGTCACGCGTCCGAAGAGCGTCAGAACGCCAACGTGTCCTGTCGGAACTTTCGCCACTGAAGCAAACAGAAGAATTACGATGAAGATCGCGAGGATCAGCATTCCGACGCCCCGCAGAAATCCGCCTGCCATGTTCGGTGTGATTACCTTTACCTTTTGGTCGCCGAAGCTGTAGTCCATAAGCCCTCCCCGAGCTTTGCGATTCGCGCTAAGTCTATTCAGTTCTCACTAAACGTCTACGAAAGGCGGCGACGCGCGGACGCAGTCTTTTGGCGGGCGAGTTAACTCCGCAACAACAAAGGAGATTCCAGGCGGAATCCCCACTCTTAATAAGAGCGCCTAAATCAGGAACGCGGCGAACAGGCCAAAGATGGCCAGCACGAATAACAGGTACCAGCCCACCACGGGGATAAGGGCTTTCCCGAACTTGATGCCGCCAACAATGGCGAATCCCAGCGCGCTTATCGCTAGCGTCCACACCATAAAGAGGTCGATGAACTGGCCGAATGTCGCCAAGTAGGGGTGCGTCGATACATCGAACAGAGCGCCGAGGTTACTCGCGATTGGAGCGTCGAAGTTAAATCCTTCCGGAGAAACACCGGCGTATATGCTCACGATCGCCAGCAGGTTTCTGACAATCCCCGGCAGGCCCGACAGGGTCACAATGGCAATGCAGGTCTTGAAACTGAATTTCGTGCCAAACCCGAAATTGAAACTCGCCATCTGGAGTGCAGCAACAATCAGGAAAATCACACCAGTCCAGATCGGCGCCATGTATGCATTTCGCTGCGCGCTGGCGGGTTGATCCGCTAGAGCCTTCGCACGCTGCTCCTCGGGCATACGCTCCATCATCTGTTGCATCTTCGGCATTCGGCGCATGCGGTTCTCGGCGACATTGTCGTACCCAATCTTCATTTGGACGACATACGCAAGCGCGACCATGCTAATCGAGATGAGCGCCCACGCAACGACAATGGTGGACCAATTCGCACCGCGTTTTAGGTCGGTGAAGGTCTTGGAAGGTGAAAAGAAGATGTTTCCAATTTGAGCCACCAGACCCATACGCGGGCTCTCGTCAGAAATCGGCTGAACCATTCCGGCGCTGCTCATAAATCTCCTCCGGTGAATGACCTGGGGACAATCGGCGGATTCTACCACTCGCAGGTACGCTGTAGCCGTAGAAAAGACGCACAATTTACGCGACAGAAATTCCACGCAAGACAGATCCCCAGCACCGTTCTTCCTCTGTCACCGCAGATTTTCCGCGCGGAATTACCAGACGGGAGGATAATTCGCCGAATATGGCAATCTTCACAGATATCGATCGCAAGTTGGAGCGTTGGACGGCCGCTGACGTCATCGACATGGCGACTGCCGAGCGCATTCGCCGCTTCGAAAGCGAGTCGCGTCGCGGATCCGACGTGCTCGTACGGCTGGCGCTCGCGCTGGGCGGCATCATGGTCGCTGCCGGCGTACTGCTCTTCGTCGCGGCGCACTGGGACGCCCTCTCTCCGTCGCAGCGTTTCCTTCTTGTACTCATTCTGACAGGCGGCTTCCATGTGGCTGGCGCGTTCTTCGCCGAGCGCATGCGGACCCTCTCCATCACCATGCACGCACTCGGTACTGCGGCTCTCGGAGCCGGGATATTTCTGGCCGGTCAAATCTTTAACCTCCAGGAACATTGGCCAGGTGGCGTCATGCTTTGGTCAATTGGCGCAGTTGCTGCCTGGTACGTACTGCGACACGCCGTACAGGCTGTCTTTGCCGCGCTGCTGATCCCGTTCTGGCTGGGCGGAGAATGGATAGTGCGAGCCGGCGAGAAGCTTGGAACTGGGATCGTGCTCGCGGTCTTCGTCGCTATGTTGGCGCTCACCTACCTGACCGTTCCCTCTGTCGGCTTCCGCGAGGGATTGCGCCGATCGCTGCATGTTCTGGGCGGAGTCGTGTTCGTTCCGGCATGTATCACCGTTATCTTCCTGCGTGGCGAGCATTACTACTCGGTGTATTACGGTCAGTCCCAGGTCGCGCCGGCGACCCTGATGATGGGCTGGATACTCGCCATCGGCCTGCCATTACTCCTTGCGGCCGGACT
>JGI1027J12803_100853489_pt1 | contig 11084 bp, 8 predicted proteins | sample IowNatreferecore_FD_12803 | JGI IMG/M metagenome (IMG submission 12803) | reverse complement strand
GTCTTCCTGTAATTTAAGATCGCACAGCTGTTAAGTAGTACTGCGAAACCAAGGAGGTAAAACATTTCGGTCTTAACCTGCCAAAACCCGCTTCCTTTTAAGACAATCAGTCTGACAACCGTTATAAAATGAGTAACAGGCGTAAGGTTAGAAAATTTCCTGGCCCAGCCAGGCATGCTGTCAATGCTCGTGAAAAAGCCACTCATCAGCATAAAGATCATCATAAAAAAAAATGCGACAAACATAGCCTGCAGCTGGGAATTACTGAAAGTGGAAATCAGTAAACCAAAACCCAAAAGTGCCACCAGATAAACGGCAGCGAAAAGATAAAGGACAGCAATGCTTCCTTTGGGAAAAATACCATATACAATATACATAACGGTCAGTCCGAGAGTGAAGACAATCATTCCGACTATCCAGAATGGAATCAGCTTTCCGAGAATAAACTGCGATTTTTTTATAGGGGTAACATTAATCTGTTCAATAGTGCCGATTTCTTTTTCCCTGACAATATTTAAAGCTGTTATAAACCCGCCGATCAGGGTAAGAAGCAATACCAATATACCGGGCACCATATAAAATTTATATTCCCTTCGGGGATTAAACCAATCGGTATAGGTAATATCAATAACAGAAGATTGCATAACGGCACCGCTGTTGGCTGATTTCAAATTAATGTCCAGCGAACGATTGAAATCCGCTAAAACGGCTGTCAGATACCCGCTGCCGATAGCTGATTTCGTTCCATTAATAGCATCTACCGACATGTTGAGTTGCTGACGACCTTCCCGTACCAGATTGCGTTCAAATCCCTGAGGTATTTCAAGCATGATGTCCGCTTCGTTTTTTTCAATCATTTTCAAAGCATCAGGGTAGGAAAAAGTATTGCCAACAATTCGAAAATAGCCTGAAGATGCAATTTTATGGATCAGCTTTTGTGAATAGGTACTGCGATCATAATCAACAAACGCAACATTGATATTTTTAACTTCAAAATTGGCCGCGAGCGGTAAGATGAGAAGCTGCACAACGGGTAAGGCAAACATGATGGCGAGGATCGTCTTGTCCCTGAATATTTGCCGGAACTCCTTTTGCAAAATAAAGCCCAGAACTTTCATGAAAGTCTGATTTTAAAGTTTTTCAACGAAATGGTCAAAAGGAAAACAGCCATTCCTGCTAAAACCAGGGTTTCTTTCCACACGAAACTGAATCCCAATCCTTTTAGCATTACGGCCTTAATGATGATATAATAGTAACTGGAAGGAATAATATGGGATATGATCTGAAATATCCAGGGCATATTTTCTATGGGAAACATAAATCCTGTAAATAACAGGGTTGGCAGCATCATACCCATCATAGAAATCAGCATGGCAGTCTGCTGGGAATTGGTCACGTTTGAAATGAGTAGTCCCAGCGATAAACAGGTAATAATAAAAAGAATGCTTTCGGCAAAAATCAGCACCAGACTACCTTTGATATGCACGTCGAGCAGGTAAACGGACAATGTCAATATGATAATAAAATTTACAACAGAAAGAACTAAATAAGGAATCGTTTTGGCAATAAGTACCATAATGGGTTTCAATGGAGATACCAAAAGTATTTCCATTGTTCCCAATTCTTTTTCCCTTACGATTGATACGGATGTCAGCGCGGTAGACACGATCATAAATATCAGTGCGATCACACCCGGAATAAAATTAAGCGATCCATTTTGTTCCTCATTATATAGTTGCCTGATCTGTGGGACAATCTGATAGGATAACCCTGGCGCAGGTTTTATTTGCTGCTGGTAACTGGAAATAATGGCTGTGAGATAATTAACCAAAATAGTCGCCGTATTTGGATCAGATCCGTCGGTAATGATCTGAATCTCCGCTCTTCCAAAATGGCTTAGTTCTTCACTAAAATTTGACGGAAAAATCAAGGCACATTTAATACCGCCCTCTTTGAATTTCTCCAGAATATCGTCATAACGCAAAACAGGATCTTTAACAAGGAAGTAGGAACTTGTTTTTATCCGATTAATGATCTGCTCTGAATTGTTGTCATGTGCGTTGTCCAGTACTGTTATGCCGATATTTTTTACTTCACTGCTCAGCGCAAATCCAAAAAGTATGATCTGAACTACCGGTAGACCGAACATTATCAGAAGCGTTCTTTTATCCCGGAACACGTGATAAAACTCTTTTCGGACAAAAGCGATTAGTTGTTTCATAATTAATCTCCGCTTCTTTGGGCACGACGGGCCAGTTGAAAAAATACTTCGTCCATAGAATTGGTATTATAATTCCTTTTGAGGTTTGCTGGTGTGTCGAGTGCTTCTACTCTTCCGTCTACCATCACTGAAATACGTTTGCAATACTCTGCTTCGTCCATGTAGTGGGTAGTAACAAACACGGTTATTCCATTGGCGGCGGCCTCATAAATAAGGTCCCAGAACTGACGTCGGGTAATCGGATCAACTCCCCCTGTCGGTTCATCAAGAAAAACTATTTTTGGCCGGTGAAAAATCGCAACAGAAAATGCAAGTTTTTGTTTCCATCCCAATGGTAATTCGCCCACCAGTTTTTTAGCCTCATTGCTCATTCCCAGCGTAGAAACCAGGTCTTCGCTGCGCTTCTTAATATCTGATCTTGATAAGCCATAGACACCGCCATAGAATTCAATGTTTTCCATCACTGTAAGATTTTCATAAAGCGAGAACTTTTGGCTCATATAACCAATGCTGGCCTTAATTTTTTCCTGTTGCCTGTATACATCGAAGCCGGCTACAGTTGCTTTTCCGGAAGTAGGAAATGAAAGACCGCATAACATACGCATGGCAGTCGTTTTGCCTGCTCCGTTTGCACCGAGAAAGCCAAATATTTCACCCTGATCCACGTCAAAGGTTATCTGGTCGACAGCCTTAAACTTGCCGAATTGTTTAGTTAAGTTCTGACATATGATTGCTTTGTTATTCATTGTATATTTTAAGTAACCACAGCATGCTCCTTCTCCTGCATTAACCGGATGAAACTGTCTTCTATCAGCGGCGTGATGACATGAGCTTCGAATTCCTCCGTCTTGTATTGGGCTGCCAATTGGTCGGGAGTTTTTTTGCTGTCATGATCATCTCGGAGTGTCAGGTGCAGGTACTCACCAAACGCATAACAGCTTTCAACTGCCGGGTCAGAGCGAAAGTCCTTTAAAAGGCGGTAAATATCTTTTGACTTAACCGCATACAATGGGACAGGAAAGCTGTTAATAATATTTTGAGGAGTATCCAGAGACATAATATTTCCGTTTTGAATCAGGGCAATCCGGTCACACAGAGAAGCTTCATCCATATAGGGTGTAGAAACCAGAATACTTATTCCTTGTTCCTTCAGACGTTTAAGCATATCCCAGAATTCTTTTCTTGAAACTACATCAACACCGGTTGTCGGTTCATCCAGAAAAAGAACTTCCGGCTTATGAATGAGTGCGCAGCATAACGCTAATTTCTGTTTCATTCCGCCAGACAATTTGCCGGCAGGCCGGTTGCTGAATGGTTTGATCTGCTCATATATATCTTTTATCAGATCGTAGTTTTCTTCGATGGTGGTTTTGAAGATGGTCGCGAAAAAACTAAGGTTTTCAGACACTGTAAGATCCTGGTAGAGCGAAAACTTTCCGGGCATGTAGCCCACTTTGTTGCGAATTGCCCGGTATCCTTTTACAACATCCAGTCCCCCGACTGTTGCCTCTCCTTTGTTCGGAAGGAGAACAGTTGTAAGGATTCTGAAAATAGAAGTTTTGCCTGCTCCGTCAGGCCCGATGAGTCCGAACAATTCACCTTGTTCCACGTCAAATGAAACGTTATTGACGGCTTGGACTTTCCCGTCATCATAAGTTTTAAAAATATTTTTTAACGATACGGCGGGCATACATTACGGTTTACTCCAGCTTACTTCGCCATACATCCCAAGCTTAAGGTATCCGTCGTTTTTAACGAGTACCTTGATGGCATATACCAGATTGGCTCTTTCGTTTTTTGTTTGAATGCTTTTAGGTGTGAATTCGGATTTATCATTTACCCAGGTAATGATACCTTCTGTTTCTTTATATCCGCCTTTGCCATCATCCGTAAGTACCTTTACTTTTTGTCCCACTTTAACCTGATGTAGTTGGTCACCTGTTATATAGGCACGCAATATAATAGTGGAAAGGTCTGCGATTTTATAAAGGGGCTTCCCAACAACAGCCATTTCATACTGTTCCGCATATTTGGTTAATACTGTTCCCCTGACCGGGTTAATGAGAACGGATTTTTTCAGCTGATCATTAACCTCCCTCATTTGAGCAGCCACCGTATTGCCCTGTTCTTCAATCGATATAGTTGTAATGTGTAAAGAACTTTCCTGTGCACTTATTCTGGCCTGGAGTGTAGCGATTTTTGAATTCGCATCGTCCAGTTGTTTTTGCGACGCAATGCCGGCTTTTACGAGTTTCTCCGTACGGTTAAGATCAGTCCTGGCAGTTGAAAGTTCTGTTTTTAAAGCTTCCACCTGGGCATTTGCATCCGGCCTGCCGCTGAGAATGGCTTTTTTGTTTTGCAAGAGTTGTAATTTGGTCAGATGCAATTGTGTGCTGTCAATGAAGCCAACCAATTGTCCTGAATCCAGGGACTGGCCTTCTTCAATATTCAATTGTAACAACTTCCCCGTCGCTTCGGCCGCAATAATGGTTTCTGTCGCTTCGAAGGAACCGGAGGCATCATAGTTATTGGTTTTTTCTTTGCAGGACACAATGCCTGACAACAGCAGAAGCAGAATTGTAATTTTCCTTTTTTTCATTTCAAAACTATTAATTCCCGGAAATTGTTTTATAATCATATAATGTCATCAATAATTGCATTTCATGCAAGGCTTTTTGCGCGCGTGCTTCAGTTTCTTTTTCTGTTGCGTTCAGGAAATCAAACAGGGGGCTTATACCCGTTTCATATTTTAGCTGATAACCTTCCCGGATAGTCTGTCTTAAGTTTACAATTTCTTCATCTTCTGAAAGAACTGCTTCCTGTTTTTCTATATTGGCAGAAGTCTGTGTCAGTTGCAGCCGGGTGTTGAATAGAAAAGTTTCTTCCTGTACATTTATTTTATTAAGTGACAGCTGAGTTAAATGTTTTTCATTTGAGTTTTTATATAATCCGCTTATATTCCATGATGCGCTCAGGCCCGCAACACCAAGTGTCGACACCTTATTGTTTCCCAAACTAACACCTGGAGCGACCAGTACGGCTGCACCTAATAAACCCACTTTCGGCATAAGGTTAACATGTTGCAGGTCTGATTGTGCATTTACCAGGTTGCGCTGGCTTTTATATAAGGAAAGTTCGGGCCGGATGATCTGCAGGTCAGAAAACCGGGTGCCTGCCAGTGGCCTTTCCAGTGCCGTCTGCTCATTTATCTTAACGCCAATTAACAGCGAGAGCATCATTACAAATCCATTCCGGGTATAATTAAATTCAACCTTTTGCTGGTTTAATTTTAATTGCTCCACTCTTATTTCATCGAGATCTGTTTTATAAGCGAGACCGTTAACATTTAGTTCTTTTATGCGGTTGAAATTATTGGCAAGGATTGCATGTTGTATTTCCAGTTGCTTCAATTGTTCGTCAATTAGTAATATGCCGAAATAAAGTTGATTAACTCTTGTTTTCAGGTCATGAAGGGCTACTTCAACATTGGCTTTATCTGTTTCGGATTGTGCAGAGATAATCTTCTTTTGAGTTTTGGTTGCACCGCCGTCCCATATCGCCTGATTTACCTGTCCCAGGCCGATAAATTTAAAATCACTGCCGTTTTCAGATGATCCGAAACTGGGCAATTCACCAAAAATATATCCTCCTATTACCGTTACACTTACCTGAGGCAGGTATGCTTTGCCGGCGTTGCTTAATGTATAGTCTTTTGTTTGCTCTATCAGGTCATATTGCTTAATTAAAGGATAATTCCTGTTGGCGAGAGCGTAACAGCTGTCAATAGGTAGTGTTTGTGCCGAAACCGGACCAGCAGTTACCAGCAAATACAGGAAAGCGGCAAAGAATGGCTTTATCATGTTTAATGCGTTGATTTACTCATTTGATCAATCACAAAATCTATTTTGCTTTTAGCATGGCTTTGATCCAAACAGGTATCAGTATTTTTCTTTCCTGCATCAGTTTGTCAAATTGCCTGTCGCTGAGCTTACCGATTTTTTTTAACATCGGGCTGCCGATGAACGGAAACACAACCAGGCCCAACACGTTCATTAAGAAATGTAATGGATTTGGCTCTGTAACTTTTCCATCCCTGGCGGCTTCTTTGTATTGCTTTATAAAGGCTGAATCCAGGATCATATCTGCAGCCGGTAATTTTTCCAGAATAGTTGCACCATTGCCTTTTATTTCACTCATGATAAAAAGCGGTATTTCCGGTTCTGCAATAATCAGGTCGATATATTTCTCTGCCACCAATTGTATTTTCTTTTCCAGGCTGCTGGTTTCATCATTAAATATCATTCCCATGGTTTGAAAAAAAGATGTCAGTGTTTCAACCATTACTAATCCAAAAAGGTTTTTCTTGCTTTTGAAATAATAATTAAGTAAGGCAAGATTCATATTCGCTTCCTCGGCGATATCTCTGGTGCGTGTGCCGGCAAACCCTTTTTTATGAAACACAACACGTGCAGCGGCCTTTATATTCTCTTCAGTAGTTGGGTCTGGTGATTTCCTAGTCTTTTTGGGAGGCATATTATTTTCTGAGAATATAAAATTAATTGATTTATTTTTCTTTTTTAATCAAATGATTAAAATAATTTAAAACAGTTAAATAAAGTGAAGGGTATTTCATATTGGAGTATTTAGCCCGTTATGCGGACATTTTTGGTAAATTCGACTTATCTTATACGGAATGTGTCTGGCAAACCGCAAATGGAAATTAAACCGGCTGCTTATATGGATAGACTTCCTGCTATTTTAGTGTTTCTTTTTTTCATGCAAATTCAGTTCAAAGCGGTTTCCCAAAATGCAGGTTTATCCATTTTGCAAAATGAATGGAAAGCGTCATGGATTGATGTCCCTGACGAATCGCCGACCGGCTATGGTGTTTATCTGTTCCGGAAATCGATCGATCTTTCCGTTAAGCCCGATTCTTTTTTAATTCATGTTTCTGCTGATAACAGATATAAATTGTATGTTAACGGAATTCAGGTTTCCCTCGGACCGGCCAGGGGTGATCTTGATCACTGGAATTTCGCGACAGTGGATATTGCCCCATTTCTTAAGACCGGGAAAAATATTATTGCAGCCAGGGTATGGAATGACGGTGAATGGAGGCCTGAGGGCCAGATATCACTTCGAACCGGATTTATTCTCCAGGGAAATGGTACGGCAGAACAAGTAGTGAATACAGGCAGCGAATGGAAATGTATCCGGGACAGAACCGAACAGCCGTTGAAATACAGCCCGCCTACTTATTATGTTGCCGGGCCGGGCGAACTCGTGAACATGAACTATTTTTTGTCCGGTTGGGAAAAACCTGATTTTTCAGACAGCGGTTGGAAACAGGCACGGATAGTCATGCCGGGAATTCCAAAGAATTTGATCGGCGGATATGGAACAGTGAGTGGATGGTTGTTGCAGCATTCTATCCTTCCACACATGGAACTTCAGAAACAACGATTCAGGGAAGTAAGAAATTCAGCCGGCGTCCAGATTCCGGGCAGTTTTCCTTCTTTAAAAAAAACCCTTATCATTCCGCCGCACTCAACAGCAACCATTTTACTCGACCAGGGATTTCTGACAAACGCATATCCTGAATTAATTTTCAGTGGCGGTAAGGATGGAACTATTTCAATAGGCTATGCGGAAGCGTTATTCAGCAAATACCCTGCAAAGGGAAACCGGAATGACATTGGCGGAAAAGTTTTTTTGGGACGGAAAGACAGTATTATTTCAAATGGCAATCCGGGTCAGGAATTTTCACCGCTTACATACAGAACCTACCGGTATGTGCAGCTGAATATATCGACCAAAGCCGATTCACTGGTCATCGGGGACATTTCGGGAACAGCTACTGGATATCCTTTTCAAATGAATGCACGGCTGGAATCAGATAATCCTGAACTCAAAAAAATATTGGAAACCGGATGGCGCACAGCCCGCCTTTGTGCGATGGAAACATACATGGACTGCCCATACTATGAACAACTGCAATATATCGGGGATGCGCGTATACAGGCGATGGTTTCACTATACAACAGCGGCGATGAAAGGCTGCTTCGCAATGCAATGAATCAAATGGATAACTCAAGGCGACCGGAGGGCGTAACGCTTAGCAGGCATCCTTCTTATACACCTCAATACATTCCTACTTTTTCATTCTGGTATATCGGTATGCTGCATGATTATATGATGTATGGCCGCGACAGCAATTTTATAAAAAATAAACTCCCGGGCGAAAGACAAATCCTGCAGTATTTCGGAAACTATCAACGGCCGGATGGATCGCTGGCAGGTGTGCCGTTCTGGATGTTTACAGACTGGGTGGAGACAAAAGGATGGCATTCCGGTGTTGGGCCGATTGGACACGACGGAACCTCGGCATTGATCGACCTCCAGTTGTTATGGGCCTATCAGTTGGCGGCCAAACTCGAAACCAGATACGGCCTGCAGGCCTACAGTATATTATATGAGAGGTACGCGCAACAATTGAAAAATACGATCCGTAAAAAATATTGGGATGAGGCCCGTCATTTGTACGCAGACAGAAGTGAAAAAGATTTTTTTTCCCAGCATGCGAATACGCTCGCGATTCTTACCGGATTGTTCGACAGGGACCAGGAGAAAATCGTTGCCGGAAAACTACTTTCTGATTCAACCCTGGCGCCCGCTTCCATATATTTCAAGTATTACCTGCACAGTGCTTTAATTAAAGCCGGCCTCGGTAACGGGTACCTGAACTGGCTCGGTCTCTGGCGCAGGAATTTGGAAATGGGTCTTACGACTTGGGCTGAGATTTCAGATATCGACAACGCCCGATCCGACTGTCATGCCTGGGGCTCGAGTCCCAACATCGAATTTTTCAGAACCGTATTGGGCATAGATAGTGATGCGCCAGGCTTTACCAAAGTAAAAATTCAACCGCACCTGGCAGATCTGAAATTTATCAGCGGAGAAATTCCGCATCCTTTGGGTAAAATTTCTGTAGCATACAAACTGGAAAACAGCAACTGGAATATTCTCATTAATATACCCCCGGGTGTTTCCGGCCGGTTCATCTGGAAAGACAAAAGCATTTCATTGAAGAGTGGTGAAAATCGGTTCAGCGTGAAAGTCTGACGCCGCAGCGTACTTGCAGTCGGTACGCTGAACCTATAAGTTATACATTTCGAGTTTTAACCTGGTTTCCTCCAGATCGAGTTCTCTTTCAATCTTCCGGACAATTTCTTCATTGACTTCGCCTGAACGGTGCATTTGGTTCAATGATTTTCTTTCAACGGCAATCAGATCAATTTGCAATTTGGAATATTCGTTGAAGATATTTGCCAGATTCGGCTCTTTGTCGTTAAAATAGCCGGCGGGAAGATCAGTCCGCTGCAAACGATTGTACTTAATTTCATACTTTGTTTTAATGTTATTCAGCAATTCACCATTTATGAGAGAAAGGTTTTCTTCAATATGTGCGATGGTATTGTTCACCACTTTGGTGCGCACTTCGTATTCCTCGGCGGCAATGGAATAGGGTTCGATATTTAATTTCTTTATGACCCAGGGTAGCGTCAGACCCAGCAATACCAGGGTGGCGAGGATCACACAGAATGTAATATAGATAATCAGGTTTCGATGGGGGAAGGGCAATCCTCCCGGAAGTGTCAGAGGCAAGGCCAATGCGGCCGCCATCGAAACTACACCGCGCATTCCCGCCCATCCGAATACAAGCAGGTTGCGCTTATTGAAATGAGCCCTTTGGTTGATTCGTTTCATCATAACCGGAAATATTGCCGAAGGAATGATCCATATAAAGCGCAGGATAATAACCACTGCACTGATGATAAACGCATACAGGATCAGCTCGGAGCGTGAATAATCCTGTATCCCGGCAATGACACCACGCAATTGAAGTCCGATCAGAATAAATATCAGGCCATTTAAAATATATACGACAACATCCCAGACGGAATAAGCCATAATACGGCTTTCGTTTGTAAAAATCTCGCCTGACCGGAAGGATAAATAAAGCCCGGTGCTAACGACAGCAAGCACACCGGAGACATGAAAATATTCGGCGATCATATAGGATGAAAAAGGGGTAAGAAGGGTCAGTGTGACTTCGATGATCGGGTCACAAATAAAATTTTTATGCACGAGATACATAATATATCCGACGAGAAGTCCGATGGCGATACCTATTGCGACAACCCACACAAAATTTAGTCCCGCCTGCCATAGTACGAAATTTCCCGCAAGGATTGCGGTTAGCGCATATTTATAAGCAATCAGGCCACTCGCATCATTCACCAGGCTTTCGCCCTCTAAAACAGCAATCAGCCGGGGATCAAGGCCCAGTCCTTTTGTTACAGAAGTTGCCGCGATGGCATCGGGAGGAGATATTATTGCGCCCAGTAAAAACGCAAGGGGCCAGCTGATTTCAGGTATAATAAAATGCGCAACGACGGCAACAATGGCTGTAGTCAGGAATACCAGGACAATAGCAGCGAGTGAAATACCGCGCCAATAAGTTTTGAAATCGCGCCAGCTGGTCTGCCAGGCAGCCGAATATAAAAGTGGTGGCAGGAAAATAATAAAAACCACACTGGGATCAAGTTCAATAACCGGTAATCCGGGAATCCGGCTGATAAGGAGGCCGGAAAGTACCAGCGCAACAGGGAAAGGGAATTTATAGCGGTTACTCAAAATCCCCAGGAACGCTACTCCGAACAACAATAAGACAACCAGGGCAATTTTTTCCATCCGAATACAATTTAATTAAATCGAATGAAAAATGCTGAATGACGTTCGTCGACGTTTAGAAGCATTAGGCGAATACTATCTGGTCATTTGGGCAAATCGTATAATTTAC
>JGI1027J12803_101287519_pt1 | contig 11092 bp, 10 predicted proteins | sample IowNatreferecore_FD_12803 | JGI IMG/M metagenome (IMG submission 12803) | reverse complement strand
TCAACGGGCTGTATGCTTTGTATCACAAAGTATATGACATGTCCAGGGCAGATTTGTTTCAGAATTTCTTAAGCTTCAGAAAAAGTCCTATAATAGCCCAATTTATGGCGGAAATGACCAATTTGTGTTTTAAAGGCAAGTGACAGTAATTGGAGATAAGCTTTATTGTGCAAAGTCGACGTAAATGCCTTGAATTTAACCTCGCCGTAATCGATGCAGTTGGACGTGCGCTTCCCCCTCACCCCAGCCCTCTCCCCTGGGGAGAGGGAGGACCGTCGACCGATTCGCATTGGAACCGTTTGGTGTGTACAACCGAAGGCGGGTAGAAGAAGCAAAGCGGGGTCGCCGCTACGCTCTGCCCCCGCACTCCATAGAGTTGAACTGAATCGTTCGGGCCTAGTGCTTGACGACGAAACTGTCGGCGCTGTTGGTGTCGCCGCTACCATTGTAGATGGCGGTTTCGGGGTAGGGGAAGAGTGGGCGAGTCATTACGACGTTTCCGGAAGCTTTTTTTGAGGCGATAAGTTTGTCGGGGGCTTTGCCTTTTTCCACCCAGTCGACAATGGTAGAGAGCCAATCGACATCTGATGCGCCCGGGCCGCCACCGCAGTGGAGACAGCCGGGAACGAGGAAGAGACGGCAATAGTCGGCGGCTGCAGGGTCGTGCGTTTTGACTTGAACGTAGTAATCAATTGTGCCTTGCGCAGGGAGGGCCGTGTCAGCCCAGCCATGCCAGATGATGAGTTTGCCCTTTCGTTCTTTGAATGCAGTCAGGTCTGAATTCGTGGCGTTGAGGTAGGAAGCGGCGAGGTGGGTGTCGCGTTCGAAGTTAGAGAAGTCGTATTTTGAATAGTCCCAGTCAGGATCATTGAAGATGAGGTATTTGAAAATCTGAGTGCTGAAGGCAAATATCAGGTCGGGAGCGTGATCTTTGGAAAGGGTCGGGATGGGGCCGACGATCCAGGCGAGCCATTGGCCGGGATCGCACTCGGCGACGGGTGCATATCCTGGATAAATTGGACCGTTTGCGTTGCGCGCGCCCTGGAAGATGACTTCGAAGGCGTTGCGCTGTTCATCGGTGAGGCCGGCGACTTTGGAGAGATCGAAATGAGCGGAGGCTGGATTCTGGATGACGCCATCTTTCAATCCGTCTTGCGCATCGCATTGTTCGAGGATTGACGCCTGAAGTTTCTCAAGTGTTTGTTTCGTGATGAGAGTGCTGTCGATGTGGGCGGGATCCGGGTAAAGCGCTTTGGCAATGGTAACGCCCATTGCGGCGAGTCCGGGCCAGTTGAAGGCAGGGGCGCCGGCGACGATTCCATCGAAATCCTTCGGATAACGCTGCGCTTCCATCATCGCCTGACCGCCGCCGCGCGAGCAGCCGAGAAAGTAAGAATGAGATGGATCCTTGCGATAGTAGGCCCGGATAAGAGCTTTGGCGACTTCCGCCGTTCGATGAACCGCGAGATGACCGAAGTTCACCTTGGCTTCCATGTTGTCGAACGCCCAACCGGCCATGTGACCTTGCAGCGATTGATGGCCGGTGTCGGTGCCGGCAGTTGCATAACCGAGATCGACCGAGTAACGCGCCATGTTCTGGATTGTGCCGACGAAGCCGCCACCGCCACCCATGGCAAATCGCTCGTTCCAATCATCAGGAAGCAGCAATTCAAAACGAATATTTTCGCCGATGATGCCGGTGACTTCGACGTGAGGTTTGGAATTTTTTCCCGCGGGCGTTTTGTGTTCGACCGATTGAAGAACTACATCTGGCAGCCGAACGTGCCGCAATTCTTCGACGCTAATATGATTGGTCGCTTGTGCTCCGGCGTTGGCGAGCCCGCCGAGCATGAGCAGATTGAGGAGGAGCGTTCGTTGCATAACTTCAGATAGGTGCTGGAATGGCCTATGTCGAGAAATTAGCGTCTACCAGGCTTAATCAGCGGTTCGGTCCCGTTCACGGCGATCGCAGGCGATAAAACCTGTTGTCGGCGCCAGCGGTGATGGTCACAGTTGTCTGTTGGCCATTGACAACTGGCGTTTCCGGAGCCGGACTCCAGGTCACCGGCGGCATTAGTGAATCGGTCATTTCCAACGTGTAACTCCCCGCGGCTGTGGACCATGAAATGACGATCTGACCGGCACTGTAACTGGCGCTGAGGCTGGGCGCAGTTACGCGAATGGCCGCAGCGCTTGAGACTGTTGCTGCGGCCGAATCGTCAGTTGCCCTGGCTGTCAGCGAATAAAGACCGGCGGGCACATTGTTCCACGTGAACTGGTACGGCGCAGTGTTGGTTTCGCCGAGCTTGGTGGCGCCCTGGAAAAACTCGACTTTGCTGATGGTGCCGTCGGGATCGGAAGCATTGGCGCTTAGCACGATATTTGTCGGCGCGGTGAAGACAGCGCCATTTGTGGGAGCGACCAGAGTGATTTGTGGGGGATTGTTTAGAGCGAAAGTAAAACCAGTGACGGTTTGGCGGGATGCGACGCCGCCGGTTGCGCCGGTGAATCCGATGTACGCCGGGCTGCCACCTGCCGCGCTGGGCAGGCTGGTGGTGTAGGTCGCGTGATAACTTTGGCCGGTGGTCATGTCGGCGAGATCCTCCGTCAAGAGCGAACCTTTGTACTTGAGCGTCACGAGAATCGGATTGCCGCCCGCGAGATCGAGCGGAAGAGCGGAAGTGTAACCGCCGGTGACGCCGTTGGTCGCCAGTCGCGTTCCAGAGCCGCCCTGGCCGCTGTAAATGTTAAATTCGACGGCAACGCTGGGAGTTATTCCGTTGTAGCCGAGATTGCCTCCACCGGCGCCGAGGGCTGTCGCGCCGGCCGCGGCATTTTGCATGCAGAAGGTCACGCCGTCCGCGCCGCCTGTGCTTTGGTAAATGAACTGCACAGTAATATTTGTTACCGGCTGCCGCACGTTATAGAACGCGCTACGGGCTTCATTGCCTTGTCCGTCGGTCAGGGTCAGGAGATTATTCACGACGGTCGCACCGCCATTTAAGGTCCAGCCAGAGCCGTTGTTGCCGAACCCGGAGATGGCCACTGATGGTAAGGATTTGACGAAGACGGCGCCTGAGATGGCGCTGTCGCTGAGTCCGGATTTGATCGCGATGGCTCGGACCACGGTGGTGTTGGTGACTGTGAATGGCGCGCTGTATAAAGTGGAAGCGGCGGTTGGAGTCGAACCGTCCAGCGTGAAAAAGAGCTGCGCGCCCGGTGTCGTAGTGCTGAGGGAGACGTTTACGGAATTGGTAAAGGATGCGCCGTTAGGCGTGATTACTGGCGGACTCGCCCAAACGCCGTTGCCGAAGACGGTGACTTGCGACGCGCCGCCGACATAGACCTTGCCATTGGCGACGGTGGCGACTGTGAACTTAATCGCCGCGCCGGCGTCGTCGCGCGTGCCCGACTGCGAACTGTTATACAATTCGAGCGCGACATTCGTCGCGTTATAGGCGTGAAGGATCGCGTGGCCGCCGCTGCCGCCACCGGTTGCGCCGGCGGTTTGAAGGACCCACGCAATGGCGTTATTGGTGCCATTGGCGGAGATGCTTGGCGAGCCGCCGGGCCAATCGAAGGTCGTTCCGCTTTGCGATGCGGGCGTTGTTACTAGCAGCCCGTTCGAAAACCGGAAGGCCTTCAAGCGGTCGCCCGGGCCGACGTAGTAGAGCATGTTGTTGAAGTAAGCCGGCGTGCCGAATGAACCGGTGATGCCGTTGAACGATTGCACAATCTGCAAATCGTTTGACGTTGCCGCGTTGAAGTGGCCCATGTTGGTGCTGTTGACGAGGTAGATGAATCCTCGTTTGCCGCAACCGGCGACGAGGTTTGTCCCCGCGCCTGCGGACGGCGGAAGCACGATCACCGCGCCCGAGCCGAGGTCCGCGTCCGTGTTGGCGAGGTCCAGTTGATTATATGGAGTAAAATAATCGGCCAAGGTCAGGGCGGTGCCGGTATTCGTCAGCCGGATGAAACTGTCGCCAAAGTTGTTGGCCGAAGCATTGAATGTTCCATTGCCGGTGAGTCCGTAAATGCTGCCGCTGGCGTCGGCGGCCAATCCGCAGCCACCATTCCAGTAGCCGCCAAGACCGCCGTTTGGTGTGTTGTTGTGAACCACCTTTTGCGCGAGCGTTTGGGCGTCGTAACCGAGGACCCAGCCGTGATAAGGATTTTGATCGCCGTGCGAACCGTACGCGATATAGACGATGCCGTTGAGCAGCAGCAGGCCGGGCCGATTCATTTGACGGCGACCATTGAAAGGGACATGCCCCGCGCCGTCGTTGCCGTCGCCAGTGCCGTTGACGGTCGCATTGATGATGGCCGGCCCGGCGAACTTCTCGGAGCCAGAGCCGACATCCAACGCGTGCAATCGATGCACATAGTTCGTTGTCGGGCCGGACACTTCTTTTGTTTTCATCTCGACATAAAGCGTGCCGGAAGCCGCATCGATAGCCGGCGTGCCGACGATTCCGATTTCAGGCGCGACATTGGCTGAATTGACGTCACCGTTCGGCACCGTGGTAATTCCGGCGGCGGGATTAATGAAGCTCACCTGCCAGAGCGGCGTTGAGTTCGTCCCGGCGTTGGTGTCTGCGTCGAAGGCATAAACGCTGCCGTGGGTGGTGGCGACAAACAGCACGTTATGATTGCCTTTGTTGGTGATGGCGACGTTCGAGAGAATCAGCGGTTGGGCATACAGCTGGCCATCGACCGGATAGGAGAAGAGTTTACCGAACGTGTTGCTGTTGACGTTGGCCAAGGTCAAGGTTGTCTCATTGGTATTTTGGCCTGTGCGCGCATTGTCGTTGTGAAAGGTGAGGACATTGACTTGCGCGAATGCTCCCGTGACGAGATTGGAACAGAGCAGGAATGCAACGAGGAGTTTGATGGGAGAAAAAGAAGATTGTGACACGGTATTGGAATAGCACAGATGGCGGAGGAAATAAAGGGGGAGTCACAAGTACTGAAAACTGACCTTTTCGCCCGCTAAAAACTCTACTTTACGAACTCCTTCTTGTTCTTCAGAACGAAATCAATCAGAGACTTGACCAATTTGCTTCGATGCTTTGCGAGGTATTCCTTGTCGAACCACTGCAAGCCGAGCACGCTGCATGCTTGGCGAAAACAGTCCATCCCGATTTTTCCGCCAATCTCGTGGCCTTTAGTATACAGCGGCTCGAATTCTTCAAATTTTGAATCTGCGTGATCCATCATCCTTTTGTAAAGCCCGGCGCATTCCGGCAGGCGCAACTTCTTGATAGCTTTTTCGGCGTCGTCAAATTCACTACTGGAGTTCCAGATGAATTGTGTGATGCCGCCATTAAGAATCTGCGAGTCCAACCGATAGATCAGTAACAAAACTTTTTGTGCCGGGCTGACTTCCTTGCGTACTGGCTCCTCGAAGAGTCCGCAACCTTTTTTGTCGGCCAGTGAAATGATTGCTTCATTTTTCTCAATCAGCTTCTGGTACAGATAATCAAGCGCGTCATCCGCGTTGCGGGGCAGTTTGGTCCAAATTTTGGGAGCGTCTTGAATTCTGAAGTTCTGTTTTTTCATATCGGTGAAAGCGCGAACCTATCCGCAGGCTTGCCCAAGCTATCGTTTCTTTGTGGCGGACTCGTACATCGGTATTACGGTTTTCCTCGCGAAATCACGCTGGCGCCACTCGTCGTAGAGTGGGAAAGTGTCGAATTCGCTTCGATGGCGCTGCCACCAGAAATAGAGGTCTCCCGCAAAATACGTTCGCTCGCCATCTTTGGCAGTAAAAATGGGAACATCTTTTCCAAAGAGGCGCTCGGAAGCGCGTCCTAATTCCGAATCGTAGGCAATGAATCCGCCGACCTGGACAACGGCGTAGAATACCAAACGACTTGGAGCGCGTTTATCGCGTTGCTTCATTGCTTCGGCAAGCTGTCGCTGAAATTTTGGCGTGTCGCGCTTTAGTCGTGGGAGGAGGTTATTGTTGCCTTGTGCAAAGCGATCCCAGGTCGTGAGGTAGTTATCGATGAAATTGAAATCTGGTGATGAATTTTTGTCGCCACAGCCGCCAAGAAGGAACGAGAAGATCATAAGGGAGCAGAGGGCGGGTCCAATTCGCATGACAGCACGGGGCCGTTAATCGCGGCGCGGTGGCAAAACGGCTGGAGGATTGCGGCGCTGAATCTGGGATTCACTGATGCGATGTTTGCGACGATGTGATTTACTGGAACGGTAGTAAAAAAGCGCCATTGTGAAAGCGAAAGGAGTCAAAATCAGCCAGAAGATGCGGCCCGGCCGGTCCATTTCCTTCCAGGCGACCAGGCCGATGCATAGACTCATCACACCAACTACAAATGCTTTCAGTGCTTTCGCCTCTCGAAAGAATCTTTTTGACTCGTGCATGGAGAAGCCGTGAAGTCGTTGTTTGATTACGGCGCGACGAGGCGGAAGAAGACGGAGGGGTTGGCGCGATCGAGGGTAAGGTCGAGATGATTGGTGAGGGAAGAGCCAAGAATGGGGAACCATTGGGAGTTGATTCCCGGGTTGGTTTGAGTTTGAAGAATCCAACCGATGCGGTCGGCAGGCCAATCGAGTTTGAGAGTGTTTTGATCCAGGCTGAAATTCAAGATGCCGGTGGCGGGCTGCGGCGCGGTGGTTGAGACGGAATCGGAAATCGAGGAGTCGGGAGCGGCGGAGTTGGGCGTTCCGGCCGCGCTGACACTTTGGTCTATTTTCGCCGGGACATGCGAGTACGAAGAGGAGGGGAATACGGTAGCATTCGTGTGAAAATACGGTAGGTAGGCCTGAGAATAGTTGGTAATGACGAACGTGGTGTACCAAGGCCCACTCGAGATTTTGTTGTCAGCCCCAAACCAGTGGGAGTCCTGCAAATGCAACTTTGGCAAAGTGAGGAGTGACTCGTCGATTTGAATGGTGTCGTTAGCTCCTGCGGGGACGATTGGATGTTCGTAAATAATCGTTCCTGGGTCAGTGCTGTCGAATCCGACGACGTCATTATCGCCGCCGCCCTGACTCGGGAAGCTGATGCCGATGAGGAGATCAGCGTTGGCGGGCAGAGTGGCCAGCGTGAGCAGGGAACAGGCGACGAAGAGCAGTTTCCTGAAGACCTTCAATTTCCCTGTGTTCATGGCTTGCACGGGAAGTGAAGACCTAAATGCGTGAAACGTAAAGAAAAATATAGCCAACACGGATTTTCCGGAACGGCGCGAAGAGGCAAAGGCGCAGAAGGGAACGACGAAAGACGCAGCCCAAATCGAGGACGAGGACGAGAACGAGGACGAGGACGATGTTTGGCTAGGGCAACGCGATGCGGAAGAACTGAGCCTTCGCGGTTGGATCGATGGCGCTGGTGTAGCGCAAAGTGCCGCCGGGATCAAATTGGATGTTGGTAATGGGAGTCCATTGGGACATTGGCAACGTAAGGTTAGTTGAGGTCATGATGCGGCAGGGGTCGCCCGGGAGAGCGCCAGTACCAACAATGATGACGTTGGTTCCGCAAAGTTGGTTGCGCCGAGGGCACGGAAATTGGTGCCGTAGCCGGCGGATTGGGGCGTGGCTGCATCCAGATAAGCCGTGTCGGCCGAATCGCTGCCGGGATGACTGAGGAGCATAACGAGGTCCCCGCCCTGATAGACGTAGGGCGTGTCAAAGACGATTAAGGAGGCAAATTCGTTCGGGCTGTCCCCGCCGCTGAAAGTAAGCGCAGGAAGGGTGAGTGGACCGCTCTTGACCAGGATGGGTGAGCGCATATTGGCGGCGAAATTTGTGCTCATGGTTGCGACCGAGTTGACGGCCTGCGCCAGCGTGACCTGATAATCCGGCCAGTGGATATCATCAATGGGGAATACGGCAAGGTCGGAAACAGTGTCCAAACGGAATCGCAATTCGGTGAACTTCGCACCGACCGGGAGCCCGCCAAGAACGGCTGCCGAGAATTGCATTTGATAGGTGCGGGGAGCACCGGTTCCGCGCAAGAGATTGTTCAAACCATTTGGCCCGGCAGTTGAAGCGTAGCCATTGGGCGCGACGACTGTGCCGGCTTGCGATGAGGAAAGGATAGCGGCGCAAAGGAGAGTGGTCAGGTTCAAGGCTTTCATCGCCAACACGTGTTCTTGCCGATTGTTGAACGATAATTTGGTCGATGGCGTGGGAAGACAAGGATTTACTGATCCGTGGTAATTCGGTTTTAGAGATTGCTTTGAATTTGGAGGTGGGCCAGATCGTTTGAGTGATTTCGAGCATTCACGCCAAGAGGTTGATATTCGGAAATTGCATTATTCTGATGTTGCTAACCCACGCGCTTTCAGCCGCTGAATCGGAGCGGGCTCCGCAGGCGGCGAGATCGGTGCATTTATGGTATCCAGCGCCGGACGCGACGCTTTTCTACAATGAAATGGTGGTGGAGAAATCGACGGGTGGCAGTTATTTCATGGCGTGCGGATGGGACAAAGGATATTTCGGGATCCAGGAATTGGCGGATCATCGAAAGGTGATACTTTTTTCGGTTTGGGATGCGGGAGACGCGGAGAAATCGAAAATTGGCTCAGAAGAGCGGGTCGAGTGCGTTTATCAGGTGCCGGATGTGCGGGTGCGGCGGTTTGGTGGAGAGGGAACGGGTGGGCAATGCATGGGAGATTTTAAATGGATGTTGGGTGAGATGAATCGCTTTCTGGTGAAAGCGGAAGTTGAAGGGAATAAAACGATTTACAGTGGCTACGTTTGGGCTGCTGAAAAGAAAGAGTGGAAGCGATTGGTAACATTTCGGGTGCGAGCGGACGGTGCCCCGCTGCGCGGACTTTATTCGTTTGTGGAGGATTTTCGCCGGGATACGGAGAGCGCAAAGGAAGTTCGCAAGGCACGGTACGGGAATGGATGGGTTAGATCGATCGATGGTGATTGGTTGCCGCTTAACCAGGCGAAGTTCACAGCTTCCAACTCGTCATTCGAGGCCAGGGAGACAATTGATGCAGGTTTCGATGGCGGGTGGTTTTATCTCGTGACTGGCGGAGAAACGCGGATGAAGGTGAAGTTGAAGGAGATGATTCATGGCAAGGAGTCAAAGGGATTGGAACATCCGGAAGGTTTTCCGTAGGAAGTCAACGCAAAGATGCAAAGACGCAGACGGGGCGCAGAGAAGATTATCAGGTGCGATGGTTGAGGCGAAACAGACGACGTATCCTTTGGAAAAGGTTGATGAAGATTTTTGTAAATCTGTTAGGACATTTGCGCGGTTCTGAATCGTTTTCGAGGACGGCGGGGTCATAAAGTTCAGAAACTTGATTGTCCGGGGTCAAGGCTTCGGCCGCAGCTTTGCCGTAGATGCCGCCGAGGCTGCGGCCAGCTTCGGTGGCTTCGTCGTCGATGGCCTTGCGAAATTCAAAAATGCCTTGTCCAAGTCCTTTAGCAAGGTCAGGTAGCTTTTTCGAGCCGAACAGGATGAGCACGAGAGCGAGGATGAGGACGATCTCGAAGCCGCCCAGATTAAATAATCCAAAGAAGGGCTGCATGGCTAAAGTCTAAGCTCAAATTAAACCGGAGGCAACTGAGGTCAGCAGAGGACGGCCAGGGCGCGACTTTAGTCTGGAAATGACAACTTGATTGATTGAAAGTGTTTGTTGTTCTCCATGAAAACGAGGGTCAAGCGTTTGATTCTGCTGCTGGGATTGCTTGGGGTGATTGCGTTGGCGTTGGTTGCTATATTTCCAGGCAGCCACAATCCCGTGGCGTTAATGCGGGTGGTAGATGCAAAGGGCAAGCCGATCGCCGGCGCGGTCATACGGCCGGAAGGGCTGCGAACAAAGCCAAGCCCTTATTCTGGAGGGTGGTACGGATGGCAGGTAGGAAGAATGGGCGTGCCGAATGATCCAGTGACGACTGGCGCCGATGGTCAGGCGCGTCTGCCGTATCCCAAATATGTTTTTGAAAGGATCGAAACCGGCACAATTACTCTGAGCGTTGATCATCCTGATTATGTGCCGGAGCGACCTGAACGGATGGTAAATTTCGCGCCGCCATCGCGCGCCCCGTGGCGAGTGTGGTTGGATTATGTTTGGGGCCGGGTTCGGCACAAGGCGGTTGTCGTGCGCCCCGATCCGATTGTGTTGAAGCAGGGAGGGATTCTGAGATTGAAAGTGCGATCGGGGCCTTTTGGCGAGGGGCCGTTATATGCACAAGTCGGCGGGGTGTATGATGCGGATGATCGTTTCTGGCTTCATCCCGCGGCGAACGAACTTGTGACAAAACGGTTGCAGCCGGGGTCGGCGACAATCCGAGCCGTGTTTTTTGACACGAACGGCCTGGCCTGGTTCAGCCCGGTGACAAATATCACTGCTGTGGCCGGACAGACGACCGAGATCGAGGTTGAATTGAAACGTGGCGTGTCGGTGCATGGTCAACTGGATGAGACGGCAATACGGCCAATTCACGATGGCAGAGTGATCGCAAACGTCTGGCCGGAAGGTGAAAAGCCGCAGAACAATCCGCCGACATGGCATGCGTGGTCGAGCATTCGCGAGGATGGAACATTCGAGATCGGCTCTTTGCCAGAGGGTAAGCTCGAGATAGTTGCGTTATGTGATGGATATGTCAGCACGAACGGGCCGGGTGAGACGACCTTTCATTATCCCCAGGTTCATAACATCGGGACGAATGAGCTTAATGTGACGGTAGGAATGGAGCGCACGTGTTGTCTTGCAGTTTCAGTAACAGACGAAGAGGGGAAGCCGCTTAAGGATGCGCAAGTCAGCCTTTGGCCCAACGTCCGATATGGAGAATGGAGCGCAACCATTTTGGGCGGGGATTGTATTAACACGGCTGATTTCATTCGCGACGGGGGCAAGCGAGAAAGATTGATGAAGTGGTGGCTGAACAGCCCGGCATCATACACGGGAACCAGCGATGTCACCGGGGTGGCGTTGGTGATGAATTTGCCAAAGGAGGCCAAGGAATTCTCGGTCATGCATTCGAATTATACGCTGCCAGCTATCGCCGATGGATCGGGACAAAAACGGCGCCAGGCGAGCGTGAGGCTGAATTCGGGCCAGACAAATCGGATTACCGTTCAACTCGAGCCGGCGGGGCGAGCGCTGAT
>JGI1027J12803_100426268_pt1 | contig 11129 bp, 7 predicted proteins | sample IowNatreferecore_FD_12803 | JGI IMG/M metagenome (IMG submission 12803) | reverse complement strand
GGTCCAGCCGGTCCCGCAGGTCCTGTTGGCCCAGCCGGTCCGATGGCTCCATTCGTTCCCGGGGGTCCCGCGGGTCCAGCCGCCCCCGCAGGTCCTGCCGATCCTGCTGGCCCAGCCGATCCAGCGGCACCATCCGCTCCCACTGGTCCAGCCGGTCCGGCTGGTCCCTGAGGCCCCGCAGGTCCCTGCGCACCCGGAGGTCCCTGAGGTCCTGCTGGTCCGGGCGATCCCGGCGGACCCGGTGGACCAATCACACCACCGCCGGACGGCGGACTGCTGATCGACCCCGCTACGCCGCACGTCAGCCACTCTTGCAGCATGCGCAGGTGCACCACGTAAGGCCGCGACCTGTCATCGACTGCCACTGTTGCGTTCGGCACTGTAAACGTACCGGGCGACACCGGCTGGATCGGCACGTCCAATTCCGCCAACAGCACACAATCTTCATCAGCCGGATTGTCCGTTGCGAAGTGCGAGGGTGCGCAACCGTGCCAGCGGCCAATCCACTTCGGCCGTAGTTCAGTAACCCAAAGCCGCAGGGCCGCTGAGATGTACTTGCACAACTCTGACGATTGCACGTGCAGAAACGCCGGTGGCGAACCGAACATGAACTCTGATGGAGGCGACGTTGGCGGCGAAGACGCGAACCATTCACCGGCGGCCAGCCGAATCACATCGAGAAACTGATCGAGCGGCGTGGATGGGCCAAACTCGCTGACTGACATCTTCCTGAGCCACGAAACGAAAGCGCGAACCGCATCTTCTTCACGCTGATTCGGTTTAGTCGTACGCAGCGAAAGACAAAAGTCATCCTTAAGGCGCGAGGGCGCCATCAACTGATCTTCCGTGCGGCACGGTTCGCCGGCAATCGGCACGTTGTCTACCGGACAATCGCGATAGCAAAGCACAACGTAAAGTTTGATCGACGAGGCGATCGGCGAACCTACTTCCTTCGCGTGCTCGCCAACCCAATCTCTGACGTAAGCACACTGCGCCACCGGCACACAGATCATTTGTCCGCTTGGGCTGACAGCGACGCCCGGATCGACAATGACGCGCGGCCCTTTGACGGAGTCGATCTCAGTCGCAACCTTCAACCCGCGCACGGTGCCATAACCGATCAGATCGCGGACCATCCACTGGTTGCGTCCCGATAAGTAGGCAAACTCCTGCGTAAAATCATCGACGCCCAGCACCATGCCGACGTTGTAGTTGACGTGCTTGGCCGGATCAGGCGCGGTGGTCGTGGTCGTGTTTGTGGTCGATGAGAAACAACTCATAGTCTTTTCTCCTTAGTGAGGAGTGTTCCCGAGAGCTTCGCGTCCCAGAACGTTCCGATCGGGTGCAGCTTCCAGTGCCGCTGTCGCGAGATAGCTCTCGCCGAGAAATCCTTCACTCAGAACCAGGCTGGGCAATAGTTGCGGGGCACGACTGCCTTGATCGATTACAGTGTCAAGTTGCAGGCGCGCTTCGCCGATGCGAAACATCGCCCAGTAGAAGCGCACGTCGAAAACTGTGTGCGCCGGTTTTTCGAGATCGACGATGCGCTGCGCGAGCGCCATACGCGTCTGGTGTTCGTCCGGATTGAATGCGAGGGATGCCGGTACTGGCAGCAGCACCGTAAATCGATGAGCCGTGCCTTGCATGCGCAGCACTACAGTTTCAAATTGAAACCAATTGTTGAGCGGCACGCCGTCCTGTGGCAGTTCGAACGGGAGCGGGACGACCTCGAATCCCGTCCACGCTGTCCCGTACACTTCATTAAGCGCGGCGACACGGCGATAACGGCGCGCCAGAAAGTCCTGCCAGAGACGCCGTTCAGCTAGGCTGGTTGGGGCGGTGATGAAATCAATCCAATCCGTTCGAGCTGCGGCGATCGTTGGAAGATCGCGGGGCAAGGGAACGCTGACGAAGTCCGCGTAACTGGTTTGGTGCGGGGTATTGAGTTTGGTGATCTCACCATATCGATTCCTGAGAAACACTCGCCACGAATTTTGTTCGCGCGCATAAATCGACGGCACGAAGCCGAGTGTCGTTTGCGAGAACTGCGACCACTTTGCAGCCTTCGTCGCATCTTCGGGTGGTATCAATGTGTAGTCCTCGACTGAGCCGCCCGAAGGATCAATGAAGCTCGAATACCGTTGCATCAGATTCGCGCGACCTTGTGCCGGCGCCCATGTGGACGTAGCGGCAATCGTGCGCAGGCCCGTTGCTTCCGTCGGATCACCCAGTGCTACGGCCGGCACTTTTCGCGTCAGGTATTTTTCGATGATGCGAATCTCTTCGCGTGGTTTGACGCCGGAAACTATCGTTTCATCCGCGCATTGATCGAGGGCGAGATGCAACGCTATCGTCAACCCGCGAATCGTGCCGCGATACTGGAAGAAATCCATCGCGTGCGCGATGAACATGCGACGCTTCGCCTCATCCCAACTCGGATCGAGTGCCACGTCGAACCAACTCGCCAGCCAATCGAGAACTTCTTTCGGCGCGCTGCGCACGTCGAACAGAATTTGCGCTGACGCGATCCGGTCTTCCAGCGCGGTGTGCACGCCTTCAAGATTTGCGAGAAAGCGATCGAGAAACGACGCCGACTGGTCGTCTTCTCGATAAACGGACGGCAAGTAATTTGTGAGGTAAGAGAAGCGCGGGTAGTACGCGCGCAAAGCGGAGAGGCGTGGCGTGCTGCGTTCGTCGCCGCTCAGCCGCAGTCTCAATTGCAGATACCGGCCGCGTGCTCGCTGGAACAACAGTTCCCACGTCCCGTCGCCCATCCTCGTTGATGACGGGCGGCCGTTTTGTTTCGTCGACCGGAGAAAGGGAATTTCAGATCCACTGGCGCGCAGATACAGTCCGGGCTCAAGCTGCCACTGCGTGAACTCGAGACTATTTTTGTCGTTCGCCGCACGAGTCCAGACTTCGACTTTCGTCTCGGGCGGGATGCACGCGTCGAGCATCAGACGATGCCAGACGCAATCGGGATCGCGGCCGTCGAGCGGCGCCGTCAACAACGTCGCCTCCGCCACGTAACGCGGGCGCCGTTGCTGGACCAGCGGAATCCAGTCTTCCGCAAAATCGTAATACGCACCGCTGTCTGTCGCGACGAGTGCTTTGCCGCCAAACAGACGCATCGGAAAGTATTCAGCTCGCGGTCGTAACTCGATCTTTCCAGCACGCAGGCACACACCGAACGGATACGTCTGGTTGCCGTCTGCGCCGACTACGTACAACGAGTCCGGCACCTTGCGTCCGCGCTCAGTGTGCTCCGGCACAAAGGCAATGTCGTAACCGATCAGTTTGAAACTTGCCTGATCCTCTATTTCGATCTTCTCGAGAATCGCGTCCGTTGAAATTTCGTCCGGCAGTCGTGTGGCATATCGATAGCGATAAATACGCGAGAAGTTTTTGGTGGGGTCATAGTCAAGAATCAGAACGGATTCGTCGGGCAGTGCTTCGATCGCAATCGGGTCGATCGGCTCGCCCGGCGATTGCAACAGCGAGAAGCTTCCTGGAAAACTGCGCGCTGCCGTTTGTCGCAGCGAACTTACGTCAACCGGTTGAAAATCATCGGTCTTTTCGGGCAACAGCAACGTGCCGGTGTCACTGCCGATCACATTGAAGTTCCGATCGAGCGCCCAGTAACTTTTATGCTTGCGATCGAGAATCCAAACGCCGCCGCCCGGACGCGCGACGATGTCGAACGGTTCGAAATCAACTTTGCTGGGCCATAAAATCTCCTGCGGTTCGCCGCCGCTGAAGAGATCGAAAATTAGCAGTCCGGCTGGCTCGATTGTGCCGGCAACCAGGTAATGATTCTCGGTAACGGCGAGTCCGGCTAATTTGATTGGCGCCAACGGCGTTGGTTCGTTAAGCGACTGAAAATTTCCTGATGAAGAGCACGTGGGACATGCGCACTGTTCCGGTAGACGCCAAAAATCGGTCGCTGTACGCGAGCCGGTGGACAATACACGAATCCTCAGACTCGTCTCATCGATCCAGTACCAATTGCCAAAACGATCGCGTCCCGCGCCACGCCGGTTCTCAACCGACGGCGCGCTGCCGTTTGACGCAAAGTTGAATAGTCGCGGATCGAGCGTCAACTCATCGCGCTCCTCGTTCCAGCTCAATCCAACCGCATGCCGCAATTCATCGGAATTCCACGCCTCGCCGAGCAAGTGCAGCTCTTCTTTGTCAGGAGCTTTACTAATCACACCTGACCACTTCGCCCAATCGGCGTGGCCAAAGAAGAGATGAAAGCGGGTTCCGTTGGCGTCCATTCGCTAACACTCCTCGGGAATCAGGGGCACGGGCACAACTTGCGGCGCGGTCGTGTCAGTCGGCACGGCCGTTTGTCCCCGCAATTGATCGAGGTCCATCGGTTCGCCGATAGTGACGCTGATACCCAACACGCGCGGCAGCTCCAGGCCGCTGATCGAGATCTGATCGGTCTTCGGTTTGTCGCCTTCGGCAATCCACACGTCGTTAACCAGCAACACGCCTGATACGCGGGTGGCGATCGCGAGCAGTTCGCGCGCCGCCACAGATTTCCAAAGTGGCCATCCTTTCTGCGTCGATGCGTACGATGGTGTCGTGAGTGAAGTCAGGCTGTCGCCAATCGTGCTGGCGGTTTTTGACAACGGCGCGAGAAAATTGAGCAGAGCCTGTTTCACCGCTTCGCGCACTTCGGCGGTCGCCACGCCGGCGACCACATTGATGCCCGCCGATACCCAGATGCCTTTGTAAACAGGTCCTCTCAGAAACAGCTCGGTCGTGATCAACCGCCGTGGATCGAGATAGCGACAGATCGTGTTGAGGAAGACGTCATCAGGAACAGGCGCTTCAGGTTGATCCGGGTCGGTGCGTGGGATCAACATCAGCGTCACCGCGCCGGGCGCATCGCCCGCCGTGTTCGGGGCCAACTCAGGATTGAAAGCCGGAATGACATCGACTCGCCCGATATCCACGCCCGGCGTCCGCATCGTGATCGTTTCGAAATCAGCGGCGCTAACCAATCGATCGCGGTGTTGCAGATAACGCGCGATCTGTTTCTCTCCCTCGGTGACAGTTTCAGCTTCTGTGCCGTTCCAGGTCCGCACCGGATTATTGACTTTAATTCCAGCGGGCAACGCCGGACTCGAATTGATCGAGCCGGCGCCGACATTTCCCGCCGCCCCCACGCCATAGTCGTAATTCGCGCGCAGTTTCGCGCCCGCGGGTGGTCGCTTGCCGCGTAACCCGTCGCCAAATTTGATCTGTCCGGCTTCCGCATCAACGACGAACACTTCCACCGGCAGGTTCTGTGGCGGCTTCGCGCCCGGCGGAAGTTTCGGATCCGTAACCTGGACTTCGGGACCAGCGGTCAACAGATCATCGATCTCCTGCCACTGTTTGACTTCGCCCGTTGGCGAGCTAACGACGAGGCGCACCGACTTCGGCACCACCGGTTTGCGCGATAGTGAGACAACTTGATCGGGCGCCCCGGTGCCGTCGGTCAGCACTTCGTTAGTGATTTGTGCGCGCTGCTTGATGGGAACCGTGTTGATGCCCAGCCACAGAATCTTCGTGCGTACCGCCGCCGAAGCTTGAACGCGAATCCATGTGACGACACGGTCCTGCAACTTGCTGTCTTCGAGCGACGGCGGAAACTCCTGCACGCCCTGCTCAAGCGGATCCAGATTCGTCCAGATCTTCAGTTCATCTTTCGATGGAAGTGTGAGCTCAACCACGCCCGGCGACTCCAACACATTGCCGCGTAAAGCCGGCACGATTGGCCTGTATTTTGGTTTGCGATCGTTATCCAGCAGACCTTTCGGCGCGTTGGGAATTGAAAACTGGAGCAGTACTTCCGCTTCGGCATTCGCCGTCCCGCCAGGCGCGAGATGTTGTCCCGCTTCGTCCATCGCCGGCACGACGCCGAGCGAGATTGTCTTGCCGCCGATCTTGTCGCGCATGTCGTCAAGGCTCGTGGCCTGATCGGCCGTGCGCTTCAGCAAAGCAATCCACAACGAATTATCGGTCGTGTCTTCGCCGATCGATATTTCGCTTCCTTCTTTTCCCTCGAGCGGAACCGTGCGGTAAAGCTGAACGTTTGGCGCAGAGCCCGGCGTCAAGGTGTATGATGCGTAGAGTTGTTTGTAATATTCCGTGACCGCCGGATCCTGTTGCGTATCTTTCTGCTTGTAATAGACGACGGCCTCGACCGGAAGGACGTCCAATCCTTGATCGGTGCGAAACGGCACCTGCCCGGCGCGCACTTCAATCCCGCTATTGAGAGTGATCGTTTCCAGCGGACCGCGCTCATTCGTGAAGGAGACCAAACCGACCGCCGAGGCTGAAGGTAGCAGCGGCACTCCCAACAGTTGCAGAAACTTTCGCCGGTTGCGTTCCGGAATCTGGTTCGCGCGATAAAGCAGGTTCTCAGTGAGAAACGCGAACAACTCGATCAGCGTGACGCCGGGATCGCTCTTGTTGAAGTTCGTCCACTCGGGATTATGGACCGGAATGCGGGCCAAGGCCTCGGTTACCAAATCCTGGTAGCGACGATCGTCGATGGAAGGAATCTGCAAAGGCATTTTTGCTTAATCCTCAATCAGGTTCCGAGCGTGACGTTGACGTTGACCCGTTCGATTGCCTGGGTTGCGATCAATTTGTAGGTGATAGTGGCGATGGCGGCAGTCGGATCGGCTGGATCCTGATCGACATTGACAGTCTGAACATCAATCCGCGGTTCCCACAGGGCCAGCTCTTTTGTAATTCGATCCTGAATGGAGCGGCGTGTGGCAACGGTGTTGGGCTCAAACAGATACTGACCGAGGCTGCCGCCGAAATCCGGCGTACGCAGGCGCTCCGGCTGTTCCGTCATCAGGATCACGCGAATAGATTCGCGCACGTTGTTCTCGCCCTGGGACCACGCAACGCGGCCATCTGGTCCCACGCGTGGCGGAAAGCTGATTCCACGACCAAAGATTCGTCCTGCATCCATGTCTTAAAGCCTCAGTCCTTACTCTTAAATTTCGGCAACGGAAAACAGAAAATGAAAAACGGAACCCAGCGAAAGATGAAGTCGAGTAGAAAGACGATGATCATCAAGAGCAGCAGCGCGCAGATCGTGATGATCGGAATTGATAGCGAGCACATCATCCCGATTTCCAGGCCACCAGAGTCTTTGCACGGCCCGCCGTCGCCGACCGGCAAGTCTTTGTGAAAAGGCCAGGGCAAAACCGACAGGACCAGATCGCCGAGCGTCAGTCCCTTCATCCGATTGATTTGCCCGCAGAGCATGTCCGAGATCATGAAGGCCGTGTTCTTGTCGAACTTGCGCAGGCCGGCTGGTGATGTGTCGAGCGGTAGCGCGATGCGAATCGGACGTGCGGGGGCGTCCGGATCGAAGAAGCCCGCCATCTGAAAAGCCTGACTCGGATCACTCAGCACGGGGGGATCGATTGGGCCGCACTCGGGCCGCTCGAACACGCAACGAATCACAAACCAGCCTTCGCGCATGTCCATCGGCTGCTGCGCAATCAGCGGGTTAAAAGGCACATCACCGGCAGGAACAAGCGGCAGAGCCTTCTCGATGAGCGATGCCAGCGTTTCAACCTTAGCCAGAAGTTGATCGAGATTTGAGGTCTTCGGATTCAACTGCGGTGGCTTAAATTGCGGGTCCGCGAGCGGGAAAAGGAAGAGCGGCCAGAGCTCTGTCGTTGGATCGTTGTCGTTACGATCGTAGGAGGTTTTTACTTTTTCCAGGTTGTCTTCGTTGGCGCCAGTCTTGACCGCGAGCAACGCATCCTTCAGCGAAGACTTAATAACATTGTTATTCGAGTAGTGTGTGCCGTCCAGAAACTTCGTCTTCTCTGCATTAGTCAAATCGAATGTCGTGTTTTTGATCGCGTCGGCGAGGTCATTTTCAGGTGTGGTGAATGGATCGCCCGCCGGCGCGCTCTGTCCATTTAGCAGCCGCCAAACTTTTGGAGTTTGTTCGGCGAGAAGATTGGCGAAATCGAGCACGATGTACCACGAGCCGGTTTGAATCTGATCGCGGATCGATTTCAAGTTGGACGCCAACGCGGCGCCAGGCAATGGCGCGGGCGGTGCAAACGGATTTCCCAGCGTAGTTGGAAGCGAGCTGCCGCTAGTCAATGCGCCACCCGAGCCGGCCTGCTCCAGCAACTTCTTCCAGGGCTCAGTCACCTTGGACCAGAACAAGTGCATGCGCGCGTCCGGCTCAGGCGCAATCGGTTCGACTGGAGCAGGATCATTCGGCTGCTTTTGAAAACCACCGGCCATGTACGCTTCGCGCTTGCCGACCGGAATGAGTCCCGCCAGCAGTTTGCGGGCACGTCCATCGTCTTGCACGTAAGTCATCGGGAACAGCGGCAACTGCTCTTCGCCTTCGATCAGCGTCGCGCTTGGGGTTTGACTTGCTTTCGGAATTCGCTTCCAGAAGTTTCCCTTTTGGCCCACGATGAACGCGTATTCTTCCCACGTGTTTGCATCAAACGGCGGAAGTGCTTGTTTGATATCGAGCGGGCCCGGCGGAAACATTCGTCGCACGACGAACGTCGCGCGTTCGCGTCGTCCCACATTGATTGAGTGATCGGGCAGGCCCACGCGTTCGCACACAAGCGACGACGCGATGAGATAGAAACGCTGGTGCGCCGGCTGATAGAGCTTGAGTTTCTTCTGTGGCGGAGTGGCGTCGGTAATCACGAGTGAAGACACACCCTTGCCACCGGGGATCAGCGACGCATCTTTGGAACGCGCTGCAACCAGCCCAAGCCGGTTCATCGTGCGCGCAAACAGCGGCACCGGTGGCAGCGGCGCGTGCGATTTTCCAGGACCGCGCCACGTTTCACCCGCTGCGGCGACGTAGTTAACGAGACGAGCGGGATCTTGCTCGAGCACATCGGCGAAATCGTTCATGAAAGTGTCGGTGGCGAAGCGCAGAATCGCCGGCTGCCGCAACGCCGTGCGACGCTCTACAGCGTCGGCGACAGTCGTCGCCAGCGGCCAGAGCGGTGGCGGAGATGCCCATTGAATCTGTTCCTTCGCCATTACTTCACCAGATGTTTCCCGCGCCCGGCGTATACGACGCACTGATCACGCTGTTGCTGATCAACGTGTCACACTGCACGACTCCACTGAACTTCGACATGCCCGCATCAACCGTAACGATGCCGGCTGAGACTGCGACCTGCGACGCGTTAATCGTGACTTTCGCCGCAGCGGTAATCGTGATGCCACTAGTTTCCAACTTCACTGAGTTGCCGTTGCTGTCGACGATCTCAACTGAGCCGGGGCCGTCTTTCATCGTTATCTTCTGGCCACCGGGAGTTTCGAGAATTAGTTTTTCCTGTCCGTCCTGATCGTCGAGCGTCACCTTCACGCCGTTACGTGAACGGAGGACTTTCTTGTAATTATTGCCGGCGCCGTCCATCGATTCCGGTGGCGAGTCGCTGCCATTCCACAATGCGCCGATCACGTAGGGCCGTCGCGGATCGCCGTTCTCGAACACCACCAGCACTTCATCGCTAACGTCCGGAATAAACCAACTGCCACGATTCTTTCCGGCCATGAACGTCGCGAGACGCGCCCAGTTTTCATAGCTCGCGCCAGCAGTATCGGCGGACCACGGGAGGGAAACTTTCACACGACCCTGGCCGTCTGGATCCTTAATGTCCGTAACCAACGCCGGAAACGCGCCGTACCAACGTCCGCCTAAACCGCTCGGCACGCGCACATCAAGGATCATTTCGAATGGTGGCTTGTCTGGCATTTCTACTTCCCAATACCGAGCCGTTCTGATTTAAATTCTGTCCGCAGCCCTTTCGTCATGTCGAAGAGATGTTTCACTTCCACGACGTAGTACTTGCCACTGAAGAGCTTTCCCAGCCCCTGTAGATCGAGTTTCGTTCCGGCGCGGAGCTTGTCTTTCGTTTCTGCCACGCCGCGTCCAACGACGAAGCGGCGCGCGCTCATTTTGAAAAAGGCTTCGGCTTCGTGCCGCGCTTCCTCCTGATTCAACGGAACGGTATGGGCCAATGCTTCCTTGCGCGCGCCGAGGGCGGACTGCAGGATGCTGACACCACTGGTGTCGCCGTTGAGCTCGCTGCTGATCGCAGATTCCGTTGCTTCATAAGTCAGCGCTGACTTGCTCGAGATATCCCAGCCGTTGACCGCAACACTCGTCCGCTGCATCGCCAAATCGGCGAGCACGGTGAAATCTCGCAACTCGTTGCCGTAGGTCATCTGAAGATCCGCGCCGTTACGGCCCGTGTGCGACTTCGCGTTCAGAGTATTGCCATCCATCCAAACTTCGGCGTCGATGGACCGTGCGCGTTCGCGAATGAATGCGAGATCGCTTTGATTGACTTGCGCCAGCACTTTGTAAGTTGGTCCATTCAGATCGACGCTCGGGCTCAATCCATGATCGTTCGCGATCTGATTGATCACATCGGCGTCGCTAACGTCAGTAAAGGTGCGCGTGCGCCGGTTCATCCGGAGGTCCTGAAACCGATCTTCGGCAAAAACGCTAATCTCGGGCGAGTTGCCTTCGGGGAAGCCGGCTTCCAATCCCATGATCTTTCCACGAAACAGCGAGTCTGATTCCAGCTTGACCTCAAAGTCTTTGCCGAATTCCAGTATCTTCCGATCGAAGAACAGAAAATCCGCCTTGTCGTTGACTGAGCCCCAGTTGCCAAACTTCGCTTCGCAGCGGTAGAGACCGATGGTGTTCTCAGCAATCACGAGGCTTTGCATCTCAGCGCTGAGTTCCGGCACTTCGGTACCACCCACGAAGATCTTCGGGCGAGATGATTTCAATGAGTCGTCGTTCGGCATGATTTCTTAATAAGCGCGCAGCCGTTCACTACGGGTCGCATGCAGTTCCATCATTTTTTCTATTTCATGTTCCGTGGGTTGCGGCGCTCCCTCACCGCCACTGCCGCTGTCTGACTCTGCGCCACGCTCTGTTCGCGGCGACGCAGGCACGCTTTCGAATTCATTGATTACTACTGCCATCTCGTTATCCTCCTATCGATGCGCCGGCAGAGACGGAAACACCGCCTTGCACTCCTACCGATCCGCTGACTCCGAATGACGCGCCGGCTTGTACGGAACCGACGGCGCCC
>JGI1027J12803_100266459_pt1 | contig 11142 bp, 10 predicted proteins | sample IowNatreferecore_FD_12803 | JGI IMG/M metagenome (IMG submission 12803) | reverse complement strand
GGATGTAGACGCGAAAACCAGATCGGCAGGAGTCGATCCCACCCTGCGACCATTGGCAGACGCGAGCTCCCGGTAAGGTGAACGCTGGTTGAGCAAATCGTTCGTACCGTCATCAGCATAATGCCCGTGGAAGCAACAACGCCGGCAATCGGAAAAGAATGCAAGCCGAGGCGTAATGTTTGCGGCACCGGCCCGATGAGATCGATCGGATTATTCCCGACGAACTGAAGAACGGAACTGGTGCCGAGAATAAACATCAGCGCGATGATTGGAGCAGCGATCACGACCGATCGGCCGATATTACGTGCTGGTGCTCGCGCTTCGCCGGCCAGAATCGCTACGTACTCAAACCCGCTAAGGGCACCGACCGCGAGTTTGGTGAAGATGTTGAAACAATAAAACAACGACGCGGTCGGAGCGGCGATCTGCAGTGGATGATAATTTTTCAATTCACCGCGCGCGAGAGCAATGAAGGGCAAGGCAATGAGACCTCCGTAGACCAGGAACATGGCGAAGGCGCCGAGATTGTGAACCCATTTGCCCAAGGACAAGCCGCGCAACCCTGTCCAGCCGAGGCCTAGCACGAGCAGGCAACTGATGAGGGAGACGCACCATTTGCTGTTCGGCATCCAGGCCGCGCTTTCGCCGATAGCGTAGGAGATGTTCGTGGTGACGAACATTCCGCCTAGCGCGATGACGGTGATAGAGAGTAGCCATACGTTCCACGCCACCATAAAACCGGCGAATTCGTTGAGACCGAGTTTGGCCCACTGATAGATGCCGCCCTCGAGCGGCATGAGTCGATTCAAGTAAATGACGACAGCTGCCTGTGGAATGTAGAAGAGCAGGATGGCAAGCAACCAAAAGAAAAGATGTGAAGGCCCGAGTTTGGCGGCTGCGCCAACCCAGCTGGATCCGACAACAAATAAAATTTGGGTCAGGACGAGATCGGCCAGCCCAAGCGGCTTCTTTAACGAGGCACTGTGAGCCTCGACACTTAGTTCGGCATCACGCAATTCGCTGCCAGCCATTGCCGAAACGCCGCCTAATCCTGCCTCTCGGCGGGTTTCGGTGGGGGCGGTTCATTGCGAAATTCGCGATGACGAATTTTACCGCCCGCATAACTGATGTATGCGCCGGCGCCAAGCGATGCCGCGGAAAGCAGAAGAACCGCGATCATGAGCGGCATGCCGGTTTTCGGAAACTTCCTCGGTAAGAACATGGCGGCTGCGGCGGTGCCGGCGAGAACATAGAAGATCCAGATGAATTTGTCGGCGCGATCTTCATGCGCGGAAAGCCAGGCTGAACCGGTTTCGTCAGCCATTGAGAGGATGCGGTCATAAGCCTGATCGCCGTAGTATTTCACCGGCCATGCTGACGTGGCAGCTAGAAAGATTATGGTGAGCGCAGTCACGTGCACGCTGCGGTTACGCAGAAACATCGCCACGATCAGCGCGCAGATCCCGAGAGCCAATCCATAGACGGGCAGGGGATTAATCAAGGTATGGACGTACTCGGGCTGCTGAAGCGCGCGCAGAAATCCGCTCATTACGGCGAAAGCACGACGGCCGTAGTTGTACTCGCCAGTTCGGGAGGAACGTAACGGCGCCAATCGCTGGCGGTGAAATGCCACCATTCCGTTCGCAATCCATAGAAACCAGCCCGGGCCATGGCCGATTGCAATAAGTAGAGATGGGTGCGCACGAGCGGATCATTGCCGGTGTAATGCAGCATTGCTGCGGGTGTGAAATCGTCGAAATCAGTCGGCATTAACACCGGTCGTCCCCAATCGTCGACGAGGGTAGCATCAACGGCAACGCCCCAGCTGTGCATGGAACCAATCGCTTCGCTTGGGCTGGCGACGTAATCCTGATGGGGGGCCAACTGCCAAAGCTGCGCGTGAACTTCGCGAGGCCGATAAGCATCCCAAATCTTTAGTCCGAAGCCTTGCTGGCGAAGACGCAGTTGCGCTTCGATGAGCTTTCGCGCTACGCCCGCCCGAATCATCGGTTGCATGTTCAGCGGGTAAAGCCGCCGATGGGCAATGTTATGCGACGATGAGTAACGCAATTCGACTGCAATCGTGGGCGCAACGGTGCGGATATTCACCCACTGAAAATCATTTACGGCAATATCCGCATTCTCCGCGAATGCCGTCGACGCCGCGACAATGAGCAACGCAGTAGTCAATCGAATCATGCGAGTGATCTGCTAGTTGGCCGCGGCCGAAGCGCCCGCCGTGTCGGTTTTGGCGATCCGTTGCAACAAAATGCGGGCGGTATTTTCAGGCATGTTGAAATGCAATTCGAGATCGGAACGCAGACGGGTGATTTCAGGTGGTTGGACAAAAAGCGGGATGTCGGATTGGTCGAGGTGCAACAGGCGCTGCGGATCGTCGTGAATACTCTTGGCCATTTCGCTTGCGGCCTGCTCTGTAGGAAATTTTAGCAATAGCCGTGCCTTGACCGGCGATTGCAGAGAAAGACCCAGGCCCAGAAGCTGGATGCGCTCGAGGAGCTCGGCCGGAAAAATGGGATGAAAGGCGCGAGACAGGCCGGGCGGATCTCGCGAAATAAGGCGCAAAGTCGTCTCGCGATCCAGTGCCTGGAAACGATCGAAGAATTGGCCGGTTATTTGCAGATCGGGCACCATTCCGAGTCGCACACGCACGAGTTCGTCGACTCCATCCGGTGAGCCGACGGCGAGAGTTTTTGGACCGATGCGAGCGACGGAAAAATTCGCCCGCTGCCAAACCGGTAAACCGCTGATGGTTCGTTTTTCGAACTCCCTGTCCTGCGCGATTTTTCTCACGACCGGGGAAACATCATTTCGCGTTTCAACGAGCAAAAATTCGCGTGCGGGCGAATTCTCCGAAGTGGTCACCGCGCGAGTAACGCGCGCGGCATCAGAAGGCAACTTGAGTCGGGGCGTCTGGGCGGCAGCACTGATCAGGCCCGGCCAGGTTTGCTGCCAGAATTCTTCGTTACGCCATCGTTTCGGCAAATCATCACGGTCAAAGCGTTCTCCATTAAGAGAAAGAATCGCATCGGTTGATTGCGGCAGCCATTCTCGCTTGGCCGGAGATTGAAAGATAAGCGGGAGAATTATCGCGAGCAAAACGAGGACAGAGACAACAGCGAAATAGAATTTTCGGAGCTCCTGCTTGTCGATTTGCTCGGAGACTAGTCTGAGCTCTTTGGTGTGCTCAAGGTGGCGTTCGACTGCTTGTCGATGGCGCAGTACGTCGTGAAGTAGATCGGGGGCATTCGGTGGCGCGATCCCCCGGGTCGCCAGATGTCGGCCAATGTTGAGATAGGCTGGATCCTTTCGTTGTTCCACTGTTTGATGCTGGGCTCGCGCTTCTCGCAGTGCGTCCTGCTTGGCCCGGGCCTTCTCGTTGAGCGCACGGTCTTTCGCCTCAAATTCCTCGCGCACTCGCGCGATGTCGTTTTCGGCGGCGGTTAACGTTTGTTCGGCGGAAGCCAGTTTCAGTTTGGCCTGACGACACGCTTCCGCGCTGCCTTCTCGAGCTCGAACAAGCTCCGCCCGTTCCTCAGGTAAGCGCGCGCGTTTCGCCGCCAAAGCAGCTACGCGAGTCTCGAGATCAGCCGGGGGAGGCGACTGGGCCTGCAACGCTGAAAGTTGTTTTAACACATCGCGGTCGGCGACGTCATTAGCCTGCAAGCGAGATTCCATCGTGCTAAGTTCTCGCTCGCAAACATTGGCGGACAGCCTCGCTTGGTCGCGTCGTTGCACAACTGGGCGTTTTTCCTGCTCCAATTTTCCGACGACATCGTTTTGCGCGAGCGAATTGGCGCGTCGCTCAGCCTCAATTTGCTCCAGACCTTCCTCAATCTGAGCGATCCGGACTGCGACCTCTTTTTGTTCCTGTTCGAGTTTTTTGAGAGCGACGATTTCATTGCGGACCTCGGGAAAGCTGGCAGCCTGCGCCGTGCCTTCGCGGCCGAGGGCAATCTCGCTCCGCTGCAATTGTCGTTTTACATGTCGAAGCGCCAGTCGCGTGCGTTGCCGACGCACTTTGAGACCCAACTCACGGAGTCCCGTGCCGATGAAGTTCACGGCCGCAATGTCCCGAACCGCGCGTGTAACTCAATCGTCCTCATTCTTCCGCGCTGAGTTTTGCCAATACGCTGAAATCCTCCAGAGTCGTCGTGTCTCCGCTGATGCTCTTGCCGCTGGCAATTTCCTTGAGCAGGCGTCGCATGATTTTTCCACTCCGCGTTTTTGGGAGCGCTTCGGCAAACCGGATTTCGTCGGGTCTCGCGATCGCGCCGATGTGCATCGCCACAGCCTCACGTAACTCAGCTTTCAATTGCGAGTTGGGCTCGGCGACGCCTTTCAAGGTGACAAACGCAACCACAGCCTGTCCTTTCAAATCATCGGGGCGGCCTACCACCGCTGCTTCTGCCACGGTAGTGTGGGCAACCAGCGCACTCTCGATTTCAGAAGTTCCCAGCCGGTGCCCAGCCACATTCAGCACATCATCGATCCGGCCGACGATCCAAAAATAGGTGTCTTTATCTCGCCGCGCACCATCGCCCGTTAAGTAACGTCCCTTGAACTCGCTCCAATACTGTTTCTTGTAGCGCTCCTTATCGCCGTAAATCGTCCGAAGCATTGATGGCCACGGCCTGCGCAGGATCAGTTTCCCACCGGCATTCGCTGCCACCTCTTCGCCTTTTTCGTTTACGACCGCCGCATCGACGCCAAAAAAGGGCAGCGTCGCACTGCCCGGTTTGGTCGGAATCGCACCCGGCAAAGGAGTAATCATGATAGCGCCAGTCTCGGTCTGCCACCAGGTATCGACCACGGGACAGCGACTGCCTCCGATGGTTTTGTAATACCACATCCAGGCCTCGGGATTGATCGGCTCGCCGACCGAGCCGAGCAGACGGAGCGAGGACAAATCATGTTTCTTAACCCAGGCATCTCCCCATCGAATGAAAGCGCGAATCGCGGTCGGCGCCGTATATAAAATTGTAACCCCAAATTCCTCGATGATTTTCCAGAATCGGTCCGGCTCCGGCCAATTGGGCGCACCTTCATACATCAACGTCGTCGCACCGTTGGCGAGCGGGCCGTAGACGACGTAGCTGTGCCCAGTCACCCAGCCGACATCGGCTGTGCACCAAAAAATGTCTTCGTCACGCAGGTCGAAGACATATTTGGTTGTGCAATAGATCCCCACCAGATAGCCGCCGGTCGTGTGCAGGATTCCTTTCGGTTTTCCCGTTGAACCACTGGTGTAGAGAATGAAGAGCGGGTGCTCAGAATCCAATGGCGTTGGTGGGCAATTCGCATCGACGTACTCCAGTTCCCGATGCCACCAGACATCACGTCCCTCTTCCATGTGAATATCGTGCTCCGTTCGTCTGAACACGATGACTCGCTTCACTGACGTTCCAGCTCGCAAGGCATCGTCAACATTTTTCTTCAACGGAACAATCGCGCCCCGGCGGTAGCTTCCGTCCGCGGTGATCAATGCTATAGCGCCGCTGTCCGCGACGCGATCGCGGATGCTATCGGCGCTAAACCCCGCAAAAACTACCGAATGAACGGCGCCGATGCGGGCGCAGGCGAGCATGGCGATCGCAGCTTCGGGAATATTCGGCAAGTAAATGATAACCCGATCGCCTCGCCTGATTTTGTTGCGCTTGAGAACATTGGCAAAGCAGCAGACTGCTCGATGCAATTGCTGATATGTGAGCGTGCGTTTTTCGCCGGGCTCGCCTTCCCAAATGATGGCGGCTTTATTGCGCCGCGGACCATCAAGATGCCGATCGAGGCAATTTTCCGAAAGATTCAGTCGACCCCCGACAAACCATTTTGCGAATGGCGCTTTCCAATTCAGCACCTGTTTCCACGGTTTGTTCCAGGTGAGCTCCCGTGCCTGGCGGCTCCAAAACTTCTCCGGATGGCGAATCGATTCGCGATACATCTTCCGGTACTGGGCCAGACTGCGAATACGGGCGCGCCGCTGAAAATCCTTTGGCGGTTTAAAGACGCGATTCTCGATCAGATGGGACTCAATGTGCGTTTCCATCGGTGCGAACGACGCTACCAATCGGCGCCGAGCGGCTCAACGGATTTTCGTTTGCAACCGACAAGCCAGTGGGAATCGTCATCGACCATGAACAATCACATTTATAAGAAGCTCGAGCTCGTCGGCTCGTCGCAGGAGGGCATTGAAGCAGCGGTCCAGAATGCATTGGCCAAAGCGGACAAGACGGTTCGGAACATGCGCTGGTTCGAAGTGACGGAGACGCGCGGCTACATCGATAACGGCAGGGTCGATCACTGGCAGGTGACCGTGAAAGTCGGCTTTACCTTGGAAGACTAGTCGTTTTCCTGCATCGCTTCGTAAACCTTAGTTGCCCCGTAGACGAGGATGGCAGGTTTCAGGGCGATCAGAAGAAGCCGAACAATCCCGCTCAGGAGTCGACCTACCGGCAGGCGGTTAAGAATCAATCCAACCAAGAACGCGATCAGAAGCGATTGACCCGGTTTAGTCCGCACATACTCTTCCGCCTGGGTAATAGCTTCGGAAAATTGGTCCTGGGCGTAGCGCACGCTCCTTTGTGCGATGTCAGTGTTTTCGTCCATAATTTTGTTTCGGTTTAGCGAGCCGTGCCGCGCGTTCTTTTGTTTCAACGCAATGAAACCCAGATCGTACTCGCGGCCGCGCCGGGCGGAAATTCCGCCGGGACCGGCTCACAATGAAAATCTCCGGCGCGCCGAGCCGCTTTCAAGCAAAACCGTGCCATGACCTCGAGCGCTCTCTCATCGAAGGTCGAACAATTCGTCGACAACAATATACGTGCGTCTCTGTTGGCCACCTCCAGAGCGGTGCGGACCAGGTCCTCAAAATCCGATTGGACCTGGAATGTCTTACCGCGATGCGAGCGGGAAAACGTCGGCGGATCCAGGATAATCATATCAAACTTTTGGCCTTTGCGGGTGAGATAAGGCAGGACCTCGAACACGTCGTCGGCGATGAAGCGATGTTCGCTCGTGGGCAGGTTGTTAAGAGTAAAGTTTTCCCGGCCCCGATCAAGCGACTTGCGCGACAGATCTACACTCACGGTATTTCCACCGGCCGATGCTGCTGCGACGGAAAAGGAGCAGGTATAGGCGAAACAATTTAGCATTCGCCGCGGCTCGGCTCGCCGCACGAACTGGCGATTCTCACGTTGGTCAACGAACAGACCGACGGAATAGCCCGCACTGAAATCAATTCCAAATTGCAAATCGCGTTCTGTCACTACGCTACGCACGTTGGCGGTGTCGTCGCCGAGCAGAAGTTTTGGTGCTTCGCGCTCGGCATTTTGCCTGGGCAGAAATCGACCGAACAGTCGTGAAAAGGAAAAGCCGATTTGCTGGGCCCAAAGAACGTACTGCGTGGTCAGTCTTTCCCGGGCCCCCTCGTTTTTGAATGAGATGAGAACATCGCTGCCGAAGCGCTCGATCCAGCCATCTGGTGCTGTGCAAATTCTATGGGCGTCCGTTCCTTCCGCCTCAAACCGCCGCATTAGCGGCTGATCAATCCAGCTGGTTGTGAATCGACCGGACGCTATCTTCGTTGCTTCGCGCTTCATTGCCCTCCTTGCCGCTTCGCGCAGGCGCTATAACATCATTTTCCCACGTGAAACAGCAGGTTACGATCCGCGTTCCAGCGAGCACTTCCAATCTCGGCCCCGGATTTGATTGTCTGGGCGTGGCCCTTCGTCTTTACACCACGGTCATATTACGACCGGCTCGGAATAGTCCGCTGCCGTTGATAGCGAGCGAAGCATCGCGAAGATTTTTCGCGGCGACACGCGCGAGCGAATTTTCATTCGCGTGCAAAATCGACGCCGAGGTACCTATCGCGCGTGGCCTCGGCAGCAGCGCCACGGTCCGTCTGGGGGTTTTGCACGCGCTCAACGAACTCTCCGGTGGGCTGCTTAGCCGAAACGAGCTGTTTGTTCTTTGCGCTGGCCTGGAAGGCCACCCCGATAACGCCGCCGCCTCCAGTTTTGGCGGGTTTAATGTCGCCCGAAATCTCAAGACACAGCAGTTCAATGTTTCGGGGCGGCTGCAATTTGTGCTGCTTATTCCGGATTTTGCGGTCGAGACGGACAAAGCGCGGCGGCTTTTGCCGCCAACGATTGATCGCACCGATGCCGTTCTCAGCTCGACCAATTCGGCGGCGATTGTGGCGGCGTTCGCGTCGGGCACGTATGAAAATCTGCGTTGTGCGTTTCGAGACGGGCTCCATCAACCTTATCGCCGCCCGTTAGTTCCATTCCTCGATGCTGTGATCAGTGCGGCTGAGGATGCAGGAGCGCTGGGAGCATTTCTCAGCGGATCAGGTTCCAGTATTTGTGCGGTGACGTTGCGGAACGCGGTCCAGATTGGGCAGGCGATGAAGCAGGCGTCCGGTTTAAGAAGCGTCCGTTTTCTGGTCACGACTGCAGACAATCGTGGCGTGCGCCTCCTCGATTCGTCGCAGGCACCGTCCCATTTTGGAAAATGAGCCGGTCGCTGGAAAACCTCGAGCAGTTTGCAATCGATGTAATTCTGGAACGCCGTGGTGGTGTTCGCGCAGCGCTCCTGCGCCAGTTTCTTTACCTGCTTTCTTTGATTTACGAACGGCTAGTGCAATTGCGCCTCTGGCTGTATCGCAAACGCATCTTCCGCGAGCGCGCCGTTGGGTGTCTCGTGATCAGCATCGGAAATCTCACCGTTGGTGGAACAGGTAAGACTCCGATCGTGGAGAAGTTCGCTCGAGCCTTGCAGCATGGAGGGCGGCGGGTAGCCATTCTCAGTCGCGGTTACAAGAGCGTGCCGCGCCCGAGCAAGCGCAATTTGTGGGCACGCCTGCGCAATTCACAGGCTGCTCCGCCACGCATTGTTTCCGATGGCAAATTGCTTTTGCTCGATTCGCTTACTGCGGGAGACGAGCCCTACATGCTAGCCCACAACCTTAAAAATGTGGTCGTCCTCGTCGATAAAGACCGCGTGAAGAGCGGGCTCTTTGCCATCGAGCACATGAATGCCGACACATTGCTACTCGACGACGGGCTGCAATATCTCCACCTTAAACACCGCCTCGACATTGTGCTGGTGGACCGGCAGGCGCCGTTCGGAAACGAATTCCTTCTTCCGCGCGGAACTTTGCGTGAGCCGCCACGCAATCTGCGGCGAGCGAGTTATATTTTCATCACCAAAAGTACCGGTAATTCCAACGCCGAACTGATAAAACGTATCCGTCGATACAATCGCACCGCCGAGATTATTGAATGCGCGCACCAGCCACTACACCTGCAGAATGTAGTGACGGGTGAGAACCTGGCTCTCGCGCATTTGAATGGCGCCTTTATTGGATCGATTTGTGGCATTGCCGCACCCGACAGTTTTGAGGGAAGCCTGCGGGACCTCGGCGCGAACATCGAGATCGCGAAGCGTTATGCGGACCATCATCGTTACACCGAAGCCGAACTACAGAGCTTCATTAATCGTTGTGTCCGGCGTGACTTGGAGATGATTGTAACGACGGAAAAGGATGCGGTGCGTTTTCCCCTGCTCGGAAAAACGGACGTTCCGATTTTTTTCATGCGGGTCGAGATTGAGATTTTGAGCGGGCATGAGACATGGGAGCAGTGCGTGTCGCGCATTTGCAAACCGCAGCCCTTGCTCACGCCGGAGAGGTTTTTCGCTTAATTGGATTGAGGTCGCATGCCCGACAAAGCTGAGCTTCTCGTCGATGGAAAACGGATTCCAGTCTCGAATCTGAACAAGGTTCTCTACCCGCAGGCTGGATTCACCAAGGGGCAGGTGATCGATTACTACATTCGGGTAGCGCCCGTTTTACTCCCGCATCTCAAGGACCGGCCGCTGACCATGAAACGTTATCCGAACGGGGTTGAAGGTGAGTTCTTTTATGAGAAGAACTGCCCGTCACATCGCCCGCGATGGGTAAAAACGGCCAGGGTTTGGAGCGAAGGAAACCAGCGTGAAATGCATTACTGCCTGATTCAGGATTTGCCCACCCTGGTTTGGGCGGCAAACCTCGCTGACCTTGAGCTACACACCTCCCTGGCTCGCAAACAAAACATCGCACGGCCGACGATGATGGTATTTGATCTCGATCCCGGCTCGCCCGCTGACATCGTGCAGTGCTGTGAAGTGAGTGTTTGGCTGCGCGAGTTGCTCGCAAAAATGGGGCTGGAGAGTTTTCCGAAAACCAGTGGTTCGAAGGGCCTGCAAGTGTACGTGCCGCTGAACACGCCGGCGACCTTCGATCAGACAAAAGCCCTTGCCCGCGATTTCGCGCGGCATCTGGAGCGAGAGCATCCCAAACTCGTGCTCTCAGAAATGTCCCGGGCACTGCGCAAAGGAAAGGTCTTTGTGGACTGGAGCCAAAACGACGAGCACAAGACAACGGTCAACGTCTATTCCCTGCGCGCGAAGGAAGAGCCGACGGTTTCGACACCGGTGACCTGGAGCGAAGTCGAAAAAACTCTGAAGAAGAAAGATCCGCAACTGCTCAAGTTTACGTCTGAGCAATTGCTGAAACGGGTCGAGAAAATGGGGGATCTGTTCCAACCGATGAATAGTCTGAAACAGAAGCTACCCAAGGCGCGGTTCGACGACTGATTCAGGGACCCGGGAACAAACCATGGCGCCGGAAAGGGCGCCGGTGCCGTTGTTCCATCGATTCGAGCCGGGTGCGTTGGTCGGGCGTAAGAAACGGCGCGATCTCTCGATGAGATTGCTCGAAGATTTGCCGAACTTCGCGCGCAGTCTGCTGGCGTTTGGTTTCCAATTGTGACGCTGTGCGATCAATAATCGGGCTAATCTGCACGACTTGCTCCGGTGTAAGTTTCAGCTCGGTTTGTAAATGGCGACGCATGTGTTCGGCGAGCGAACCAGAGCGCATTCGATGAATCGCGCGGATTCCGCCGTGAATGGCACCGAAGAACCCGCAGGCGATACCGGCAAAGAAGACGAGCACAAAAGCGAGGAGGATTTTCCAACGCAAGGCCGTGTTCATTCGCCTAGATGATTCTGGATGGCACTGTCCGCAATAGCGTACTCATTCGTCGCGTCTGTGTCAGAGCTGGATTCCCGATAAACGCC
>JGI1027J12803_100195932_pt1 | contig 11146 bp, 15 predicted proteins | sample IowNatreferecore_FD_12803 | JGI IMG/M metagenome (IMG submission 12803) | reverse complement strand
CGGGCCGTACTGGCCGTTGACAAGGTAGCCGGTGGCGCCGGAGCTCAGTGCCCGCTCCACCGCTCGCGGTGACTCGTCGTTGGTGAGCAGGAGCACTGGTACGTGGCGGGCGAGTTCGCGCAGTTCGAGCAGGAGCTCGGGGCCGGACGTCACGGTGTGCAGGAGTACGACGTCCGGGCTGAGCCGGCCGGCCTGGGTGAGGGCGTCCTGCCCGCCGGTGGCGTCTCCCACGACCGTCGTGGTACCGCTGACCTGCAAGAGGGTACGTAGCCCCAGGCGCGCGATCACGTCTTCCCCGACGATCAGGGTGTTGATCGCGTTCTCTTGGATCGTTCGGCCATTTCCGCTTCGTCGACCAACATCGCTATGCCTCATTGATCGACTAGGCGCACTGGTAACGTCGATGCCCGGATAGGACGACAGTCGGGCAGCACCCTGTGCGGTGACTGGATTACTGGCATGCATGCCTACGGCAATAGAACTCATGAATACCTCATCGACACTGGACGACACGGCAATGGTTCCCAGTCGATGCCGCAGCAGCATCGGCCAGGTTGCCGAGGTTTAGCCGCCTCCCCATCTGCTCGCCACCGATCGCGGTGTGCCTGGGGACAAGACCATGCGGGCCGCACTGTACGGCTGGGTGTTCAACAAGACTAGGCGCGAGGCCGGGCCGCCGGCTGAGCTGGCCGGTGCGGTCGCCTGGTTGCAGGCGAACTACGCGGTCGAGCTGCGCCCGCTGACCAAGGTCCCGTACCATCTACGCCACGTGGCAGTCTCGACCTGGCTCAACGCTGGCGTACCGGCACCCCAGGTCGCCGAGTGGGCCGGGCACAGTGTCCACGTCCTGATGAGGGCACTGCCCTTAAGTTAAGGGCGGTCATGCCGTTATGGGTAGATTCGACGAAACGATGTTGATCGTGTAAGTGACGTTTCGGGTGCGTTCGGTTCGCTGCTGTGCTTTCGTGCGTGGACTGGTGCGTTGTCGGCCGGTTCGGTTGCGTGGATGCGCCGCGATCGCGGCGATCAACACGTCGGTGGGATCGGCGGTGGCGCAATGCTCGCAGTGGGCGCAGCCGGTGGCAGACAGGTGAGAGCGGGCCAGACGCAACACGGCCACGAACGAAATCTCGTCGGGATCCACGCCTAACGCCACGGCCGCCCGCACGGCCAAGTCGACCAAGGCGTTGTACACCACCAGGAAACCCCAGATCTCCTGGCGAACACCGCGGCGATCTCCTTCGACGCCGCAAGGTCGAACACCGTGCCGTCGAACGCGGTCAACTCCAGCCCGAACGCCGTCCCGCCAGGCAGTGCCTCATCACCAGCGGCCGCGGTGGCCTCGAACAACCGCCGCACCGGCTCCCCCTCGGGCCCCACCGGCAACCGCGCCCGGGCCTGCGACAACGCCGAGGCGGTCGGCACCGCCCCACCCGCACCCAACGCGCCGGGCACCGCCGGTAGGACCCGGGCCAGCACCGAGTCGTAACCTTCCCCGCTGTACAGACACAGCCCCAGGATCGACAGCACAGTCATCTCACCGGTAAGCACCCGCCGCCGGGTGTCCGTGTGCCTCGACGCGGTCAACGCCGCACCGATGCCATCCCCACCAGCCAGCCACGACACCACCGCACCGCGTACCTCGTCACCAACGTCAGCCCCGGCGCCCGGACCCGCCAGCACCGCCTGCCGCAGATCAAGACGAGGTTGTCCCTGCGCACCGCCCGGCTCGACATCCACCATTTCCGCGCCAGCCATGGCAGACTGCACCATCGAAGCTCCTGTCGTTGGACTGTTCGGGTTCTAGGCAACCCATGTCCTACCAGGAGCTTCACCACATTCAGGACCAGCGACACGACGCAACGAAATCGTGATCTCCCAAGCCCGACCACGCCTCAGCCATCACGAATCGCCCTTAGCTAAAGGGCAGTGCCTGATGAGGGTGTACGCGAAGTGCATCTACGGCCAGGACGAAGGAGCCCGGCGCCGCATCGAGGCCGCGCTCACGCAGGACGACCAAGGAAACGAGCATGACCAATCCAACGCTCCTGACGCGACAGGCGACCAGTGTTGACCTTGCGTGAACCCCTATGAGGGGCCAAAGGGTCACGCAAGCGCGGCCACACGCCCGCCGGACCCGGCCGCCCACACTTGAGGCGCGGCGGCCGGACCGATGGCACAATGCACGAAATGGCCCGCGACCTTGATGGCCGTTCCATCAGGGTCTTGGGTCATCTACTCAAGATCTAACGAACCATCCGAAGTCGGGGCGGGCCAGGCGGCGCTGTGGGTGCGGTCTCTGGAATACCCTTCGCCGGGCCCGCAACCGGCGTAACAGTTAGTCCCATCATGGCCTCGGATAGATCTCGTCTCGGGATTCCAAGCTCCTTTGAGATTCGTTCGGTTCCCCAGCCGTCCTGACGCGCAAGTGTCAGTACTTGACCGAGAAGCGCTGATTGCTCGCTCTGTATGCCATCGGGCTCACTGTTTCGAAAACCTCGTTCACTTAGATCGATCATCCAGGACCGATATTGCCAATCAGTTATACGACCAAGCTGGTGAAGTCGACGGACCATCGCGGTGGCAGAAACGCGCCAATACTTTTTCAGTTTCATTACGTCGGCGAGTGACAACTGACCGACAATTTGAGGCAAGAGACCTGCACGCGGTACCAGAAGAGCGCCCGCAAAGCTGTTAGCGTCTAGTTCGTATCGACGATTCCTATTTGTCTTTATGTCGCGATGCATACAGAGGTGGCCTACTTCGTGCGCCAAATCGAATCTAACACGTTCAGCGCTTTTTGAAGTGTTGACGAAAATGAAAGGTCGGTCGCCGTACCAGAACGAGAAGGCGTCTACCTCTTTATCCTCGGCAGGTAACCCAAAGACTCGGATACCACGGCTTTCTACCAGTACAAGCATGTCACGAATTGGCTTGACTCCTAGCCCCCACATTACACGAAGGGAACTCGCTCCTTCGACCGCAGAAGGCTCACATTCGTCGACAGAAGCAGTCAGCTCCTCAATCGAGGGAACGTCCGGCGCAGGCGTGTCATACCGGGAATCCATCCATGAAGAGAAGCCACGCATCAACGAAGCATGGGCCAGAACCCGGTGCGTCTGTCTCGGAGTCATGCTTGACAGCGCGCGGAAGCTCACACAATTAAGCGCCACCTCCTCAATGTCTTCCCCGTAGAAGAACGACACCGGAAAATCTAGGGCGCCACTAATACGCTCCATCGGTGGACTATCAACGTTGCCGGACTCCCAATCCGTAACAGCACGGCGGGAAACGCCGCAGAGTTGCGCAAGAGCCTCTTTAGTTAGACTTCGACGCTCCCGCGCGAACCGAAGCTTGTGCGGATTGAACTCCGGCCGATAGCTACTTTCGGCCGACATGGAACTGAGGGTCCTCGTCGCCCTCGTCCGGCTCGACCGGGGTAATGGCCGCCCCGGCAAACGACACCTTCGGCAGAATAATGCGTTCCGCCCAAAGTCCGATCCTGCCGTCTTCACCTAGTGACAGCGGCAGCGACAACTCGCTGTACATCTCTTCCTTACGAGCCCTCAGCAAGTAGAACCACGTTACGCACAACTCATCGTCCTGCGGCGGCACCTTGAACTCGGGAAGGTCGAACGGCTGCTGACCCATCGCATTCCGGACGAGGCGCTTCGCCGTAATCGGCCCTCTTTTTCGTGCTGCCCGGGGTGGATTAAAGGCTCGGACGCCCGTGTTGGCGTCGCCGCCAACTACGGCGATCGCAATACTGCGTTCGGAGTGGTACGCCGTCTCGTAGTTGTCAGTCTGACCCTGATCCCATCTATCGTTGAGATCGAAGACCTGCGTCCGCAGCTCACCAACGGTCTCGGCCCACATCACCTGACCGCGGTACGTCTTAGGATGAACCGGAAGACAGCGCGAAGCAACATCGTGACCACGACGCACCGCAGCCTCCAAATAGGCAACCCGTAGGCCCATCTGTGCTAAGCGACGAACGGCGTCTTCGCCCTCGTAGATCTGACACCCCTCGTACTGCGGTTGGGCCACAACTACCTCCTACTCAGGCGGAAACTTCCCAGAACGGTAGCACATATGAGGTGCCAAAGGAGGAAGGTCATCATCGAGCGGGTCGCCCTTGTAGCACAGTGGGGGGCGACGGCGCGCCCAGTCTGTCCTCGTCAGGGCAGGCAGGCGCACCGACGCCTAGCGGCTACCCGGCACCACAGAAGGCCGACACACGCCAGGCCAGACGGACACGAGACGCCGACACGCATGCGACACGACCAGTGAGATCGAGTCGGTACGAGTGGGATCCAGTGGGACTGACAAGATCGGCCCCCGACCGGCGTACGCGCTGGTCAGAGGCCGATTTCGCTGCTTGTGGCGGGTGAAGGTTCGAACCTTCGTAGCTTTCGCGACGGTTTTACAGACCTGTCCACGCAGGCCCTCCTACCTGCGTAAACGCTCCCCGCCGCGCCTTCGTTGGGACGTAGTTGGGGAGGAAGGTCGTTCAATGGCCCGTCAGGCGACCCGGCGGATCGGCCGAAGTAGGGTCAGCGCCCGCAGAGCATCGGCGCGGGAGATCGGCTGATCCTCTTCCGACTGCACGGCTAGGGCCATCTCGATGGCCTGCCTGATCCATGTGCTCTTGGGGACGTCCGCCCGTTGGGCCACAGCGGCAACGGCTTCGTCTAGCTCCAGTGGCAATCGCAGCGAGCGAACCACCATGACCTCTGAACCGGCAGGCGGCAACTCCGCGAGCAGTGCCGCCTCTTCGTCGGGCGTTGGCGGCGCAGCGAACGTGAGGCGGTCCATCAGCTCGCGCGCTTCGTCCGGGGTCTGCGGTAGCCCGTGCGTGTCACTCATCGCGTCTCCTCCCACCGGGTGAACTGGGCGAGTTCGTCGCCGATCATCTCCCGCGCGCTAATGATCTTCCACGTAAAGCCGCTGACGTGGTACACGCCCACGATCAGGGGGCGCCCCGCTAGCGTGCGGCCCCAGATCGTGACGACAGGCAGGCCAGTCAGCGGGTCGACGCCGGGGCGCGGCCACCTGACCTTGGCTTCGAGCACCTGACGGACTTCGTACGGCTCGATGCCGACCAGCGACCGCAGGCCCCCTCTTCCCACTCGTACGGCACAGACCCAGCGTACTACCTGCGTAGTACGCTGGCGACAGCCGCCCCCGCAGCATCATTGCGCCCGACGTTGCGGTCTCAATCGCCAACTGGCGTAACCGCTTTACTATAGGTCCTATGGCAGATGTGCGTATGAGCCGCGAGATCGAGTATGTACTCACTAAGCTCGACAGCGTAGAGTTTGATCAATTTCACGCAACGTTGGAGTTAGTTACCCCCCTCGCGCGTGCGGCGCGTTCATTTCGGGAGATTACCCCCGCCCCGACCGTCTTTGATCTTAGTCGGAGGGTTGGCTATCTAGGGCGCCAGCGAGGGCTGTCTCAGGATCTCCGTACCTATCTTGATCAGATTCAGTCTGCCTGCATGAGGGTTATTGAGGCTGCGCAGACTGGCGACATGGGGGGGCTTGCGGGCGCCCTATTTCTTCTTGAAAACGAAACCGGGCCACTGCTTCACGCCATATACGACGTCGCTAGTCGTTCACGAGACAGGATTTCAAACGCCGCACGCCCCTATGTTCCCGGCACTAGGGCTGAGCACGACGACTTAGCCGTCGCGATCCTGGAACACCCGTCTTTCTGGTACCGGCCGGACGAGACGACGTCGAGTGCTACATCTAATAGCATTTTCCCTGAAGCCAGCTTCGATATCTACCTCGATACCGACAGTCGTGACGAGGCCTATCGGGTGGTTGAGGCAGTAGACAAACTTGCCGATCTCCTCGGTTTTGATGAGCCACACGAGGTCGACATCCGTTCCGGCTCATTTATCCGTCGAGCCAAAGCGAAGGCTATAAAGCTGTTTTCGTCCAAGGAAATGCAGGTTCGCCTATACAAGGTAGAACGCGCCATCGAACTGGTAGCGCTCGATGCACATCAGGCGGCATTCGATAGCAAAGAGGCTGAAGCGGTAAGCACCCTCTTGCAGTCGCTAGAAAACATACCCCAAGCGTGCATCCGACTCGGGTCGATCTTCCTTGTAAAGTTTCAGGACGACCGAGGTCCCATCTTGCTTATCCGCAACCTGTCGCAGCTAGAGATGCGCGCGCTCCAGAAGTATCCGGAAATACAGACGGAACCTCGTAAAGCGCTCGAAGCGCTAGCTACCGCAGTTTCAGAGATGGAAAACGACGATGCCTCCGCCTTAACCAGCCATCTATCGCCACCAGCTTGACAGCCAATTCTGTTTCATGATGTCCGTAGATGGTCGAGAGGGTGCGCGGCCAGCAAGGATAGGCAGACCCGGATGTATCCAGACTCCCGCGAACGCTGGTGAATGAGACTGGAACTGAGACTGTCGCCCCCGTACGCCCATCCGGCAGGTTGCGCTTCCAGCTCGGAGGGCGGTCCACCGCCAAGGCATGTCGTGACTCTGCCCTGAGATGTTCAACCAGTTGTCGCGGCACAGCCCGGTCCCGCGCCACAAGGATCATGGCCGATAATGGGTAACTCTGTGTCGTACCTGGCCGCTACCGTTGTCGTGTGCAACCCGACGACCAGCAACAGCGCATGACCGCCACGCTTCCCGTCAGCGTGGACGAGCTGCCCATGTCGCTCGCGGACCACCTCGACGGGAGTTACCTCGACCTTGACCGCCGGCCGCTGCTGGCGGTCCTCGACACGTCCTGCGTACGAACGGGTCTTCACTTTCAGATCAAGAACGGGTCTCCGCCCAAGTCGGTGACGTCAGCACGCGATGGGTTAGTACGTTTGTACATGGAGTACGACACGCTGGTCGAGACGGGAAAGCGGCTGCCTAGGTTCGCAAGGCAGTTTGGGGTCTCGGTAGCCGAGTTAACGCGGGTCCTCAATGAGGACTGGCTGCCGCATATCAACGTCGTTAGCATTCCCCCTTCATGGAGGGAGATTGACTCACGCGCCCTCGCTGTTCGCAAACGGGATGCCGACGACTACCCTGCGGCGGCCCTTGCAGCGTTGCTTTCGCCGTGCATCCTGCTCACCCGCAATGTCAAGGATTTCGGTGCACTGGGTGTGGGTGCTCTGTCACAGGGCGTCAGTGGGGTAGTGGCTGCGGCCAAGGTCGAGGACGGCCAGGCGCGGGTGCGGGCAGTCGCGCTGATACCGGCGCTACCGATTCAGGCTGCGGGCGCGACCGTAAAGTGGGCATTACAGCGATTCGGGTCGGCGACGTGGCTCGCTATTGGCCTGCTGGTTGCTGGAGGGGTCTACCTCTACCTCGATCAGGCCCCGGAGAGGCGTGAACGCATCAAGAAGGTAGCGGCTGGGATCGGTACGCACCTGCTTGAACAGTATGCAGCCGCGACGGCGGAGGTCCGACAAGCCCGGGCGGAACTGGTTGCATGTCTCGTACCTGAGCCGGTATACCGCAGTCCTGCCTCGGCGATGCTCCGAGAGTTGGCGCTTTCGTACGAGTCACTCTCTGCGCAGCAACTCGCTGAATTGATCAAGCCGGAGTTGAGGCCGGCTGTGGCGGATCTTCGTGCGCAACTTAGAGCTAATGACAAGACGTTGTTTGCTCAGGTACGCCGAGGCGGTTTTGTTCTGGGACGCCGCTACGAGTTGCCGTACCTCGAAATGTGAACCCTTAGCCTCCGCCGATCCTATGGATCGGCTCAAACCGGACACATTTCAGGCTGGCCTGCGGAACTCCTGCCATCGTTTTGACAGTGCTTGCCGGCACTGGTCAACGTCAGTTGTGCCCAACCTGTGCCGAACGATCTTGGCCGCTCGCGCTGAGCTGTCAAGCCATCCCGTCGCCTAGGTTCTGCCCAGCTCGTCTGTCCGTCCGCGCCTGTGTGGAATCCTGTGACCATGTCAGATCGCTGGGAGTATCGCACCTATACAGTCCACCATGGATCACCGAGACGCCCTGATACACCGATGAAGCCGGCGAATTACGACGAATGGCTCCTTAACCTTAACAACCTGGGGGAGCAAGGTTGGGAAGTTGTTGGCCAGGTGTGGACATATGAGTTCAATGCCAGTGGAGCCCCCCAGCTACTTTTGAAGCGTCGACTGTAGCTGTCCGCTGACGGAGCCAGGAGTGTCGCTGTCGTGAGGTTTACCCAAGACGAGGAACAGAATAACAATTCTGCATCGTCGCCGACCCTGGGCTCTTCTCAAAGGATTCTCATTGCATGGGTGCTAGCGGTCTATTTGGGAGCGGCGCTCGCTCTCCACGGCGCCAATATTGCGTCAACCAATAATCGCGTCTTCGGTCTCCACCAATTAGTTACTGATGAGATTCAAGCAGTTGCTCTCGCCCTCGGTGTTCCCGGGCTCTTGGCACTTATCTCTCGCCGATCTAAGCAGGACGAAGACGGATCAGATCGCTGATTCCCACACTGCCAGGACGGGACTCGGGACCTGCCACAAGCTGGGACCTCTCTGACTAGGACCGTGGCGGACCACTCTCCTGTGATTCCCCGCCACTCCCCTCGCCGCCCAGTCCCACCTGGCACGGATTCCGGCACGCCTACTGCATGGGCACGGCGGCGATGCTGCGCGGGCGACGTAGCCCGTTGCATGGTTCGCACAGGGTTCCCGAGGAGACCTTGCCGATCCCATCCGCGAACAACAGGTTCAGCTGGTCACTACCTAATATCCATCGATAGACGCAATGTCCTCGGGGTTTGCAATAACCGTGGCGTAGGAGGGGTGGCAGTATGACTTCGGTCGAGGACGGCGCCGCCTGAGCCAAAGCAGACGGCACCCAGCCGCTAACTGGGTGCCGCCCTCGACTCCGCGCCCTGTCTACGAGTTGCATGGAGTCGCTATGACTGTATCGCCATCGCCTGCTCCGCCCGACGAAGACCGCCCCGAGCCCAGCGGGCGTATATCTCGCGTGATCAACTGGTCCGATCAGCACGCACCGTTGATCTCCGCGATAGCCGCCGTGCTGGTCGCCTTGGCGTCGTTCTCCGCCCTACTCCTGCGGTACCTGGTCGGGTAGCCGTCTAGCTACGCGCGTAGAGGAGTCATCCCGTCGCCTCTGGTAGGTGACGGGGATGACTCCAGGGCAACCCCTCTACCAGTACCAACAGTAGATCTTGACATCCCAGAACCTGCCCAGCCGGCGAGGACACTTGCTCTGACCTGGTCGTATATGATGCAGAACGCCTTCGGTTTCCGTGCAGGCTCGTAACGCGGTTGGGAATGGCGGGATGGACAAGACCGTCACGTCGTGAGCCTCGGAGCTGCCGATGTCAGGCATTCCGGGGCTTCGTCGCTTCTAGCGCGTCGTCGCGCCGCCAGGGGCCGACACCGCCGGCCTTGGTCAGCAGCGAGGCGCCTGACGGGAGGGTCCAACCTCCACCACTCACCGAGCAGCGCACCAATCCGTTAGAACCCTGGAACGGCTCTCTTCTAGCGTCAGATGGGTACAATCAGGGCCGCTCGGTCGCAGCCCAGTTTTGCAGTGGAGGATTGGATGACAGGATCGGATGAGCCATTTTTCTTGTTCATTGGTAGTTGCCTGTCAGAGGGTGCCACTAGCAAACTGAAGACGTCGGGCGTCCCCTACCGACAGAAGCTGTTGGAATCGCGCCCATATAACTGGGAACGCATTGCGGCGCTATTACAGCACCCAAACCTGATCGGGGCGCTAGTTAAGCTTACTAGTCCAAATTACCAACAATTGGCCTACGAGCCCAACCAGCCACTCGCTGAAAAGATATTTGCATCCCTGGGTTTGGTCCGCCATACACTCTTCATCCACGACTCAATTCTGACAGCGGCCAATGAAGGCGGATCGAACCCTCAGTCGTGGTTCGAAGACGAGGTCGATCAAGTTCGCGTATTCGACGACGATCTTAGCGAAGACGCAGCACTATTCTGGCCAACTCCAAGGCCAAGAGACTACTTCACGCCGCCATCAGTCAAAGAACTAGACTTCGTATACGCACTAATTGAACGCAACTCGCTGAACGTCATGTCCTACAAGACTAACGCCGAGCAGTCGATAATGGCCATCACGTTCCTTGAGCAAGTGGATCGAAACTTGCTCTTCCGGATCTATGTACCTAGCGGCCGCCTGTGGTCCAACGAGGCAGACAGGCTGTTGTCCCTATTTCGCGACTGGTTGATTAGAGTCAAGCGGCAACGAATCCGTCAGGACGGCTATCAAACGAGCCGAGGCGAGGTCTATGAGTTCTACGCCGAGGACGCAGGTGAAATTCAAAGCCTAAGCAAGGAATTTGAAGAGTTCTCGGATTTCCTCGACCTATGCGTTGACCAGCCAACCGAAGCTAGCAGGGTACTCGAAGCAAGAGACTTGGACCGAGTTGTTGTTTCTGAAATCGTGGAGCGTTACAGCAAGGAGGCACGGCGCCTCCGGGTAGATATCAAACACGATCTGGAAACCCGAACGCTCGGCCTTCGTCATCGCCTCGAAGCAGAACTCGCCGAAGTAGGATTGTCGGACAGAGAACTTGACGCACTCGTCAGTTCAGTGGTTCCTCCCGTTCACGGCCTCGCTTCGGCCATATCTGGGACTGGAGGAGCGTCTCACATCACGGTTGCTCGTGAAATTCAGGTGAACCTCAATCCACAAATTATTGGTTCAGTCCAAGGAATAGCCGCACAACACTATCAAGGAACAGCACACTTCGGCCCCGAAGCTAGCCAGCTACTTGACCTAATCGAGCGATTCGCTGGGACACGAAAGGATGAGCTTACATCCGCACTGCACGAATTCGAAGACGACGACGCCAGAGGTAGCGACAGGCTTAGTGCAAAGAGTCGCCTAAAGACCTTCCTCGCCCAAGTTGGGGGAAAGATTGGCGACCTTTCCTTCGCCGTCCTCCAGAAATATCTTGAATCGAAGATTGGGCCAGGAAGCGGTTCATAGCTGCGCTATCCCTCGGCCGTCACGCCCGTGCAGATACGGATCGGTCAAACTTTTGCGGCGGCTGCTACCTCTACCCATGCGTCAACCCGGTCGGCATCCAAGCCGACGCTGGAAGCCAGGCGGGGGACCTAGTACTACAGTTCTAAATCTTGTATTTGTAGGTATTTCGGTAGCGGGTCG
>JGI1027J12803_100334635_pt1 | contig 11150 bp, 11 predicted proteins | sample IowNatreferecore_FD_12803 | JGI IMG/M metagenome (IMG submission 12803) | reverse complement strand
TACTGGAGCGGTCGGCGTGCTGTTCGCGCGTTCATGGGAACGCGCCGAGGGGATTCATCGAGCCATGCTCGCCCGCGGATTTACCGGGCACTTTCTTTCGCTAGAGCGCCCGCATTTCCACGCGGCCGATATCGTGTTTTTCTTCGCGGCAGCATCGTCCGCGGTAGCTGTGCGGCTAGCGTTATGAGGGTCATTGATGTACGGGGCCTGCGCTATCGCTATCCCGACGGAACCCAAGCGCTCGACGGAATCGATTTTCATCTCGACGAAGGTGAATGCGTCGCGCTGTTCGGCGCGAACGGCTCCGGCAAGACCACTTTCGTGCTGCACCTCAACGGACTACTGCAGGGCGAAGGCGCCATCGAAATCTGCGGGCGCCCGCTAACTCGCGAAACACAAACCGAAGCGCGCGCCAAGGTCGGCCTGGTGTTCCAGGATTCCGACGAGCAGCTATTTCTGCCGACCGTGCTCGAAGACGTCGCGTTCGGTTTGCTGAACCAGGGCGTTGCGCCAGAGCAGGCCGTCGCGCGAGCCCGAGCGGCGCTCGACCAAGCCGGTATGTCGGGCACGCTCGGCAAAGCACCGTATCACTTAAGCAGTGGCGAAAAACGCCGCGTCGCGATCGCGGGCGTGCTGGTCATGCAGCCCGAAATTCTGGTTCTCGACGAACCGACGACCTCGCTCGATCCGCCTGCGCAGCGTGGATTGGTGGACTTGCTGCGATCGCTCCCGCAGGCGAAACTGCTAGTCACCCACGACGCGTCTTTCGCGGGTGCGCTGGCAACGCGCGCGGTGTTCTTCGAGCGCGGAAAAATCGGGGGCGAAGGCAGCGTCGACGAGATCGTGCGGCGGTTCAACTGGTTGGCGCAGTCTCGGATTCCAGAATTAAAGTGACTGGACCCTCGTTCGTGAGCGTGACCGCCATCATCGCCTGAAACACGCCGGTTTCGACGCGCACGCCTGTGCCCCTCGCCACGGTGACGAAATGCTTGTACAGTAAATGCGCCTGCTCCGCTCCCGCCGCCGCATCGAAACTTGGCCGGCGTCCTTTGCGGCAATCGCCGTACAGCGTGAACTGCGAAACCACCAGCAGCGCGCCGCCGGTCTCGATCAGACTGCGATTCATCTTGCCCGCGTCGTCCGAAAAAATCCGCAGGTTGACGATCTTGTCCACCAGGTATTCAACCTCGCGCGCGGTGTCCGGCTTCGCGATGCCCAGAAGCACCAGCAACCCGGCCCCGATCTGCCCCGTGACCGTTCGGTCCACCACCACATTCGCGCTGCTCACCCGCTGTACCACCGCTTTCATACGCCACAGTGTATCGGACTCAAAATAAGCGGTTCTCCGGGTCGTAAAGGAGGGCGACCTAAGTAAATCACCTGATCGAACCTGAGTTCGTCGATATGCATAATCAGTATGAGGACACGAATGATCTACGCCCGGGACAGCAAGCGCAATTTTCAGCCCGGGGGTTATTTCCACCTCGAAGAAGAAAAGACGAAGACGCGGGTATCCGGCTACGGCCACGGCGATCACATCAAGCTGCGCGACGAGTACGGGAACATCTGGCGCGGATCGGCCGAGCGCAATGAAGACAACTCCGTTGCATACCGTTTCCGCGACGAGCGCGGCCGCATGATGACCGGCGTTTCCAGTAATCTGGTGGTCACGCTGCGCGATGAGCGGGGCAATACCTGGAAGGGCTTCATCGATTAATCGCGCGCGGCGTAACTCAAACTCGCCGTGCATATCGCTTCCATCCACGCCCATCCCGACGATGCTGAGATTCTCGCCGGTGGAACACTCGCGCGCCTAGCCGCGCTCGGGCATCGCATTACGATTGTGACCATGACGCCGGGCGATTGCGGTAGCGCCGAGCACGCGCCTGAAGAAATCGCCGCGATCCGGCGCAAGGAAGCCACCGCGGCCGCGGCCTTGATCGGCGCCACTTATCGCTGCGCGGAGTTTCGTGACCTGGCGATTTTCAACGACGACCAGTCGCGGCGGCGTGTGACGGAGTTACTGCGCGAACTCGCACCAGACGTTATCCTGACGGCCTCGCCCGTCGACTATCTGTGCGATCACGAAAACACCAGTGCGCTGGTGCGCGACGCGTGTTTCGGTGCGTGCGCGCCGAATTATGCGCCCGGCGCCTCGCCGGCGCTCCCGCGCATCCCGCACCTATATTTCATGGACGCGATCGGAGGCGCTGATCGCGAGGGCCGGCCAATCCTCGCCGATTTCTATGTGGATATCGCAGCGACGTTTGCCACCAAGCGCGCAATGCTCGCCTGTCACGAAAGCCAGCGCGCTTGGCTGCGCAAGCAGCACGGAATGGACGACTACTTGGAAACGATGGAGCAGTGGACACGCGAAGTGGGACGCCGTGCCGGATGCGAATTCGCCGAGGGCTTTCGCCGTTACCCTGGTCATCCATATCCGCAAACACCCGTGCTGGAGGATTTACTCGCCGTGGGTGACTCGCGCTCCATCGCTTAGACTAGAGCCAGAATGCGCGTTTTCCTGTCCGCCGGCGAGGCGTCGGGCGACCTCTACGCTGCCTCTCTCGTGACGGCTCTGCGCGCGCGCATTCGCGCAGAAAACGGCAATCAAAGTCTCGAGTTTTTTGGCTGCGCCGGACCGCGCATGCAGGCCGCGGGCGTTCGCCCGATCATCGACTTGCGATCCATAGCCGTGGTCGGACTCGTAGAAGTGATAGGGCACATCCCGCGGATCTACCGCCTGTTTCGCAAGCTCATCCGCGCGGTTCCCCAGGAACGACCGGACATCGCCGTGCTGATCGACGCTCCCGATTTCAACCTGCGCGTCGCCAAGAAACTTCGCGGCTTCGGCGTTCCCGTGGTTTATTTAATCGCTCCGCAAGCTTGGGCTTGGCGCGAGAGCCGCGTCCGAATTCTTCGCCGAACGGTGCAACGTCTTCTCTGTATCTTCCCCTTTGAGGAGCCGTTTTTTGAAAAACACGGCGTTCCAACCACTTACATCGGTCACCCGCTGGCCCGTTTGGTAAAACGAACCCAAACTCGCGCGGCCTTCTGCGCGAAGTACGGTTTTCCCGAGGATCGGCCGATCGTCACACTGCTTCCCGGGAGCCGCCATGGCGAAGTCGCGCGGCATATTCCGGCGTTATTGGACGCCGTCCAGCGCATCCGCGAGGGTCACCCGTCGACCACCTTCGTTCTGGCTCTTCCCCCGGGGTTTAACCCCAATCTAAGCAATGACACATCAAGATTTTGGGAACGCATTCGTGCCTCGTCCATCCAAATAATTGAGGGAGGAACCTGGGACGCTCTCGCCTATTCGGAGGTGGCGCTGGCCGCAAGTGGCACCGTCACGATCGAAGCGGCTCTTCTCGGCGCTCCCATGGTGACTTTTTACAAAGTAAACGCGCTAAGTTGGATGTTGGGGCGATGGCTGGTCAAAGCCCCTTTTCTTTCGATGGTGAATCTGGTCGCCGGCCGCAAGGTGGTGCCCGAACTCATTCAGGGAGACATGACCGGCGAGCGGATCGCGCGAGAAGCGATTCGTTTGCTGGAGAACGCGGACGAGCGGCAACAAATGCGGGAGGATCTGGCCGAAGTGGCTCGCAAACTGGCCAGTGATCACGACCCGATGGATGCCGCCGCGGAGTGGATCGAGAGGATTGCAAGCAGTGAGAAAAAGGTTTATGCAGGGTAGGGCAGTGGCCGTTGCAGCGAGTTTAGTGGCGCTGGCCACGGGCGTCGCGAACGCGCAAGACGCCGCGCGCGGGACTCGCCAGAGAATCGACGTTCAGAATTACGCGATCGAAGCGCAGATCGATCCGCGAGCGCAAACGCTGGCCGCGACGGCGCGCGTGCGCTTCACGCCGATCGACGACGTGTCTTCCGTCTCCTTCGAGCTGAACAATGCCCTGAATCTTTCTAAGGTCACCGACGAGGATGGCCGCCAGATCCCCGCATCGCGCACCCAGCAGGATATGAGCGTGCGCTTGAACCTGCCGCAGACGCTGCAAAAGGGCAAGGCCGCGACGTTGATTTTCGTTTACGACGGGAAGCTCACCGGCAACGAAGAGTCGCCCGTTTTCGGAATCAAGTTTGCGGCGATTCATCCCGAGTACGCCTATTTCATGTATCCGGCGCGCTGGTTCCCGGTGAACGATTACGCCACCGATCGTTTTAGCTCCGATCTGAAAGTGACCGTGCCCGACGGATTCCGCGTGCTTGGCAGCGGTGTCGACAGCCTCGAAACTGCACCCGCGGGCATGACTTCGATCCGCTACAAATTCGACCAGAGTTCGTTCCCCGGCAGCTTCGCCGTCGTACGCGGCGAGCCTAAGGCGGTTCCATCGGGCGGCGTTACCACTACGTTCTATACCCGCACCGGCGCCGACGCCGTGGGTCCTTACGGCGAGCAGATCGCGAACGCGATGACTTACTTCACCGGCCTCTACGGGCTGCCGCCGAAGAAGAATCTGACGGTGATCGAAACCGAAGAGGGCACGCCCAACGGTTTCTCCGCGCCCGGTCTGCTGTTCCTGTCGCCGCGCGCGATGACCAAGGAGGTCAACGCGCAACTGATCGGCAACCAGGTTTCGCGGCAGTGGTGGGGCACGCTGGTTTCGCCCTCGACGCGCAACCACATGTGGATCGAGAACGGGCTGGCGCGTTACTCCGAAATTCTTTTCATGGAGCACCTGAACGGCGCGTCGTCACTCGATGCCCAGGTGCATTCGGCTTACGTGGAGGCCCTGACCGTCGATCAGCCCCCGTTGATTCAATCGGCGCGTCTCGAAGATTATTCGCCTGAGTTCTGGGCGGCGACGGCGGGCAAAGGTGCGGCGGTGCTGCACATGCTGCGCGGCATCGTCGGCGACGAAAACTTTTTCAAAACGCTCAAGGCCGTCCCCGAAAAGTTTCTGTGGAAGCCAATCAACACCGACGATTTTCACAAACTGGTGGAAAGCATCCACGGGCAGAGCCTGAACTACTTTTTCATCGAGTGGATCGAATCGAGCGGCGCTCCGCAGTTCAAGATGGAGTACACCGTATTCCGCACCTCCAAGGGCTTCCGCGTGATGGGCAAGATCAACCAGGATCTGGATACCTTCCGCATGCCGGTTGAATTGCGCGTCGAAACCGAAGGTAACCCGGAGACCAAAAAAGTTGAAGTTGTGGGCGTCTCCTCCGAGTTTGTTATCGAGACCTTCGGTAAGCCGAAGAACGTAGTGCTGGATCCGCGCGAGCAGGTCCTGCGCTTCAGCGACCAGATGCGCGTGGCCGTCGCGATTCGCCGCGGCGAGCAGTTTATGGAAGTCGGCGAGTTCAACGATGCGCTGAAGGAATACCAGAAAGCGCTGGACGTCACGCGCAACAGTTCACTGGCGCACTATCGCATCGGCGAAGTATTCTTCCTGCAAAACAACGTACAGCCGGCGGCGAATTCATTTCGCGAGGCGCTCTCGGGCGACCTGGAGCCGAAGTGGACCGAAGTCTGGTCGCACATCTACCTGGGTAAGATCTTCGACATCAGCGATCAACGCGAGCGCGCGGTGAACGAGTATCGCCAGGCGCTGCGCACCAAGGACAACACCCAGGGCGCGCTCGAAGAAGCGGGGAAGTACATCAACGCGAAGTACGAGAAGCCAAGAAACAACAACTAGCCGCAGATAAACGCAGATACACACAGATAAGAACCTTGAATTGATCTGGGTGCATCTGCGTCTATCTGCGGCTCAATGCCCTTCCGCCTCTAAGAACCTTTCCGCTTCAATCGCCGCCATGCAGCCCGCGCCCGCTGCGGTGATGGCTTGCCGATAGGTCCGATCCTGCACGTCACCCGCATGGAACACGCCCGTTAGGTTCGTCCGCGCACCGCCCTTCGACACGATGTACCCGTCGGGATCGAGATCGATCTGCCCGACGAATGGCTTTGTGTTGGGAATGTGGCCGATCGCCAGGAAGAATCCGTCCACCGGCTCATCCCAAACTCGATTATCGACCACGTTGCGCAGCCGTGCGCCGGTCACAGTGTTCTTTGAAACGTCGTAAATTTCCTCAACGACCGTGTTCGCCAGGAACTTCACCTTGGGATTCGCGCGCGCCCGATCCAGCATGATCTTCGATGCGCGGAACTGATCGCGCCGATGCACCAGCGTCACCTGCTTTCCGAAGCGGGTGAGGAAATTCGCTTCCTCCATCGCCGAATCCCCGCCGCCGACGACCATCACTAGCTGATTCTTGTAAAACGCGCCGTCGCACGTCGCGCAGGAGCTCACCCCGTGCCCAATCAGTTTCTGTTCGCTGGGCAGGCCCAGCCAGCGCGCCGACGCACCCGTCGCGATGATCACCGTGCGCGCTTCGTACCATTCGCCGTCGACGTCGATGCCGAAGGGCCGCGCGGTAAGCCTGGCTTCTTGCACGGTGCCGTAGATGTATTCGGCGCCGAAGCGTTCCGCCTGCTTCTTCATGTTCTCGACCAGGTCAGGGCCTTGAATGCCATCCGGGAAGCCAGGAAAATTCTCCACTTCGGTGGTGACGGAGAGCTGACCGCCGGGTTCGTGCCCAATTACGACCAGCGGGTTCAATCCCGCGCGGGCGGTGTAAATGGCGGCGGTGTTTCCGGCGCAGCCGGAGCCGAGAATGATGACATTTCGCACGAGTTCTATCCTAGCAAGCGGCTTTCACCGTTATTGGATGTTCGACCTATGCGTCACGTCGCACTGGAAAGCCGGCCAGCGTTAGTCCCACGCCCCCAACAGCTTCCGCAACACGACCATTTCCCCCAGGTGATACGCGTTGTGATCGGCCAACAATAGCGCCTGCCGCAGAACCGTCTGCCCGTCCCCGTGCGCGATCTTCGGGAACAGGTCCACCGATTCATCGGCGACCATGTCTGTCATCACTTTGAGGTCCCCGCGAAATCTCGCGACGCTCTTGTTCCATGCCTTACCGTTCGGCGGCGCTACGTCGGCGGGCCAGTAACCGTCGGGAAATTTCGGCGACACGTGTTTCGCGCTCCGCGTGAACTCCACAATGTCCCACTGTGCGATGCGCAGATGCTCCAACACCTCCCAGGGCGAATGCGCGGCGCCTTGTGGACGCTTGCCGCGCAGCTCCGCAGGGAGATCCTTCACTACCGCATCGAATCCCTGATGGGCTCCTTCCTCCTTCAACAGAAAGAGCAGATGCTTGCGAAGAGCCTTGTCGTTTTTCATGACGCGAGGAGTTTACAACCACATGGAAAGCAGACGATTTGTGAGAAACGCGCAGGCGTAGGCCATGCCTGTCATATACGCCAGTTGGATCGCGGGCCAGGCCCATCCGCCGGTTTCTCGGCGCACCACGGCGATGGTCGACATGCACTGCAGCGCGAACGCGAAGAATACCAGCAGCGCCATAGCTCCCGCCGGCGTCAGGTCGTGTCGCAGCGCCTGTTGGAGACTTTCTGAATGGGCGGCGTCGCCTTCGATCCCGTAGATCGTGCTCAGCGTGCTAACGATCGTCTCGCGCGCTGCCAGCGACGTAATCAGGCCGATCCCAATCTTCCAGTTAAAGCCCAGCGGCGCGATTACGGGCTCAACTGCGTGCCCGATGTGACCCGCAACGCTCTGCGCGATCTCCGGCGTCTTCCCGCCCGAAAGCGGCACATGCGCCAGAATCCACAGCACGATTGCGACTCCCAGAATCACCGTACCCGCTCGCCGCAGGAACACTTTCGACCGGTCCAGCAATCGCAGACTCAGCGACCGCAGGGTGGGCCAGCGATACGGCGGCATCTCCAGCATGAAGGACGAGCGCGGACTCTTGAGCACGGTGGATTTCAGCAGTCGCGCCGTGAGAATCGCCGCCAGGAATCCGAGCAGGTACAATCCCAGCAGCGCGCCGGTTTGCATTCCGAATAGTGCGCCCAGCAGGGGTTTGTCGGGAATAAACGCTGCAATTACCAGCGTGTATACCGGAAGCCGTGCGGAACACGTCATGAACGGTGCGATTAGGATTGTCGCGATCCGGTCGCGCTTGTTTTCGATAGTGCGCGTCGCCATGATGGCCGGCACCGCACACGCATATGCGGAAAGCAGCGGAATGAAACTCTTGCCCTGCAGACCGAAACGCGCCATGGTGCGGTCGGCGATCAGCGCCGCGCGTGCCAGGTAGCCGGAATCTTCCAGCACCCCGATGAACAGAAACAGCAGCAGGATCTGGGGCAGGAACACCACCACCGATCCCACGCCGCTCCAGATTCCGTCGACCACCAGCGACTTCAACGCGGGATTCGGCAGCAGCGATCCGATCCATTGCCCCGACGTCTGAATCGCCGCCTGCACCGCTTCCATCAACGGGCGGGCGCCCTTGAACATGGTCTGAAAGACTGCGCCCACGACCAGCATGAAGATCGCGACGCCAGCCACCGGATGCAGGAAAATCGCGTCCAGACGGCGGGTCCACAGCGGCGGCGCGGGCGCCTGATAACCCGTCTTGTTCCCGACGCTGGTGGCCCAAGCGCGGCACTTCGGAATGTCCTGGAGAATCGGAAACTGGATCAACGGAGCCGTGGGCGCCGCACCCAGCGTGGTGCCCGAGAGAAACTGAAACACCTTGTCGACGCCCGCGCCCTTTGCCGCGCTCACCAGCGCGACCGGAGAGCCGAGCTGCATGGCCAGCTCCGCCGCGTCCACTTCGCCGCCGCGACGCTCCAGATCGTCGGCCATGTTGAGAATCACCAGCGTGGGCAAACCCAGGCTCAGCACCGGCGCGGCCAGGACCAGGTGACGACTCAAATTGGTGGAATCCAGAATCAGCAGCACCGCGTCGGGCTGCGGCAGGTCTTTCATTTTTCCCGAGAGCACATCGTGCGTGACGCGCTCGTCTTCAGTTCGCGGAGTGAGGCTGTAGACGCCCGGAAGATCCACCACATAGACCTCGCGGCCCCGCTCCAATTTCACCCGGCCGGTGCGATGTTCCACCGTCACGCCGGGAAAATTCGCGACCTTTTGGCGCAGCCCAGTGAGACGATTGAACAAAGTCGATTTGCCGGAATTAGGCGGCCCCACGATGGCCACCACGTGCCGCCGCGTGGGGTTCGGCGGTGTAGGTAGCGTTGCAACTGGACAGGCGTGGCAGTCGCTCATGGTACTTGGATCACTTCTGCTTAAGGATAAGTCTTATCGCCGTTTCACGCCGAAGTGCGACCTCAGTTCCATCCACCCGGAAGACGCGCGGATCGCCGCCCGGCGCCGAAAGTCCTCGCGCCACTGACAGGCCGGGTAGAAAACCAAGTTCCATCAATCGCCGGGCTTCATCCTCGGGCAAATCAATGCTCTCCAGCACACCGCTTTCGCCGGGCTTAAGCTCGGTCAGATTGCGAACCTGCGGTTTCGCGCGGCGCGGCCGCCTTTTGAAACTGGCTTGCATCTAGGGACAGCATATCAGATATGGGACCGGAATGGTCTGGTTTTCCAACGAGTGGCGATTTTGAGGGGTCAAAGGGGGCGTAGGATGTACTTACTATGCGGATCCTCCTGGCTTTCCTTGCGATCTCGCTTACCGCGCAAACTCCGGCTAAGCGTCCAAAAATTCTCGGAGTCGCGCACATCGCGTTGTGGGTCGGCGACCTCGCAAAGTCGCGCGCGTTCTACAAAGACTTTCTCGGCTTCGACGAACCTTACTCGCTCAAGCGCGACGACGGGACCGAATCCATGGGCTTCATCAAGATCAACGAAAACCAGTACATCGAGTTGACGCCCGGCAATCGCACGCGCGGCGACGGTCAGCTCAATCACTTCTCCTTCTACACCGACGACGCAAAAGCCCTGCGCGATTATCTGGCGTCGCGCGGCGTGAAAGTGCCGGACACCGTGGGCAAGGGGCGTCTCCGAAACACGAATTACAACATCGCCGATCCCGACGGTCACACGGTCGAGATTTTTCAGTACGAGCCGGACAGCATGACGCGCGCCGCCCAGGGCAAGTTTATCCCCGACACGCGCGTTTCGACGCACATGATTCACGTCGGGTTCGTGACCGGTCCGCTCCAACGCGCGATGGATTTTTATCACGGTGTATTGGGCTTCGAAGAGACTTGGCGCGGCAGCGGCAACAATTCAAAAGAGCTGAGTTGGGTCAACATGCGGGTGCCCGACGGAACCGACTACGTCGAGTTCATGCTGTACAAAGAGGAGCCAGACGCGCGTCGACGCGGCACCATGAATCACATCTGCCTGATGGTTCCGGATATGGATAAAGCGGTAGCACTGCTGGAATCCCGGCGCGCGAAAGCGGGTTACGATCGCCCCATGGAGATTCGAACCGGCGTGAACCGCAAGCGTCAGTGCAACTTGTACGATCCCGACGGCACGCGCGTCGAACTCATGGAGCCGAATACGATCGACGGCAAGCCTGCGCCGTCCTCCATTCTGGCTCCGCCGCTGCCCTAGCGCGCGTTTGGAACGAGCCCCTGGCCGCACCCGGAGATAAAGTTCGCTGATCCTTCCGTCGATCACTTTTCTTCCGGAGATCGCTACAATCGAAAGTTAACTCTCCTTGGAGACTCACGCATGAAACTACTCGGTGCATCCCTGCTCATTGTCGTGCTTGCGCTGCCGGTGCCGGCGAGCGCCGCAGTCATCCTGCAAAGCGTTCTCACCCCCACACAAAACCCCAGCGCGAACGGAATCGCCGTGCTGACCCTCGACGGCCTGTTCGGCAACCTCCAACTCTCCTATAGCCTCTCCGCGCCGATCGTGTCCGGCTCTGGAATCTACGACAACACGCACACAAATCTGTTGTACGCCTTGACGATTCCGTTCGGCGCCGGGTCCAGCGGCTTCCTTTCGCAGACCTTCACGTTCTCGCCGACCGATGCCCAAACTCTCCTGGACGGGGAACTGTACGTCGACGTTTTCAGCCAGGTATTTCCCACGGACCCTGGCGAACTTGGCGGCGAACTCCAGGTGGTGCCCGAACCCGCGTCGTTCGCGCTATTGGGCCTCGGGCTTGCGGCCGTGGGCTGGCGCGCCCGCAGGCTCCAGTCAGGACCCCACACCCGAGGCTAGTTTCTTCGCACCGCTCCGTTCATCCGCGAACCTCGCTGCCGCGCTGACTGCGTCGCAGCTGGAGTGCAGCGAAGTCGCGGGAATCACTCTGGGATTTTT
>JGI1027J12803_100045436_pt1 | contig 11206 bp, 10 predicted proteins | sample IowNatreferecore_FD_12803 | JGI IMG/M metagenome (IMG submission 12803) | reverse complement strand
CTGCGAGCGAGTTGATCTGATCTAGCGTCGTTGAAACTGTAATGCGCTACTTGCCGGTCTGTCGCGGTGCGCGAGAGATATGCGACCGTCATTCCGGTTAGGAGAACCACAAACGCGAGAACAATCAGCAAGGCGACCGCGTTTTCGCGAGTTCGCGCTGAAGGTCGCAACAACCGGTAGATCATTTGGGCAGCAAGTAGAACGAACGCTCGTAGATCCGAACCGATTGAATCGACGGCCGCGACATATCCGTTGTACCATCAAGCGCGGTTTGCCATTGAGTGAGCAGGTCGCCTTGCGTCATCGACGCCGAGAAATCGCTAAGACGTGTTGCAAGCGTCGTTAACTGCGAATCAGAAATCAAAACTCGGCTTTTGGGATCAATCGCGGCAATTGCGACTGAAATAGCAGCTACGTCCTGCATACCGCTCACGGTCGTGTGTCCACTGGAAGTATCCCAAGGAGTTACTGAGAAACTGCCATTCTTAAGAAGATAGTAATATTCGAAGCGAAAAACGTAAGGAGCGACCATCTCGTAGTCAGAATCCACGTTTCCATTTGTCGCCGCTGGCCAAGTAGTCGCGATCGTAAACGGATGGAAGACGACGGGAGTATCCGTAGTTGAAACGCCGTTCCAAACTAGACCCTTAGACATTCGTTCTAATTTGTTGAAACTTGTCGATGAGGAAGTCGAGTTGATGCGATAGGCGACCAGCGAGATCGGACTCTGAGAGCCGCTGGCTGGATAATAACCCGAGACCGTGCTGTAAAACGCAAGCTGATCATTGCCACTTTGCACACTGCTTGGCGACTTTAAGTAGTAGTCAATGTCAGGTCGCTTGATCATTTGCGAGAAATCGACCGCCATCCGATCGAACAACGGTCTTAGCTGCGCCTCCGCAGTCATTCTTTTATTTCCAGAGGTTGTGATGCTGGCGGCATAGGAAAAAAGTTGGCTGACCAGTAGGACAAGAACGACGAGAACGGCAATGGACACGAGAAGCTCTACAATTGTGAAAGCGTCGTTGGACTTCCTCATTTCAGTTGCGATCAAATGCGGCGAATATTTCCGAGGTTCCCTGGGCGTTCACGATCGTGGCGCCTGCAGGCCAAGTAACTTTTAGATCGGCCAATGTTGCGCTCTTCACACCGCCGCCGTTTGAAACGAATGTGATTGTTACGCGGTACCTCGAGTCCGCTTGTTGAGAAGAATTCGATTGTCCAGTGCTGTTGAAATAGAGGGTTGTGGTTCCGGTACCGCCTGAACCCGGAATGCTTATTCCAAATTGATTCGAAGTAGCAGCATTTCCTCGCGGGCTTGTCACAGGAGTCGCTCGCAAGTCGGCAGCAACCGCGGAAAAAATATCAACGGATGCAGTTTGTTCGATCGACCGCTGATTTGTTTGCAGACCAATTGGGAGCAAGCTGAAGATGACGAGTAGCGAAACCGCCGCGACGCCAAGTGCCAGCGTAACTTCAACGAGCGAAAATGCGCGGCCTCGTCGCGATCTCACCGGCGGTAAATTTTAAAGTTCCCCGCGACTCCTCCGAATTGAATCGCAACCACATTAGAAGTGCTGGTGTCCACGACTGTTCCGTGCGTCGGTTTTAGTCCAATTTCGGCAGCGTTTTTCAGCGTGTAGGTACTGTTAAGATTTGCTTCCCCGCGCGAATTGAAGCGCACCGTTTTAAAGAAAGTGTAGTTTTGCGCTACAAAAGCGAATCGCGTCGTATCTGCGCTATCGCTACTAATCCGATTGAAGTGATCTGCGTTGATACTGGCAGCGTACGTGTACGGATAATCCAGACGAACATCGAGGCTGTCGGATGGTGCAGGTGATGGCGTAGACGTAGGCGGCGCGCCAATATCCGTCATGTGGATTCCTTCAACCTTGAGAAGTCGCCCAAGTTGTTTGATTCGATTCGCTGGGAGTTGAGCAACCGGATCAGAATCTTCGTAGATCTTAGTGCCATCATTTGAACAAACGGTTGCAATCACAACCCGTCCCTTCCCAGTGTACGGCGGCGATGTGTTAGTGGGAGCGGTGGCCGTCACGTCTTCTTCGTAGAAGCCAACCCAAACATAAGTGTTATTCCCCATCGCGTAGTTACGTCCTTGCTCCAATGCGCCGGCGATTGTCGTGGCGGCAGTAGCGATGTCATTCCCAGTTTTGATCTTCGTGAAAGCTGGTGCGACGAGCACCATGAGAATCGCGATGATTGCGATGACGACGAGGAGTTCCAGCAACGTAAAAGCATTTTTACGTTGAAGTGACGAGTGACGGGTGACGAGTGACGAGTTCGGGCGGCTGGGAGGCACGGAAAAATTATATTGGGACAAGTGACCTGTGACCAGTGACAAGTGACCAGCGAGGAGCGGTTCCTCCGCTTTCACCAAAGCGGAGTCGCCGGCTTCCCTCGAGTGATTCGGGCGCCGCAGCGACCTCACGCCCTCCCGCCGTAAAGTTCGCGCCCTGCGAACCGCATGGTTCCCGATTAGATAAGGCCAGGTTTTTCAGAGGGTTAGCGGGCTGGGCAAAAGCGAGATTTTCGGGGGAAAAATCCCGGCCGTAGCCGGGCTAAGGCATGCATCTAGCTTTTACTGGCTGACGTGCTGGAACACGCGCTTTCTGCTGAGGAACATTCTCAAATCCTCCAAACGATTGAGATGTTTGAGGCGATCACTCAAACCCAACCGGAGGATTATCAATCGCTCGAGATCCTGAGGGAAGCGTACACGAAAATCGGCCGTCACGATGAGGCGCTGCGCACCTCGCGCAAACTGGCGGAAGCGTATTTCAATGCGGGATCGTACACGCCCGCCCTTCAGCAGTGCGAAATGATTCTCACGCGCGAGCCGAACGCGCCGGAAATTCTGGCGATGCTGGGCGAGATCGAGCAACGCTTGCAAGCTTCGGGCAAGGCGATCGCGGAGAAGGACAAAAGCGCCATGCCGCCTTCGCCGTTTACTCACAACGACGGTTCGTTGATCACGTCGGGCAAAGAAGGCGCGCTAATCGATCTCGATCCAGCGCGCGGCAAAGGTCTCGGCCGGATTTCGAATTTGCACGAACGCGGGGATGAGCATCTCGCGAAGTTTTTGATCGTGCAGCAGCTCTTTGGCGAAGAGGAAGTCAACGCCGCGCTCGAAAATGTGAAAGCGGCGAACAAGGACCTGATTGCGCACGCGATGGCGAGCTCGATGCTGGAGCAGCTTTGCCAAAACACTCCGGGACAGCTCGATGCCGTGCTCTCGGCGTTGATCGACCGGACGAAATTCGCCTATGTGCCGCTCGAATATTACGAAACCGACCGGCAGATCGCGCCGATGTTGCCGGAATATTTGACGCTCGGCCGCTTGTTTGTGCCGTTCGATCTGGTCAGCCGCACGATCATGGTGGCGTGCTGCAATCCGTTTGATTCGGCCGGGCGCGACGCGGTCCAGCAATCGGTGGATTACAGCGTGTCGTGGTATCTCGCGCGCCCGTCGGCAATTGTTAAAGCTCTGGAGGGCATCTATCGGCTCGAGCCGAGATCGTGAGCGGTCCATGAGAAGTAAATCATTCGGCGAACGGATCGCAGACGTGCTGATCGAGGAGGGACTCCTTCTCCCGAATCAGCTCGAGGAGGCGATGACGATCCAGAAGTCCGAAGGCGGCCGGTTACTGAAAATTCTGACCGATCGGCAATTCGTGACCGAGCAGGACATGGTCTTCAGCATGGGGCGTTGTCTGAACACGCCGCCGGTAAATCTCGCGCGACTCCGTGTTCCGGAAGATGTGATGTCGCTGGTGCCGCGCGAAATGGCCAAGGCGAACCGACTGGTGCCGATCGCGCGCCTGGATGGAAAACTTTTCGTGGCCATGGCCGACCCGACCAACGTGCTCGCGGTCGATGACCTGAAACGACGCGTTCAACTCGAGATCGTTCCGATGATCGCGACCGAGCGTTCGGTGCAGGAAGCATTGAGCGGCGTTCATGGCGCAGGCAACATCAGTCAGGCGCTGCGGCAGGTGTCAGAACAGGCAGTTGCAAGCGCGGACACGATCGAAGTTCAGGCGAGACAACGCGAGGACATTGATCTCGACCGGTTGGCTCACGACAGCGAAGACGCGCCGGTCATCAAGATCGTCAATTTGATTTTGGCCCAAGCCGTCAAAGAAAAAGCGTCGGACATTCACATCGAGCCGTTTCAGAACACACTCAAACTGCGTTACCGCATCGATGGGGAATTGATTCCGGCCGAATCGCCTCCGAAAGCGTTGCAGCTCGCCATCACTTCGCGCATCAAGATTCTCGCGGGACTGAACATCGCGGAGCGCCGCGTTCCTCAGGACGGACGTTTCCGGATCCGCGTGCTCGGAAAAGAGATCGATCTGCGTATCTCGATCCTGCCGACCGCGCACGGTGAAAAAATCGTCATTCGTATTCTCGATAAGTCGTCGCTGAGCGGAAGCATCGACCAAATGGGATTGGATGCGGACACGCTTTCGAAATTCAAGAAAGCGATCGACGCGCCGCACGGAATGATTTTGGTCACCGGTCCGACCGGTTCCGGTAAAACGACGACTCTGTATTCGGTGCTGCACGAGTGCAATAGCCCCGAATACAACATCGTCACCGTTGAAGACCCGATTGAGTACGAGCTCGCGGGAATCAATCAGGTGGCGGTGCGCGGCGATATCGGTCTCGATTTCGCGTCGGCGCTGCGATCCATCCTGCGCCAGGACCCCGACATCGTGATGGTCGGTGAAATTCGTGACAACGAAACCGCGGACATCGCGGTGAAAGCGGCGCTGACCGGTCACCAGGTGTTGTCGACGTTGCACACGAACGACGCGGCGGGCGCGATCACGCGCTTGGACGACATGGGCATCGAGCCGTTTTTGATTTCGAGCTCAATCTTGATGACCTGCGCGCAACGGCTCGTCCGCCGTATCTGCTCAAATTGCAAAGAAGAGTTTGTTCCTGAGCCGGAGCTCCTCGAGAAGCTCGCGCTTGGCGAAAAGAAAGACATTGTTTGTTATCACGGAACCGGATGCGACCGCTGCAAAGGGCGCGGTTACGCTGGTCGAGCGGCGTTGATTGAAGCACTGCCCGTGAGTGAGGCGATCCGGCGTTTGATCATCAAGCGCGCGTCGGCTGCGGTGATCAAGAACCAGGCTGTGAGCGAAGGAATGAAAACCCTTCGCATGGTGGGAATCGAAAAAGCACTCGAGGGCGTAACTTCGCTCGAAGAAGTGTGGCGAGTAACGGCGGAGGACCATTAACGCGTCATGACGATTCCGTTTCTCGATCTTTTCAAAAAGCTGACCGGTCGCTTCGGTTCCACCGCCACCGAAGAGCCGCCGCCCGCGCCGACGCCGCCTGTGCGCGCGCCTAAAAAACCGGCCAGCGAGCGCCTGAGCAAAACAGTGTTGCCGCACGCGACGCGTTCGTTTGCGCCGCCAGATCCATTCCGCAGCGCCAACGTCGCCGGCCGCTCGATCACCTCGCCGATGCAACTTGGTCCGCAACGCATCACCTCCGCTGCGAAAAAACCGCAAGGCAGCCCGTTGCCGCCCGCGCTCGCAGAAGCGCTCGAACCGAAATTAGAACGCACGATCTCGTTGCGGATTTCAGATTTCATCGACGGAATCCCCGCCGGATACATCAAACCGGTCGAGATCCTCGACGCGGCCGCCCGCGTTTCCCTCAAGGCGTCCGAGATCGAAAAAGGAATGCCGGAAAGGAATCCGACGATTGCACTTCCGAGTTTGTATCAGCAGGTGCCGGAAATTTTCCTGAAAGGTGTGCGGCTTGACGACGAAACACGCGTCCCGCTGCCGTACCAAAAGGTCCTCGATCAATTTCAAAGCGCCCATGTTCGGGACGATCAGGTTCGCGATCCGGCGGTGCCGCAAGTCGACACGCCAATCTTGAAAGCGACGATCCAGGATTCGGAAAAATTCGGAACCAAGATCGAGCCGATTGAAGCCGCGCCGCTTCCGGGTGTGCCCATCAAACCGGCCACGGCCGAATCAATCGCTGCGGCTGAGCCTGATGCCGTCGTGCAGGCAACAGCGAAATCGACAAAGTCGAGTCACCCGGTCGTTTCACTTTATTCGCCGGGGCTCAAGTCCAAGAGCGAGCCGCCGACGCCTCCCCTCAAAATACCTTTTGAACTTTCGCCGAATGGAACGGGTGGGTCCGCATCCGAGAGAGTTCCAGCCTCTAGCGGGCCGCCCGTTCCAACTCCTTTGCCGTTCACGCCCGAGCTTGCCAAGACCCCGTTTCCCACGTCGCCGGAAAAACCAAAGGCGCCGGAGACCAAGAAGACTGCAGAACCGGCGAAGTCGATGCCGAGGCTGAAATTGGTCGAGACGCCGGTGCCAAAGACGGAACCAAAATCGCCGCCGGTACCCGCCAAAGATGAAGCGCAGATCAAGCTCTCGCTGAAAGCGGTCTTCAAGAATTTGCCCGCGTTTCAATTGAACGGCGACGTGAGCGCCGTTTCGGATGACGCGCAGATAGCGCTGTCGCTTTCATTGGTTGAATCGCAATTGCCTGGCGGCCGCGTTTCGGTTTCGTCCGACGTTTTTCAAGCCGCGCTGCCCGAAAGCTATCGCGAGATGTTCCAGGTCGACGAAGCGAAGACGTCGGTCACGTTGCCACTCGAAGAAGTGCTGAAGAATTTACCAGCCACGATCCTCAAGCTGCGCGACGATCAGGAACACAGCGCGATCGATAAAGATTTTGAAACGCCGTTCTCAATCAAAGCGAAAGAGGACGCGAAACGTTTCGAAGAGGCCAAGCAACCGGCGAACAAGCCCGTTGAGAAACCGGCCGAAGAAAAGATCGAGACTGCGCCCAGTGCCGAGAAGAAGCTCGATCCTAAGGAAGTTGTCGCGCAAGTGAACGCGCTTTCAGGCGTGAAAGCGTGCGCAATCACGTTTTCGGACGGCCTCAGTCTGGCCGGGGACTTGCCGGCGGAAACCGCCGCCGACGGGTTGTGCGCGGTGGCGCCATCGATTTTGAAACGAGTCACTCAACATGTGGGTGCGACGAAGCTCGGTGCGCTTCAGGCGGTCACGCTTTATATGAGCGGCTCGGCGGTGAGTTTCTTTGCGCGCGGCAATATTTGTCTAACCGCGTTGCACGCAGGGGAATCGCTCTCGTCTGAAACGCGGACGACGATCGCGGAGCTGGCCGAAAAACTTTCAAACAATTACACGCAGCCGGGGAAGTCGAATGTCGATCATTAATTACGCGAGCCGCGAGATTCAGTTCAAAATCGTTTACTACGGTCCGGCCCTTTGCGGGAAGACGACGAATTTGAATTACATCCATCAGCGGATTAATCCGCTGAATCGCGGGGAGCTCGTTTCGTTGGCGACCGCGACGGAGCGCACGCTGTTTTTCGATTTTCTTCCGTTGAACGCGGTCGTGATCAAAGGGTTCGTGACGAAATTTCAGCTTTATACGGTTCCGGGCCAGGTGATTTACAACGCGACCCGGCAGTTGGTCCTGCGCAGCGTGGATGGTCTCGTTTTCGTCGCTGATTCGCAGTGGGAAAAGATGGAGGAGAACGTCGAGAGTTGGAAAAATCTTTGCGACAATCTCTCACTCCAGAACCAATTGATCGACGACGTGCCGTGCGTGCTCGAGTACAACAAGCGCGATCTTCCGAACGTCGCGCCGGTGAATTACATGGAATACGTGATGAACAATCGGAAGAAACGGCTCCAAAGTTTCGAAGTCATTTCGAGCACCGGCCAGAACGTGTTCGCGGCGTTGAATGCGGTCTCGCAAATTCTTTTGCACAAATTCAGCAAGCAAAGCGAAGCGCCACAGGGCGCGCCGTTGCCGGTGGCGATTCCCGTTGAACCCGGTTCGTCCGAAAAACAAAAGCTCCCCGCGTGAACGCCATCCCTGTCCTGACAATCGAAGACGTCGCGACGCTTGACGGCGTGCTCGGCGATTTTCTGAAAAAGGCGGAAGCCGACCTGACGGTCGTGATCGATCGCGGCGGCAATGTCATTTCGCAATGCGGCGACATGGACGCGATGGACGTGACCGTGATCGCGGCACTGGCGGCCGGTTCGTTTGCGGCCACGCGTGAGCTCGCCCGGCGCATCGGCGAAGTGGAATTCAACGCGCTCTATCATCAGGGCAACGGCAGTCACATGTTCATGAATTCGGTTGATGACGAAACGATCATGATCACGGTCTTTGATTCGCGCACCACCGTCGGGCTCGTTCGCTTTTATTCGACAGCGACGGCGCAGAGCGTGGCCAACGTTTTGAAACTTCTGCGGCGCACCTCGCACGGACTGAAGTTCGAAGCAAAAGACATCTCCGCCACACCCGTCTTTGTCGATCATTCGTAGCGGCAGCAGAGCGCGCTGAGCTTGCGCTTTATAGCAAGCGATCGAGGCAGACCGCCGCCAGAAATAGCGCGCTGACAAATGCGTTGCTCTGAAAGAAAGCGCGATTAATGCCAACGAGGTCGAGCGATCTCGCGCTTCGATGTTCGTAAACCAGCGTCGTCGCCACGATCGGCATCGCGTAAAAGTAGATCATCCCGAGATGCGCGGCGTATCCAAACGCGACCAGACTCACGAGCATGACCGCGTGGAGAAATTGTGCGACCTGCATGGTCCGCGGAATTCCAAGCCGAACAACCATGGAATGAATCTCTTCTCGCCGGTCGAATTCAAAATCCTGGATTGCATAAATCAGATCGAAGCCCGCGACCCAGCAGACGACGCCTATGGCGAGAACAAAGGGCGCAAGATCGACATCTCCGCGTTGTGCGATCCACGCGCCGATCGGAGAAATCGCCAGAGCGAGTCCGAGGAAGAAGTGCGTCGCCGCGGTGAAGCGTTTCGTCAGCGAATAAAAGAACACGATGGCGAGCGCGAGCGGCGAAAGGAGAAAAGTCAGACGGTTGATCGCCGCCGCGGCCGCCAAAAATGCGACGGAGCTAATGATTAGAAAAATAACGATGGCCGGCTTTGAAAGAAGTAAATGTCGCGCCGCCGTGCGCGGATTCCGTTGATCGAGCGACCAGTCGACTAGGCGATTGAAAAGCATCGCGGCAGTGCGGGCTGAGACCATGCAGATCAGGACGAGAATTAATGTCCGTATCGTTGGGAGCCCATTTGCGGCGACCACGAGCGCGCCGAGCGCGAATGGCAGCGCGAAGGCCGTGTGCGAGAATCGGATCAATCGCAAAAACCGGCCAGCTACATTTCCGGACGACGCCTTGGCTTCCAGTTGTCGATCTTGCGAGTTCATTGCGATTCCAAGAGTTCCCGTAAACGCGCGGTCGCGCTCGACAAGATCGGCATTCCATGGGCGAAGAGCATTCGGTCCGCCGGTTTGTTCAGAAGTTGGCGAATTGAGGAGCGCATTCGTTTTTGGTTCTCGCAATATTTCTTCGGCAGGAGGGCGAAACCGTAGGGATCGAAGTTGATCAGCGCGTCGCCGACAATCAGTGTTCCGCCGTTGGCCGATTGATAAAGGGCAATTTCGCCCGGTGCGGCGCCTTCAATCGCGATCACTTCCAAGTCGCCTCCGATTTTAGGGTCCTCCGTGGCCGCGCTAAACCGCGCCGGCCTTGATCGCGAAAAGGCAGAGGGATAGGCAAATATTGGCACCGAAAACCGGTCGGAAATTTCGACTGCCGCACGTTCGTGATTGCCATTGGTCACGATCACGCCCGCAATGGGGCGGGAGGCCGAGAGCTCAATGATCTGGTCGCTATTGAGCGGGATTGGATCGACTAGATAGACACCGGATTCGGCCTGGACGGCGCTAGACCAGAGGTCGGTCTTAATCTCTGGGTCGTAATTTTGCCAGACCCAAATGCCTGGGGAAAAGGGCTGAATCTGCGGGTCCGGCACGTAGGGAGAGTGCCTGGAATTAAGGAGTTGGGCAAGGGCTGGCATTGCAGCTGCTTTAGTAAATATAGAAATTATAGTTATGATAACCTTTGCCTACCAAGCCAGAGACGCCTCTGGCCGCATCGTCTCCGGTATCCAAGACGCCCTGAACGAAGACAACGCCGTCACTAGCTTGATGAGCCGCGGCCTGATGGTGCTGTCCCTGCAAAAGAAAGCTATCGCCGGCAAGACCCGTAAGCGCGCTCTCAAAGTAAGGGAAACTGACCTCGTCCTTTTCACCCGTCAGCTCGCCACCATGATCGAAGCCGGTATTTCATTGGTCCAGGGTTTGACTGCACTCTACGATCAATGCGATCCGAAACGTCAACGCAGCCTCCGCCAGGTCGTGAGCGACGTGACCACCCGAGTGCAGGGCGGTGAAACATTTAACGAATCGATCTCGAAACATCCGCGCGTTTTTAACCGTTTGTTTGTCAGCATGGTGAAAGCTGGTGAAAGCGGCGGTTTGCTCGCTGAGATTTTGGAACGTCTCGCCGGCTTCCTCGAAGCGAGCGCTCGTTTGCGCAAAAAGGTAAAATCGGCAATGACCTATCCGGTGATCGTGGTTTGCATCGCTTTCGCGATCACTACGTTCCTGATCGTTCGCGTGGTGCCAATCTTCGGCGAAATCTTCAAGGATTTTGGTGCGAAGTTGCCGGCGCCGACGCAGTTCCTGATCGACGTCAGCGAGTTTGTCCGTGGTGAATGGTATTTTTTGGTTCTCGGCATTGTCGCCGGCATTTTCGGCCTCCGCGCGTTTCTGTTTTCGGACAAAGGCAAAAAGTTTTCCGATCGCTGGAAATTGAAGCTGCCCGTGTTCGGTCCGCTTGTGCACAAAATCTGCATGTCGCGATTTGCCCGGACTTTCGCGCAACTTATCCGCAGCGGTGTCCCGATTTTGGAAGTGCTCGACATTGTCGGCGGTTCGTCGGGGAACCACGTCGTCGAACAAAGCATCAAGGGCGTCGCCGAAGACGTTGAGAAAGGTGACAACCTCTCGGTCGCGATGTCGAAGAAAGCGATCTTCCCGCCGATGCTCCTCCGAATGGTCTCGGCCGGCGAAGCCACCGGTAAGATCGACAACATGCTCGAGAAAATGGCCGATTTCTGGGACGAAGAAATCGAGGCGATGCTCGACGCGCTGACATCTTTGATCGAGCCGATGCTGATTGTTTTCCTAGGCGTGATCGTCGGCGGCATCGTGATCGCGATGTTCTTGCCGATCTTCAAGTTGAACGAGGTCGTATCGCAGAACAGTTCCGGCCACTGATTTCCCAAAA
>JGI1027J12803_100194515_pt1 | contig 11208 bp, 7 predicted proteins | sample IowNatreferecore_FD_12803 | JGI IMG/M metagenome (IMG submission 12803) | reverse complement strand
AATACATATGTTTATATTGTGATATAGAAAAGATATTAGATCATGGATGTTGGGAATGTAAAAATAAAGATTGTGTTGTAAATAATCCAACAGTAAGGGATAAAAGAAAAAAGAAACTATGTAAATTAATAAATGATCAAATTTCAATAACAAGAGATTGGGAGTTAGAATTATATGATATAAAGAATCAAGAGAAGAAAGAATATGAAGAATTATATGAAAAAGGTATTAGATCAGGAAAGATACCTAATAATAGATATAATTAATTTTTACCAGTAGCTTTATTATATAAAGCATATGCATCTACTAATTTCTCACCAATTTTATTTATTTTTTTATCAGTTAATATTTCGTCAATTCTTTGCATAACGAAATCACTCATATTTGTGATTCCATTACCAACTAGTAAGTCATTTATAAACTTTTGACAATTATTGATTCTAAAGTCGTATCTGTAAAAGTTCTTTCCACCTCTTCTTTCACCATTTTCAAAGAATGTTTTAACATCAACATTAGGTACTTTTTTGACAGGAATACAAACAGAATTTTCATTAGGCTTGAAACCACCCTTTTCTATTCTAATAACTTCATTCTTTTCAATACCATATATTAATCCATTATCTAATTTAAAATTCATATACAAATGGAATATTGCATCATAATTATATTTTTTAAGAATATCATTTAATTTACCAAAAGTAACTGCCCTTAACATAGCTTCATTAAGTTTTTCAATAGGTTTCCTACAAACACTAATATCGATTATCCTATTATTACCATAAGCTTTAATAAAGTTATTTAAATATGAAGGTCTTTGAGTTAGAATTTGATCAATATAATTACTTGCATAATCAATAGCTTTATTTTTAGCATAATCAATAATATCATCATGTTTTTTTGGAATATCTGGTTTTATTGGTTTTTCTTCATCACCTTCATCCTTTGGAATGACTGGAATATCTGGTTTATCAGGTCTAACTGGTTTTACTGGTTTATCAGGTTGTAGATATTGTTTACCTCCTTTTGTTCTTTCAACTAATTCAACTAATTCTTTAATACCATATCCTAAGAATGAGAATAATATAATCAAACCTCCGATAGATACATTTCTTCTCCAGTTTCTACCTTGAATTCTAATATTACCTAAACGTCTTAACTGTTCAGACATTTGAAAAACTCCTCTTCTTGGTGGACGTGGTGGTTCTTCTCCAATTGGTTGATAATCTCCTTCAGCTTGCGGATATTCTGGTTCTATTGATCCATAACCACTAAATGCACTTCTCAATATATTAAATAATGGAGATCTTACAATATTTTGTCTAATAGGTTCTCTAACTTCTTGTTGATGTATATTAATTTCATCTCTATTTCTTCGATTAAGATCTTCGGCTAATTGTTCTTGCTCTCGTCTTCTATTTAATACTTCTTGCTGTCTTCTCATTTGTTCATCTATTCTTTCAGGATCTCCAACATGAAGACTAACCCCACCTAAAAATGGAACTTGTTCGCCTACAACTATTACTACACCTCTATTTTCTTCATTAGATAGTAAATTCCCTATCCTTCGCGCCTCTTGTTCCATCTCATTTAATATAGTAGGTGGTACAATTCCACCAACTACTTCAATAGATTCGACGCTTGAATTTGCATTATAATTATCTATATTTGGAGTTTCTCGATTTGATTGAGGTGCAGGTTCTTCAAAAGCTGGTAATTGTGATTGATTAATAATAGAACTAATTACACCTGGTATTTGCAAAGCATTACTTAATGTAATTCCCATTGCATCTTTTACTTCTGATTTTTTTTTAAATAAATCATTAAGAAAATTTAATATTTCAATACCATTAAAATATGGATTAGTAAAATCTTTTCTTGTAGCTTCAAATAATTTAGATAATAGTACAAACATTTCATTTTTTATTACATCTTTAATTCTATTAAGTTGTTGTATGTCATTAATTTGTTGAGCTTCTATTAATTTTTGGCCAAATTCTGCATTATATTTTATTATATCTTCAATTATACTTTTACTAGTTTCAGATTGAAAGTACCTTTTTTTTATTTCTTCAATTTCTTCTTGAGTTAATAATAAATCATATTGAAATTGATAAAGTATATTTCTATTTATATTAATAGATTGTTTCATTATTTGATATTCTGTTAAATCATTTAAATTATTTCTTAATATAATTCTATTCCTATGATTATCTGTTTCAGCTCTTTGTCTTAAAATAAGTGCTATTGTATTATATAAATCTAATTGATCATTATCATTTAAATTTTTTATTTTTATTAAAATTTGCGAATTAGTTAATCCATTTAAATTAATATCATATGAGTTAAATACATTTAATATTAATTGTACTGTGTCATTAGTTGAATTATCTGATAATAATTTATTTACAAATCTAGAATTAGATTCAAATTGTCCTGCAGGCCTTTTTTTTTTTATTCTTCCTGTATTAGGAAAATAGTTAATATATAAAGAGCTATTATTTGAATCTGGTCCTGATAGAAAAACTAATAAAGAATGAACTTTTGTTTTTGTTATCGTATTTCTTTGTTCTTTAGGTTGAGATTTATATGCAACCATATTCCAACCTACTTTAATATTTTTAGCTATTTTAAGTCTTCTTTCAGCTCTAGAAATAATTTCTGGATTAGTTACATATGGTTGACCTATTTGTTGTATATTTTGTTGTATTTGTCCAATACTTTCATATATATTAATTCCAGATGCTTTATTTTCATCTACACCCTTTGATATTCTAAACTTATCTTGATAACTTAAATTTAATAATTCATTACTTGCTTCACTTCTTAGTGCTTCTAAATATCTATCTGCATTTGTATTTAATTGAGATTGTTGTTGTTGTGGAAGTTGTTGTATTATTAAAGCTGAATTTAAATTTGGAATATCATCTAATAAATCAGGATTATTTGTTTTTGTTTTTTCATATAAATCTGTAATAATTTTTTTTAATATAGTAGCTAGCTCATAAACAGTATTAGGTGGATTCATTGATATTCTAGCTATTACATCTTCTTCTGTTCTTGTTCTTTCAGGTAAAGAATTATTTTCTTTTAAATTTTCATAAAGACTAGAATAAATATGAAATAATAATTTTATGTTACCCCAAAATGAAGATGATGCTCTTATTTTATATATTAATGCAAGATTTTCAATAGATTGACTTACACCGTAATCAGAAAAAAAATCTTTTATAGTTAACATTACTTCATTTTGTAATAAAGTTGAAGATGTTGATAATGGAATATTTTGTAATTTTCTAATTCTATTTATATATTCTATATATAATGGCTTTTCAAAAGATTGATCATGATAATCTAAATTTTTCTGTTGTTCCTCGGATAATTTAAAACCTTCTAATATTTTTTCGCGACTTCTTGATAATATGTATGAAGGAGATTGAGATTGATATTGTTGTTGATATCCTTGTTCATAACTTGCATATGGATTATCTTCTTCGTTAATATCAAATTCTGATATACCCAATGCTTGCGTTCTCATTCTATTTAATTCTTTTTCTTGTTCTTTTTGTTTTTTAATTTTTTCATAATTTTCTTTTTTTTGTTTTTCTTTTATATTTTCAGGTTGTTCTATTCTCATATTTCTTTCTCTTCGTTGCCTTTCCTCTCTTTGTATATCCTCCCTATTAACTCTTTCGTATTCTAATATTTCGGGATCTACATCTTCAGGAAGTCCTAATGAAGATGGCATAGATGGTGAAACTTCTGATACGTATCTATTTCTTTCATTTCTTGTTCTTTGTATATCTTCTTCTAATTCTGCAATTAATTCGCTAGGATCACTACCTAACATTTCTGCTTCATCTGGTGATGTTTTTATTCTATCTTCAATTTGAATTTCTCTTACATCTCCTCTTAATATTAATCTTCTTCTTCTTCTTTCTTCTGTATTTGTAGGTTCTGGACCTGTTAATTCATTTAAAACTCTAATAGCTTGTTCTTGATTATCAGATGGTATGTATCTATTTACTAATATAATTGTTTCCATTGTTGACAATAAATTATTATATTCTTCATCACTTACTTCATTACTAATACCACTTTCATTTGTTCCTGAAGTTCCTAAAATTGGAATAATTGGAAGTCCTGGAATTGGTCCCTTCATAGTAGATACTCTTACATTATCTTCTAATAAGTGAGGAATAATTAAACCTTTATCTTCTAATTGTTTTCTTGTAACACCTTTAGCTTCTAATGATTTAATTGCTTCCCTATATTTTTTAGCATCTTCCCAATATTTTTTTGTTTTATCTGAAACACTATTATCAGAATATGGTATTATTCCTCCACTAAATATGTTTAATATCTTTCCAAACTGTGCCATTTACTATATAATACAAATAGATAAATTTATTGAACAAATCAATGTTTTGTTCAAAAAAACATAAATACGGTAATAAAACATATATTTAATCAGTGATGAACAAATTTAATATATTGTTATATTATAGATAGCTAAACATGACTGATAATAAAGGAGATGTTAATATTAATAATAGATATGCAGAACCTTCAGTAATAGGTAGAGAATCACAAAAAGTTATTATTCCTGTATTTAATAATGAAATAGGAGCCGATGAAATAGTAATAACACCAGAAATTAAAGCAAATTCATTATTATTGGGTGAAGTAAATAAGTATAATTCTGCTGTTCATAGATATAATGATGCATTAGATAATAATTACGAAGGTGATATTAAAAGATATTCTACCGAATTAATGAATATACAAAAACAAATTGAATATACATCAAAGAATGAATATATTAGAGAGCAAAAATATAAAAAATTAGAAGTTACAAAAAGTGATTATAAATTAACATCATCTGGAATGATATTCAAATATAACAAAATACCAATAACACCATATTATGAAAGTATTGGATTAGCGCCAAAGATTATGGAAATGAATAAGAATATAGATGAATATAATGCAAAAGTAGAAGCTGGAGAAACGTCAGCAAATATATTAGATCCATATGAAAGTAAGATAGAAGCATTAGAATATGAAGCAAAGGCAGCAAGTGAAAACCCACAAAATGCAGTAATATTAAATAAACCAAAATTATTAATAAAACAATATCCGGAAGATGTAAGAAATGCAATGAATGAAGCTATAACAAATAAAGGAAGTAAGACAGTAGATATATCTAGAGTATCATTTAAAAACTTCTCGGATGTTGAAAAAGATTTAATTGAATATAATTCAGCAGTAGAAGAATTAAAGAAGAATCCTAGAGTTGCAGGAGGTACATCAAAAATAATATTTGAAAAAGTACCATACAAAATTGTGGACGGTTCACAAGTGTATAAATATAAACCATATGTAATAACTCCATATTTAGAAAGAATAGGTGCGGCAGATAAAATAAGAGAAGCAAATAAGAATATAGAATATTACAATGCTTTAATAGATGCAGGTAGATATAGTGAATATAATGATGATATGGTTAAATCACACAAAAGAAAGATAAATGAAATAGAAACAAATTTGAATTATTATAATTTAAATGAAAAAAATGAAGCAAATGATAATGCAAATGAAAGATTAAATCAAGCAAGAGATAAATTATATAATAAAGCTACTAAACATTCTTCAGGATCAGGATTACCTGGAAAATATGAAGAAAATAGTTATAATGCAGCATATCAAAGGATGTTAGATAATGGTCAAGTTGGAGCTGGTGCAAAAGATGAAAGTCAATTGTATTCATTATTGGGTCATGAGTTACAAGAAGCAAGAAAACCAGATGATCAAATTAAATCAGACTATTTGATGGCAAGAACTGATTATTTAAATTATCTAGATAAATACAAAAGTGCAAATGCTGCAGGTGTTGATAGAGATCAAGCATATAATATGTATAATGAATTAGAAATAAAGAGAAATAAATTTAAAGAAAAAGAGTTAGCATATAGAAAAGATACAGAAAGATATTTTAATGAATTGAATGAAAGAGGTACATATTTGACTAATTATGAAATGGAAGTATTGCCAACAGATAATGAAGAAAGAGAAAAGTTTAAAAGATTACAAAATCTTGAAAAGGTAATTAATACAAATAACGAGGCTGCATTAGAATATAATAGTAGAGTAGGAAGTATAGATAAAAGTAAAGGTGCTAAAGCTGTATATGATGAAAGAATAAAACTATTAGAGGAAATAGCAAATTCAAAAGGATTGCAAAAAGAATATCAGATAGCTAATACTGAAAATTTAGATATTAATCAAAAAGAATTAGAATCAGATACTTCAAGCCCAGGGGAAATGACAAATATAAGAGAGCAAAGTGGTGATAAAGACGCTGGTCATGATAGAAGTAGAGGTGTAGATCCTGCAGAAAGAAATATGTTTGTTATGTCTAAACAGCAAGAATTTATAGATCAAAGTAGATTTGAAAACTTCAGTAAAGTAACTCCAAATAACTTTTTAGGTAGTGCAAATCCCAAAGATGGAAGATATTATAACGTTCTATTAAAAAATGAAAAAGAAACATATGCAAATAGATTTAATAATGCAACTATTAAACCAAAACCAACAATAACAGATTTTAAGAAAGATATAGAAGTAGATGAAGAATTTGAAAATATGTATGCTAAACCAGATGTATATCATCAACCAGTATTAACTAATGTTAGAGAATCTGCATTTGGTAAAAACTATTTTGAAGACTATCAAGTAAATCCATATGTAAATAATGAAAAAGTACAATTCACAAATGAAATTAAGAGATCAGCAAATTGGTATGATTGGGAAAATAAAAGATCATTATTCCATCCAGATGTTGCATTAGTTGGCAAATATGAACATCACGGTGTACCAATAGGAGAACCTTCAAGACCTCCAGGATATGAATATACAAATGCAAGATCATACTTACAAACAAATGTTAATGCAAATAATTCTATAGAAGCAGAAAGAGCAGGAATAAGACCAAACGAAACGGGGGATAATAGAACAAATAGAAATGATAGATTATTTAGTAAATCTATTTATGCAGGTTTAAATAAATATCAATTGTAAATATATATTAAATGGAAAATAAAGATAAAGGAGATGATAAATATAAAATAAAAGTAATTGATACAGAAAAACATAATATTCCACAGAAAGAATCTGCTAAATCTGGTATTATGCCACGATACCCGTTTTCGTGGTTATTATCAGGTTGTTCAGGTTCTGGTAAGACTAATTTGCTTCTAAATATATTAACTAGAAATGAAATGTATGGTTCATTTTTTCATTATATAGTTGTATTTAGTCCTACTGCTGGAACTGAAGATGATAGTTATAAGGCCTTGAAGCTACCTAAAGAAAACTTTATAAAGAAATTTGATGGGGCTATGTTACAAAAGATAATAGATAAAAGGAAAGAACAGATAAGACAAAAAGGAATTGCATGGGTAGGAAAGAATAGTAGAATGCTTATTATTATGGACGATGTTATAGCTGATAAAGAATTTCTTAAATCACCTGAAGCATTAAAGATGTTTACTTTACTTAGACATTATCTTGTTTCAATTATTATTTTATTACAAAAGTATAATAAATTACCTCCAGCACTTAGAACAAACTGTAATGCAATTTGTGTATTCCCATCTAAACAAAATGAAATAGAATGCTTAATAGATGAAATAACACCTTCCATGATGGCAAAACGTGACTTTGAAAAAGTTATTGATTATTGTACAAAAGATGAATATTCATTTTTATATGTTAACTTTCATGCTAAAAGAGAAGATCAAATAAGAAAGAATTTATCTGAAATATTAACTAAAGAAGATATATTAGCGATAGCGCCACCCAAAGATAAAAAAAATATAAAATGTAATAGTATGAATGAGAAACAAAAAGATAGCAGCGATAATAACAAAGATAGTGACAATGATAACGATGATTATAACGATAATAATGAGTATAATACAAAAATGAACAAAAATAAAATGTCTTATTAATATATACATAAATGTCACTTTCAATTAATAGATTATTAGATCTTGCAGGTAAACAGGATGAAAGAAAAGAAATGCTGGGAAAAAATCCAGATATTCCAGAAAGATATAATAGCATAAAAGGAATGCAAATGAGTTCAGATAAGAATATGGGAAACGATCCATCTACTTATGATAAATTTGGTGAAGTAATGAGACAAGATAGACAGCATAGATATAATGCAACTAATTTATATCTAGATATACATAAAAAGAATGGTGTTGCTCTTCCGATATATACATTAGAAGGATATTTAGATCCAGGAAATAGAAGACGTATGAGCGATCCAATGCATGCACCTCCACCAGATATGAGTGTTGGAACTGAAAGACAAATATTTGAAACAGGCCCTAATGAAGATGTTGCACATGATAATGTATCACTTGTTCAATTAGCTCATCAAAATTATAACAAATTTATAAATCGTTACAATATACCAACACGTTAATTTTTAATTGATCGATATTTAATTTATGGATCATAAAACGCTTTAATAATCATTGTAAATGGTTCTCCTTGAAGATTTAATATTTCACCATAATCATTATATAATTTAATATCTAATTCCCTCAAGTTAAGATATCCAGCTGCTTTTATATAATCTTTTTCATATTCTGAAGTTTCATAATGTATTACTTCACCAAATGGAACATCACAAGGAACTGTTGTTATAGATTGAAGATTATTAATTCTAGAATCAATTAATGATGTACCTCCTCCAGATAATTTAACACTTGATACATATATATTTTGATTTCCTTGTAAACTTGGTAATCCTGCTGCAACTATAGAACTAGAAAATGCCGCATTTGTTGAAAGTATACCGAGATTAGGTGCTAAAGTAGAATTAAGTGGTGATATTGCTGGGTCTCCTCTTGCATATATTTTAATACCTCCTGGAGCTGTAGAATTAAATGTTAATTTTCCTGTATTTGGATCTTGAACAATAGTTAAACCTACTGCTACACCTGTTGCTGAGTTTTGAAGTACTGTAATTAATTGTGCTAATGAATATTGACCTACTGGAACAGTAATTACTGCTTGTAAACCTCCTCCACTTGTTTCAATATATAAAAGATTATTAGCTGGTTCAAATTGATATGTTCCATGAATGTTGTATTCTACATTTGGAACACTTACACTTTTAACAAAAAATGAATGTACTCTATTTAGTATTGGATTATTTTGAAAGTTTAATACAAAATCACTTGTCGATGGAGAATATGAAACTCTATCTTTTGAATCAACTATGATTAAAACACTATTCATTATTATATATTAATAGTGTTATATAAAAAATAATACAAGGAATCTAATATATGTTCTTATATAGATAAACTTGCATTGTCCATAAATGTTCTACACACTGCAGCATAGTCTAAAAACAAGTAACAGTTTCTATTTATTGCTGCTCTTGCGGCTGCTGATGCTGAACTAATAGTCAGTAGTGTCTCCAGTGTACGGGAATTATTAATCGGTAAACTTGATAATTGGAGGCTCTGATCCTTTTCCATTGAGCAACAGAATGTGAAATCATCAGTATTATATTCACTCAAACCAACTGCAGAAAGATCGAATGGATTTCTTAATTTATCGTATGTCATCATAGTTTGTACAAATAATTCAGATTGACCAAAAGAATTTGTTACTGCTGTAGTTGCTCCTACTGATGCCGGTAATGCTTGTAGGGCTTGTTTTGGAAAGTAAAGAGACCTTAATACCTAGCAATTATAGACATTTCCGAATATAATTATAGCTAAATCATTTACTACAATGATTCACACTTTCATGTGGGAGTAGACTATATCTTAAGCCATATATATGACCCATAACCGTTTAGTCGTTGAACCTTCATCTATAAAGATGCTTGGCTGCGGATTGCCCAATTTTCAATGTTATTACAGGGGTTCGGTCATTATCCGAGATCTTCTAAAAAATTGCTTTAATAGAATTGTAATTGAAACTTTAAGGGGTTTCCCGCAATTTGATTATGTCGCCTTCTAAGAAGACTAGATGAGTAGTTTTTCCTCAATATGAGGCTATCACCTTTTTTCGGCAAAATTTACCGAGACGATACTGTGCAGAAGTAAAATCTGCTCCAAAAGCTAAAAAGCTATCTACTGAGATATCTCCAATAGCTGCTTGGTTTATCATAACAAGCATTGCAAAATTTGCTTGTGTTACTGCTTTCCTTAATTGTAAGTTCAAATTGGTTGATCCACCAATTAATGTTTGTTGTGTTGTGTATATCGAATGATATGTAATTTCAAGTCCGTTCTGCGCAGCTTCTACGTTGATTGAACGTTGCACTTCGTCGGTCATTGTAGTGGTGTCAAGCATGATTGCAATGTTTGATAATGTATATCCTGTAATTGTACCTAAACCACCAGCACTTTTTTGTACCATCGCAGTGGCAACGCTCTCCCATATGATCTCATAATGGAGTCCAGAGCATAGCTGGGCGGGGTATTTCAAGTTTCTTTTAATCGGATCCCAGAATGGACTGAGACGTGACAATGGAATGCAAAATTTAGAAACTTGGGCAGGAGTTACACCACCAGATCCAGAAGGACCAAAAACATTTGCAGGATCAGAAGCTGCAATTCGTGTTGGACCCCATCCCTCGACTAGCCCGTTTCGAGCCAAGTACTCTTTCGGAAGCGAATTTACGTGGTAAAATTTGCTCCAGACGTTCGAGTTCTCGACTCTCGATAATTCCGTTCCTGACCGCGATTTTAAGGTATTTTGATTAATCAGGTTCATAGCTGATCCAGACCCGAAGTTGGCCGAGGGACCTGCTCCAGTAACTCCGGTCGCCGTAAGGACTACGTCGAACGTAAGATAACCATTGTAGTTATTACTGAATGAGGTGCCCGATGTGAAATCAAACACAGTAGTTTGACCTGGTCCACTTGATTGATTTTGGGGGAATAATCTTGTGTATGTACGTTCTGTACTACTACCGACCAATTATAAACATTTCCGAATATAATTATAGGTCAATCACTTACTACAGTGATTCACATTTTCATGTGGGACTAGACTATATCTTAAGCCATATAATAATATGACCCATTACCATGTAGTCGTTGAACCTTCTTCCAAATTGGAAGCTTGGATGCGGATTGTCCAATTCTCAATGTTGATTACCTTTGTGTACGG
>JGI1027J12803_100571023_pt1 | contig 11220 bp, 10 predicted proteins | sample IowNatreferecore_FD_12803 | JGI IMG/M metagenome (IMG submission 12803) | reverse complement strand
CCTCCAGGCATCGGCGAGTCCTCCCAGATGCCCAGCAGCTTCCAGTAGGGTCACCTGCTTGCCCTGTTGAGCCAACCGGAGCGCGATTGTCATTCCCAACATGCCACCTCCGACTACGGCCCACCGTTCTGACACTGTTTCCACCACCTTTGTCCCCTCCCCGCTTATAGGGGCGGAGTGACTTCAATCACTTTTCCATTGCGTACCGCATACTTCAAACCGCACCCTTGGCAGATCACCTCATCACGGTCAAATAGTCCGTCTCCAGAAAAGCGCGCAAGGAGCTGTCCACAACGGCAAACCAGCCCGACAGACACGGCGGGATGTCCGATGACCAAATGAAAATCGGGCACTGACTTCGTTACCACCGAACCCATACCGATCATGGCAAAGCGGCCGATTACCAGATCGTTGCCAATAATGCTCCCCGCGCCAATCGTGGCCCCCTCTCTTACGAGAGTCTGCAGAGTATGTTCGTCCGGCTCCGATGGCCTCAATCTCCTCAAGTCCGATGTAGTTGCTCTAGGGAATCGATCATTGGTGAAGATTGTTCCGGCACTGATCATCACGCCATCTTCAATGGTTACGGAGGTGCAGATATACACGAAGGCATTAATCTTGACTCGATCGCCAATACGCACACCATAAGCGATATAGGTTTTTTCCCCGATGATGCACTGCTCCCCGATGAGGGCTGAGTGTCGAATGTGAACGTTGTCCCAAATTGCGGTGCTGTCTCCAATCCGCACCTTGTCTTCTATGATCGCCGTCGGGTGGATAGAAACGGTCATCGAGCTATTCGGTAAAGCCAAGGATCTGTGATGGTTCGAATGAAAGCCCCGACATATCTGTCATAAGAAGTCCGCTGCCGAGTGCCTTCAGCAGGGTAGACTGCTTGGTAGTGCGGCTGCCTTGCTCTTAAGGTTCCTGTTCGTAGGCTTTCCAGAGTTGATCTCCGAAGCGCTCCACCTGCCGCTCCTGACGTGGTAATGCTGCCTGGCCGTTCACTGCTTCATCGGCATCAAGGCAGGTTCCGCAGCCCGCACCTTGTCTCAGATCGAGATTCCCGCCTTGGTCTTACTGGGGAATAAGGATGGGATGAGTTGGAGGCACTCACCGTCGTTTGGCTAGGCGACCCTTACGGACTCAGGATCCGAAGCCAAGGTCGGGCCATACTCGTCACGGACACTTGTCCAATTCTGGCGACGCAATGAGCTATAGGCGGCCTCGATGGCTCTCACAGAAGCCAGCCCATCGTCTGCCGTGATCAAAAGTTGCTCTTGCTTTAAAATCGAGCGAGCAAAATTGGTAATTTGTCTCCGAAACGCCTGTAGCTTACTGTAGCCGTGTCCAAAAACAACCCACTCCGAGCTTGAGGACTGGCGATACTTCGACTCTTTCCATCCCACAAGGACGGTGCCATGGCTTCCATAGATGCTGAGATAGTTGTCCAGTTCCTTGTTGATGCTCCACGAAAGATCGATGCTACCCATGACCCCGGCAGCGCTTCGGACAAAGATTCGAACCGTGTCTTCCACTGATAGGCCCTGAGCGCGCTTGCCTTCTATTACCTGAACGTCGGCGAGTGGTCCCAGAAAGTAACGCATCAGGTCAACTGAATGGGATCCATTGTCGATCAAAACTCCGCCTCCGCTGATTGCGGGGTTTGAGTTCCAGCGAGAAGACATGTTCACCCTCGAAGCAAAGGCGTTTTCAAATAGAATAATGTCCCCCAAGATTCCTGAGGCAACGATCTGCTTTGCTCGGATGACATCCTCTGCATAGCGGAACTTAGAACCCATTGTCAGCGTGGAGCCAGTCTCGTCGGCGACACGCAGCATTCTTCGCGCGCTTTCGGATTCAATGCTGAAGGGCTTTTCACACAGCACATGAATTCCCCGCTCCAGAAGATAGACGCAAATCTCCGGATGAGTGACAGGTGGGGTGCACACGATGACGGCATCCAGCTTCGCATGCTTGGCCATGGCCTCATAAGAATCATAACCCTGGCAGCTCAATTTCTGCGCGCTCCCACAAACTACCTCGGTCCTCGTATCCGCGACCGCCGAAAGCTGCACGAAGTCGCAACCCTCAAATGCCTGGGCGTATGTTTGACCTACACCCCCCACTCCAACAATTCCGAAGCTAAGTTCCTTTTTCACTTTTACCTCGCAGCACCAATCTATAGGGTCTTCGGCACGGGCACAGCCCCATTTTCTTATCGGACCGCTCGGCCTAGAACTTACACAAGTCAATGAGACACCTATTTGCTTCGGCGCCAGAGCCGGGTGTGAGCCTGGAGGATCGAGTCTGCTATGTAGTCGACGTGCTCCTTGGTGTAGCGCTCATTCCAGGGCAAGACCAGGATACCGTCAAGGGCGGTGAACGTTCCGCGGAACCGGGATGGGGTGTAATCAAGGATTTCAGGACGGGCAAGCGTGAAAGGGTAACGACTTTCGCCGAAGGTCCTCTGCCTTTGGAAAATCTCGCACATGAACGCCGGCTTCTGAATGTACCTTGGCGCCGAAGCAATCCCCTTCTCTTTCAGGAGTCGCCCCAATGCCACAGATCCACCAGACACTTCACTGGCATCAACTCGCAAGCAATACTTCCAGTAGGAATGAGTATTCCCTGGTTTGACCCATGGGGTTTCGATCCCAGCTAAGCCAGTCAGCTTTTCAGTAAGCCTCCGGGCGGTTGAGATGCGACTCGTCGCGACAGCCTCTAGTTTTGGCAGTTGCGCCACAGCCACTGCTCCTTGCAACTCACTCATCCTGTAATTGAGAGCTAAGAAGTAGTGGTCCGGGTGTTCGTCTCCATAACCCCATGCCTTGTTTACAAACAGGAAAATTCGGCGAGCAAGAGCCTCATCATTTGTCGAGACGATACCGCCCTCTCCGGTTGTGATGTGCTTGCCTTGTTGGAGGCTGAAACATCCGATCGTTCCGATTGTCCCTACCAGTTGACCATCATGTCGAGCCCGATATGCTTGCGCGCAATCCTCGATAACTGGAATATTCCGGGCAGACGCCAGTTCCATGATCTCGTCCATTTCGCAAGGATTACCGAACAAATGGGTGACGATCATCGCCTTTGTCCGGTCGCTCAAACAGGCCTCAATGGTGCTGGCTGTAACGTTGCACGTTCTGGGATCTACGTCGGCGAACACCGGAATGGCACCCTGGTACAGAATCGGAGTCAAAGCCCCCATGTCGGTAATCGGGGAAGTGATGATCTCATCACCAGGGTTCGGATTGATAGCCGCAACGGCCGCATGCACAGCAGCTGTACCCGATGAGCAGGCGCACACATGCCGAACACCCAGCATCTGTCCGAAGCGTTCTTCCAGCGTCTTGACGAATGCCCCCTTTGTGCTGGTGAGGGTTCCACTCTTGATGACATCTGCTAGCAATGAGATCTCCTCGTGGCCGAGGGTTCGACCGGAGGCTTCCTGGTCAGAGGGTAGCGTTAACAACTGCTCTGCTGAGAGTACCGAACTATTCATGGTCGCTCGTCCTTTCTGATATGTCGGATTGAAGGCAGCTAACGAATCCTGGGGGGCTGACAGGATCCCGTTTCAGAGTCATCTTGCCTGAGCGGTCACCACCGAGTACTCGCATCGTCAGCAGACGGAACAGCAGACTGATATGGCCGCCAATTGTTCTGAGGACTTTCATCTTAGATTGTCCAAACATTCGAACTTCAAGCGTGGTTGGGTACTCGACAATCTTGGATCCCTGAAGGTCGAGCTTCCCAAGCATCTCCGTTACACCCAGGAATCCACCTTCCCGGATGACGACCCCTTCGATTGCGGTCTTGCGATACACGCGAAAACAACTCGTATAAGTCGACAGCTTCTGCTTTAGGACCCGGCGGTAAAGGAAAGAGGAGGCCTTCGACAGAGTCAGCCGCCAGGCGGGTACATTCGAGACCTTCCCTTGTGGATGATAAGGAGATGCCGTGACCAAATCCGTCCCAGCTGTAAGCAGAGGTATCATGTTCCTGAGTTCGTTTGGATCGTAGGTGCAGTCGCAATCCATGGAACAGACTATGTCTGTCTTGGCAGCACGAATTCCAGAAAGTATCGCCCTGGCTACACCCATGTTTTCTTCATGCCGCAGTAATGAACAGTCTGAACTCGATCCGAACAGACTCTGGAGTGTCTTCCAAGTCCCGTCAACGCTGGCGTCATCTACAAAAATGAAATGCAACTTGTGTTCATTGAAGGATGACTGAGCATTCCCGAGCGTATTGCGAAGGTAAGGTAAATTGGCTTCCTCGTTGAAACAAGGAATTACCACGGTCACTGGAATTCTGGCAATCGCGCCCAGACTGTCAAGGCACTGAGCCTTTAGCCTCAAGTCCGAGTTGCCAAGTTTGCCCTCACAGCGGTCCACGGACGTGCTGTTTCTACCCTGTAACTGGGAGTTCTCTCCGGCTTTATTAAGCCCAAGATAATCTGCTATTCCACCGAAACGATATCGCCTGAAGTAGGACTCTAGTATCCCAGAGGTTTTGTCTAGATTTCGATACTGGCGAATCCTGGCCAATGAGGAGGCGGCCTCAATTCTTGGCTGGTCCGGATCGAGTTCCCACACGTGAAAATACATCACGAACGGGAAATCGACCGTGCTATCCCAATACTCTATGGCTCGCTTGATCAGAGGATGTGGCAACTGGCGAAAATAGTTTCCGCCGGAGACAGGCACTTGACAACCCAGAAAATTGAAAGCCGAAACTGGAAACTCCCATATCTGTCCGTTTCGCCACAGATGAGGTTGAGCAAAGCGAAACCGAGTGTCAGCACCGAAGGATCGAAACATCGGACGCACACTCGAATCATAGCTGTAGCCTTCTTCGGCCAGGATTTCCAGGGCCCAGAGGTCGGACGATTTGAGCCATTGATGTCGATGTCCGAGCACCTTGGTTTGACTGGCTCTCTCGATCGCTTCGCGCGATCGAGACAAATCTTCTCGAAATTCTTCTGGTGACATTTCTGGAAGGGCCTTGTCGTGATAACGCTTGGCTGCGATTTCATGTCCTCTCTTCGCCACTTCTCTAACGATCTCCGGCATGGCATCCGCAACCCACCCCAGAACGAAAAACGTGGCGCGGATGTGAAATTGATCGAGCAAAGCTAGCGTCTTCAGGGTATTCTCCTCGATGCGATGTTCGAATCGGTACCACCGTCTTCCCTGGATGACCCTCTTGAAAGTGGCGACCTGAAAGTAGTCTTCAAGGGCAATCGTAAGTATGTGCTGCTTCGAGGCTGCAGGAAGGTGCTTTGTCATTGTCTCCGCGAGGAGAAGAAATTCATTCCATACTGAACTTAGTGCCTCCTAAATCAACGCAGTCCTAGGGCCAAAGAACTTGACGTCAACTCTCTCTCAAACAAGTAGCTCGAAAAGAAAGCCTTAAGCATTGGCAGCGGGGGTATGACGGGAGTGCGGACCCTCTCCAACGGAATCTTAGCGAAAAGGAAACACGGTCAAATAGGAATTCGTTTGGCATTCCGAGACATTTTTTTTCTTAATGCCGAGTCGGCTTGACGATTTCAAATTTGTACTGTTTCCCTTTCGGGAACTGGCCGAGTGTGGGTGCCGTCCGCAGATTAGTGGAATCGGGCGCAAAGGTCAGAGGGATGAAATTAAGATCTGAAAGAGGGAATCGAAAGGATCAAACATCGCTTCGGAGGAGACACCCTCTTTGCCAAGCAAGACGGTCTCACCCATCGTCCGCATTTAATGGAAGGAACGTTTCAGGTGGGCGTTTGAATGGTAGTTCCATGAAGCTCGCAATCGTCTGGACAATTCTCTTGCCACTGTCTCCTCGTCCAAACAGATTTTCCGTCCTCTGGACATGAAGGGACCAACTTTCATCCTTGTAAGTCTCGTCCAGCATGGCGGCGAGGCGCTCAGGTCGGCCGCCAACAAGACGGGCAACCCCGGATTCAACCTGTCCCTACTAAAAACTCCATCGAGCATCAGAACAAAAACCCTCTATTAGATTATGACCGTTGGAAGGCTAGAATCCACATCCGCTTCTGGCCAAGCGGCTCTCGTCGTTTGTCGCTGATTGCCTTTTCGACGACGATTAAGCAGGCCGTCGCCGATGTCGAAACCACGAAGGAAGACGAGAACGCCAAAACGGGTGCTCGCTCTGCCCCACCTGGAACAGTCAAAAGCCGCCGGCCTGAACAGCCTGACTTCCAAAAGCGATCAACGAACCTACGATCGAGCCATCAAAAGAGTGTCAACTCTTTTTGCTCGTGAGAAAGCAAAGGTCAAATCGACTGAAGAGGGTCGAGAAAACGCTTTGGCCGGGCTTGATCGTTTTGAACCAACAACCCGCATTGGTTCGATCCATGACCTGTTTCGATTGGCTCAAACCCTTATGTATGACTAGCCTCAATCATGCCTGCTCTCATATTTTGTAGTCCACGCTCAATTGGGCTGACTGGACACCAAGACCCGCCCTGGCCTAGGAAAATCATAGATGCAACCAAAGCTTCCCCTCAGTCACTCACTGGAAGTTGGCATTTGGTCCACGATGAAGTTTCTTAAACTTTTTGACGCGTCCTTGCGTATCTAAGTTTGAGTTTCTGCGTGGCTGGGTTCATAGAGGGAGGTGCAATTTGGCGAAGAAAAGGATCTTCACACTCACGTTCTTGGGCACGGTGGGGCTGATTCTCTTCTTGGGTGGATACTGGGTTTTTGGGTCCCTTTTCTCGGTTGACAAGACGATTCCCCCCGAGAAGCTCGGTCGCGTGGAAGAAGGTTCAATTGCCAAGTCCGTGGTGGCAATCGGAAAGGTTGAGCCTCTGTCCAAAGTTGAAATCAAGTCCAAAGCTAGTGGCATCATCAAGTACCTCTATGTCAACGTTGGCGACAAGGTCAAAGCGGGACAGCTCCTGGTTGAGTTGGACAAGGAAATCCTGGAAGCCCAGCTGAAAGAGGCCCGAGCTTTCTTGACAGCCGCGGAGGGCGGATTGCAGGAAATCGATTCTGAGGGCAGGACCCTGCGAGCTGGCCTCAACAAAGCCCAACTGGAGGCGGAAAACAAGGACTACGACTTCATGGTGTCGGAATTTGCTCGCCGAAAAGAACTGTTTTCTCAAGGACTTATTCCCAAGTCTGAACTCGACAGTGTCGAACAAAAACTCAAATCAACCGAGGTAGCCAAAAAGGCCCTGATCGCAGCCGTTACAGTAAAAGAGGCTGAGATCGAACAAAACAAGAAGTCTATTCAAAAAGCTCAGGCAGAAATTGTTCAGGCTCAAGCACAACTCGAGAGGACCGAGGAAAATTTGAAATATGCTTCCATTCGCTCCCCCATCAGTGGTGTGGTTTTGAGTCGCGAGTTGGAAGTCGGCGATGCAGTCTCTTCGATTTTGCAGCTTGGTTCCACTGCGACCCTGATCATGACCCTAGGGGACGTGCAGGAAGTCTATGTCAAAGGGAAGGTCGACGAGACTGATATTGGTGTGGTCCGGCTGGGGCAACTGGTCCGCATCACAGTCGATGCTTACAAGAACCGAACCTTTCAAGGAAAGGTGTTCAGGATCGCTCCAATGGGAGTTGAGAAAGATAACGTCACTCGCTTTGAAGTCCGCGTCTCCATCCTTAACGACATCGATTTGTTGAAAGTCAACATGAGCACCAATGCCGAGATCATTCTCGAAGAACATCATGACGTGCTCCTGATCCCTGAAAGCTCCCTGATCTACAACGAGAAGCGAGAAACTTCAGTCGAAGTTCCAGACTTAACTACGAAAACGGGTCGGCGCCAAGTGGCGGTCAGAATTGGCCTCAGCAATGGCGCCAAAGCGGAAGTATTGGGGGGACTGAAAAAAGGAGATCAAGTGGTGTTGCAGTGACAGCCCAGAGGATCGAGGATAGAAGATCGAGGATGGCTACTCGATGAGCGATGCTAAATCTTCAAGCCTCGGTTAAGACGATGTGGGAACTTGTCAAACAAACTTGGATCACTCTCAGAGCCAATCGGACCCGTAGTTTGTTGACTATGTTTGGTATCGCCTGGGGGTTGATTTGCCTGATCCTAATGACCTCGGGCGGAGAGGGTATGTGGGTAGCTCAGCGTGACAAGATGAAGCTCTTGGGGAAGAACATCATGATTGTCTGGGGTGGACTGACGAGTAAGGGGGCGGAAGGGTCCCGGGCTGGCAGGAACATTTTTCTGACCTTGGACGATTACTTTGTGCTTAAAGAGCGGGCCACCTACCTGCACAGACTTAGCCCTGAGATCGAGCGCTCTCTACCGGTGCGGTCCAGCCTGAATAACGGCACTTTCGACGTCCATGGGGTATTTCCTGACTACATGGAGATGCGGACTATTGAAGTCCACAGAGGCGGGCGAGTCATTCACGAAGGCGACAACAGCAACGCACAAAGGGTCTGCATCCTGGGCGATGAAGTGAAATCCCAATTGTTCGGAAAGGCACGGGCTAGTGGCCAAACTGTGACCGTTGGTGGCTATCCTTACCTGGTCATCGGGGAACTGGTTCACAAAGACCAGAACAACAATTACAGTGGTCCGGACAACATGCAAATATTCATACCGTTTTACACTCTGGCTAGGGATTTTCCCCTGCCTGATGCGCCGGCTGGGAAGTTTCAGCTGTCTAACCTGATTCTACAGCCCCGGAATGAGCAACTGGGCGATGCTGCTGAGTTTCAGGTGAGGCAGATCCTCAGCCAGAAAAAAGGGTTCGATCCCCGGGATAAAGATGCTCTGCCGATCTGGAACACCATCACTCAGTCGAAGTTTACTCACAAGCTTTTTTCTGGTATGCAGATATTCATGGGAGCAGTGGCTGTGGTCACCTTAATTCTGGGCGGCATTGGGGTCATGAATATCATGCTGCTTTCAGTCACCGAGAGAACTCGCGAGATTGGGATCCGCAAGGCCATTGGAGCGACCAGCCGGGCGATTCTGCTCCAGTTTTTTGCTGAATCAATGGCCCTCGCGTTAGTGGCCGGTTTGCTGGGATTGGGATTGGGATGGGGGTTGTGCTGGCTGATCAATCTTCTACCCCCACTGGACTTTTTTGCCGGGATGATTGTGACTCCCAAGATGGGACTGATTGCCTTTGGGTTTCTTACCTTGGTGGGAGTTCTCTCCAGTATCTATCCGGCTTTTATGGCCTCGGTCACCGATCCGATCGACGCTCTGAGGTACGAATAATGGTCCAGGAAATCTTCAAAAGGACTCTGGCTAGCCTGATTGCTTACCGTCGGCGTTCGATGATGACCATTCTCGGAGTTGCCTGGGGGATCTCTTCTTTCATTCTCTTGATCGCCTACGGAGACGGATTCCAGCGAGCAATGAATTTGGGCCTGAGCTACTTTGGCGACAACGTCGTCGTGCTGTGGAATGGTCAGACTTCGCTCCAGGCCGGGGGCGGAAAGGCAGGCCGGGTCATTCGCACGACTCCCTCAGACCTCGAAGCCATCCGGCAGAGGGCCACGCTGGTGAAGCGAGCCAGTCCTGAGGTTTTCAAGAACATGCAGTTCCGCTGGGGAGACCGCATGGCCAGCGCCGGAGTCAGAGCGGTTGGCGATCAGTACGGTGCCATCCGAGGAATGTTCCTCGTCGAGGGACGCTTCTTGAGCCCGGAAGACCTTGCCAATATGCGCCGGGTAGTCGTTCTGGGTTATGACCTCAAGGAGAAACTATTCAGCCGGTCTCCTGCTTTGGGCCAGGATGTCTTTATCAAGGGGGTTCGTTTTTCGGTCATTGGGATCCTGAGGAAGAAAATCGCTATTTCGAATTATTTTACTCAGGATGATCTGTGCGGCATGATCCCAATTAACGTCATGGGAACTCTGTCTGATATCCGCTATAACAGTGTCCTGGTGTTTCAACCAGTGAGCGGTCCCATGGAGGAGAGGGCGGTCAAGCAGGTACTGACGATTCTCGGAGAGATTCACAAGTTCAACCCGGCTGACGACAAGGCACTATTCGTGCAAAGATTCAGCATGGTCCTTGGAATCATCAGCGGGTTGAGTGTTGCCACCAAAGGTTTGCTGATGGTGGTCGGCTTCTTCACCTTGGCAGTTGCTGGAGTCGGGATCATGAACATTATGCTTTTTTGCGTTCAGGAGCGCACCCGCGAGATTGGCCTGCTCAAGGCCCTCGGCGCCCACCGATGGCAAATCAAGCTCCAGTTCCTGGGAGAGGCAATGGCCATGAGTTTGATCGGTGGAGTGGTAGGCTATGTTCTGTCTATTCTTTTGGCACAGTGGATTGGTGCGATTCCCTTTTTGAGTGAGCTCTTTGAGGACAAGAGTAGGCAGGGGGATATCTATCTACTAGTGAACTCTCGGGCTTTCAGTATTTCTTTCGGCACTCTAACCATCATCGGTTTGCTCTCGGGTCTTTGGCCTGCCATCAAGGCGGCGCGCTTGAATCCAGTTGAGGCTTTGCGTTGCGAGTGACAGATCTCCTTCAGTGCGACTGGCAAAAGGCCCCCCCTCGGCTACTGCGGCCTTGGGCAGTCAAACAAGGCGCAAAGACCCCCAAAAGGCTTATCAATTTGGAAGAACTGCTACCTGGTGAGAATTGATCAAACGCTGATCTGCCGTCACCAGAGTCAGCCCAAGAACTCGAGCTGTTGCCACTAGGAAACGATCCGCCGGATCACGATGCGGAAACGTCAGGCCAAGCGTTTCCAGGGCTATCTCGTGGGTCAATGGGGCTTCCCGCAAGGGGACAGCCTGCAGCGCTTTATCAATCCAAGCTCGCCGGGCTTTCAGTAAGGACAACTCGACCTTTTTCAGAAAGTATTAACACTTCACAGGTGCTGATTGACGACAACCACAGTTCGTTGCGCGGATTCTGCAGCGCACCCGCGACACGACGCGTGAGATTCTTTGGCTCAAGAAGGCTCCATAACCAGATATGGGTGTCAAGCAGCAGCTTCATGAACTGAGGTCTTCCCAATCCTCCTCCTCGGTCGCCGGTGACACGATATCGCCTTCAATCCGCCCCGTACCCACTAGTGCGCCAATCCACCTTTTTTGGCGAGACGGAACAGAAGGAGGCGTCACCTCGGCAACAGGAGGTAATTAGAACTGGCTTTTTCGTCTTGCGAACTCGCTCCAATACAGCAAGGCACGTGGCCTTGAATTTGGAGATAGCGATCTGTTCCATAGGGGTAGATGATACCATGGTCCAAGACTATGGTCCCAGATTATGGTC
>JGI1027J12803_100157550_pt1 | contig 11232 bp, 12 predicted proteins | sample IowNatreferecore_FD_12803 | JGI IMG/M metagenome (IMG submission 12803) | reverse complement strand
AAGATCGCGTTGCCGCTCGCGCTGGTCGCGATTGGTTTGATCGTCGCGTTTCTTTTTCGTCAAACCATGATCGTGAGCGAAGCGCCGACCTATGCGAAGATCACCGGCTACGCCGCCGGTTATTGGCTATGGCTAACAAGCGCGATCATCGCGACCATCGGCGCTGCAATTGGGATGTTTACTCGCGGCGCTGTTTCTCGACAAGATGACGCAACTGGCGCTCCATCGTCTTGAACGCGTCGTGGATCACTTTGTTGAGCGGCTCGTGCGAAGCGTTGTCCATTTGCTCTTCGTCGGAGACTAATTCGTGACGCGGCCGGACGGTGACGTCGATCCGGCAACGATACGGATTTCCTTTTTTATGCGTGTGGTTGTTTTGCTCGATCGCCACGTCGCAGCGGTTGATGTGGTCGCAGAATCGGTCGAGTCGCGCGGCATAACTCATGACGAGAGTGTCGATTTTGTCGGATTTGTTCAGGCCGCGGTAGGTGATGTTAACGGGCAGTTGCATACTTTTGATGATATTGAGCTTAAAGCGGACGAAGGGAACGAAAATGATTCGGCAATTTCGCCGGCTCGACTTTCACGAGATCGGATTTCACATGTTCGACAATCCGATTACGCACGCGATCGGGAAGAAGATCGACAATCGCGGAATGAATTTCTGACGGCGCGGCGAATGCCCAGCCTTCCCCTCCGCTGCCATTCACGACTTTCGCAATTTGATCGGCCAGCTCCTTGTTAATTCGTCGCCCGGTCTCGTTGAAAAGCTTGCTCTCGGCAAAGGAGGCCGCGCCGCGATGCGCGTCGGCGCTTTCCGTCGCCGCAAAACGCCCTGCCTGATCTGTGACTTTGTCGAGCAATCGGCCGTGCGCATCGGTGATGTCGAAGGCCTGAATCAATTTCAGACTCGGGCCACGAGTCGGCGTCTCATTGACCTGATAAGCTTTCAAGCTGCCGCGATCTGCTGTGATGATGATTGAAGCCGGAACCATAACTAACTATCTGCGGCTGTGGAGCGTCGGAAACGCGCTCATTAATTTCTCTATAATTGAATCGCGCCGCGTTGCAATCCCGCGTTCAGCAAAAATTCAGGATTTATTTTTGCCACCCGCGCGCTCTTCTTCGCCAGTCATCGCTGCGATCGCGGCCATCGCCCGTTTTCTCCAGGATTCCACACGCGCCCGCGGTTGTTCGCCCGAGGTCAAGAGGAATAAAGACGCCGACCGCGCGGCAAGATCGACATCGTCACCGGATGGAAATTTCTTCAGCGTCTTCAGGAACCCATTCTCATCGGTGGTATCGAGAATCTGCGCCCACTCGAGCTGCTCTTCGCCGGGCAGCACAAACGGGATCGCTTCGTAGTGCGCGTTGATCAGCAGCAAGAACGTATCGTCGCGCACCTGTTCGCCGTGCTCGTCGATCAAATCATCGGCGTCGCCGCTGACCAGCATTCCGATGCAGCGCACAAATGGTGATTTCCATTCCTCCAGACTCATCTCGTTGCCGCCCTCATTGAACCACATCACATCCCGCACCTCGCCGCCCGGAACCGGTTTGCCTTCAAAAAATTTCGGCCGCCGAAAGACCGGATGCTCGCGCCGGAGCTGAATCAGCTTTCGCGTGAACTCGAACAAAATTTTTTGTTTGGCGTCCCATTGCCAATTGAGCCAGCTGATCTCGTTGTCCTGGCAATAGGCGTTGTTATTTCCCTTCTGCGTCCGGCCGAACTCGTCACCGCCCAAAAGCATCGGCACGCCTTCCGACAAAAAGAGCGTCGTCAAAAAATTGCGCTGCTGTTGTCGCCGAAAATTCTCGATCTTCACATCGTTGGTCGGCCCTTCCACGCCGGCATTCCAGGAACGATTATTCGGATCGCCGTCACGGTTCTCTTCGCCATTGGCCTCGTTGTGTTTGTCGTTGTAGCTGACGAGATCGTTCAACGTGAAACCGTCGTGCGAAGTGATGAAATTCACGCTGTGATACGGACGGCGGCCGTCGTCCTGATAAAGATCCGGGCTGCCAGTCAATCGATAACCGACCTCACCGATGAGACCTTCGTCTCCGCGCCAAAAACCGCGCATCGCATCGCGATATTTCCCGTTCCATTCCGCGAACGGCGGCGGAAAATTTCCGACCTGATAACCGCCGTCGCCAACATCCCACGGTTCCGCGATTAATTTCACCTGCGACAAAATCGGGTCTTGCTGGATGCATTTGAAGAAAGCGTGAAATCGATTCACGCCGCTGCCGTCACGCGCAAGCGCCGACGCGAGGTCGAATCGAAAACCATCGACGCGCATTTCGTTCACCCAATAACGCAGGCTGTCCATCACCATCTGCAAGGTGCGCGGATGCAGCGTGTCCAGCGTGTTGCCGGTGCCGGTGTAATCCAAATAGAAACGCGGATTGTCCGCGCGCAGCCGGTAATAGCTGGAGTTATCGACGCCGCGAAAGCAAACGGTCGGGCCAAGATGATTTCCTTCGCCGGTGTGGTTGTAAACGACGTCGAGAATCACTTCGAGGCCGGCGGCGTGAAGGTTGCGCACCATTCCCTTGAACTCGACGACTTCCGCGCCCGGCTCGCGATTGCTCGAATAGGGCGCATGCGGCGCGAAATAGCCGATCGAATTGTAACCCCAGTAATTCGTCAGACCTCGATCGACCAGCGCTTTGTCATTGAGATGAGTATGCACCGGCAAAAGCTCGACCGCAGTCACGCCAAGATTTTTCAAATAGCGGATCGCGTTTTCATTCGCGATTCCGGCATACGTGCCGCGCAATTTTTCCGGGATCTCGTTCCACAGTTTGGTAAATCCCTTAACGTGCACTTCGTAGATCACCGTCTCCGAAAGCGGCGTGTTCGGCCGTTTCACCCGGCCCCAGTTGAATTCAGGATCGACAACGACACACTTCGGCATCGCCCAGGCGTTGTCGCGCGAATCACGCGAAAGATCTTCCGCCGCATCGCCGACGACGTAGCCGAACATTTCGTCCGACCATTTGATCTCGCCCGCGATCGCTTTCGCGTATGGATCGAGCAAGACCTTCGAATCGTTGAATCGAAGTCCGTGGGTCGGATCGAACGGACCGTAAACGCGATAACCATAAAGTTGTCCCGGACGAATCTCGGGCAGAAACGCGTGCCAGATTTTTTCGGTTTGCTCGCGGAACTGCACGCGCACCATTTCTTTCGGCGCATCGAGACTGTCGAACAAACAAAGTTCGACCCCGCTGGCGCGCTCGGAAGAGATTGCAAAATTGACGCCGTCGCCGGTCCACGTCGCACCGAGCGGATACGGTTTTCCGGGCCAGGTCTTAACGGTAGTCATAAAAGGCGCGATGTTTGTTATCCATCACGCCTTCACAACACGCAATCCGCGATTGTTCGCGAATCAACCGAGTTTGTGGCGCAGGAAAACAGCCAGCAATCCAAGACTAAGCGCGCCAATGATCATGAGGACGCGCGGAGATGGATCGGAAATGGCGAGGAAGGAGAGGAACGTCTGCATTGCTTTAGTGACCGCCTTTGAGGTAAGAATCGGATTGCGGCCTGAGAGTGGCCGCCACCTGCGCAGTTTTTCGGAACCAGCCTCTACCGGCACAATGAAAACGATTACGCGACCAGAAAGCGTTTGCCGCCAGCGAAATGCGGCGCGGCCGGCGCCTGTTGTCGATCAAGTAATGGTCGAGGAACGCGCGGGCGCGTTTGCCAAACGCAGTATCAAGACCTCGGCCAAACTCGCGGGGCTGAAACTCGCGGTCTCGATGATGGATCTGACCACGCTTGAGGGAAAGGATACGCCGGGAAAAATCGCGTTCCTTTGCCGCAAAGCCATGCGGCCGCTCGATCCGCGCTACGAAGTCCCACCGTGCGCCGCGGTCTGCGTTTATCCAAATCTCGTCCGCTTCGCGAAGAAATTTCTCGGCAACTCCGGCGTCAAAGTCGCCTCGGTCGCGACTGCGTTTCCGACTGGCCTGATGCCAGTGCGATTAAAACTTCAGGAGGTGCGGAGCGCGGCGCATGACGGCGCGGATGAGATCGACATGGTGATCAATCGCGGAACTTTTTTGGCCGGCGATTACAACAGCGTCTTCGACGAAATCGCCGCGACCAAAGAAGCATGCGGCAGGGCGCATTTGAAAGTGATTCTCGAAACGGGCGAGCTGCAAACCTACGACAATGTTAGGCTCGCGAGCGAAATCGCGATGCGCGCCGGCGCCGACTTCATCAAAACCTCAACCGGAAAAATCTCGCCGGCGGCAACGATGCCGGTCACGTTGGTGATGCTGGAAGCGATCCGCGATTTCTTTTACGAAACCGGAATGCGAATCGGAATGAAATCGGCGGGCGGAATTCGGACTGCGAAACAAGCGCTCGCCTATTTGGTGATGGTAAAAGAAACGCTCGGCGATGACTGGTTGACGGCGGATTTGTTTCGGTTTGGTGCGAGCACGTTGGTCAACGACGTCCTAATGCAAATCGTGAAAACCGTGGACGGCCGCTATCAGGGCGCTGATTATTTCTCGCTTCCATGAAACGCCGGCGTCCAAAGCGCAAAGTCGCATCGCGCAAGAACGGTTCGCGCACGCGCGTGATCGTGGTCCCCGAGCACAAGCCGATCGAGTATCGCGTGCCCCTTCCGCTCGCGCGGCGGAAATTGAATTTTGGCAATCGCTGGGATTACGCGCCGGCGCCGGAAGCGCACAGCTACATCAAGCTCAAATCGAAATACGAACTTTTCATCGGCGGAAAGTTCGTGAAGCCGCGCTCGGGCAAATATTTCGACTCAATCAATCCCGCGACCGAAGAAACGCTGGCCGAGATCGCCGACGGCAGCACGCGCGATGTCGATCTTGCCGTGAAATCGGCGCGACTCGCTTTCAATGGCGTGTGGGGCAAGATGTCGGGACGCGAACGCGGAAAATATCTCTACCGCATCGCACGTTTGATTCAGGAGAAATCGCGCGAGCTCGCGGTTCTCGAATCGATGGACGGCGGCAAAACGATCAAGGAATCTCGCGATGTCGATCTTCCACTGGTCGCGGCGCACTTTTTTTATCACGCGGGTTGGTGCGACAAACTTCAATACGCCTTTCCGGGACGTGATCCACGGCCACTCGGCGTCGCCGGTCAAATCATTCCCTGGAATTTTCCATTGTTGATGGCGGCATGGAAACTCGCTCCCGCGCTCGCCTGCGGAAACACCTGCGTGCTCAAACCGGCGGAGACAACTTCGATCACCGCGATGCATCTCGCGGAGATTTTCCAGGAAGCGGAATTGCCCGAGGGCGTGGTCAACATTGTGACCGGCGCCGGCGAGACCGGTCGTGCGATGGTCGAACACCCTAATATCGACAAGATCGCGTTCACCGGTTCGACGGAAGTTGGGAAACGAATCTTGCGCACAGTCGCGGGCACAAAAAAGAAACTGACGCTCGAGCTCGGCGGCAAAGCGGCCAACATTATTTTTGAAGACGCGCCGATCGATCAAGCGGTCGAAGGAATCATTTCCGGAATTTATTTCAATCAGGGCCACGTCTGCTGCGCCGGCTCGCGCTTGTTCGTGCAGGAAGGCGTGTTCGCGCCGGTCATTCGCAAGTTGCGCGACCGCATTCAGACGTTGCGCGTCGGCAATCCGCTCGACAAGAACACCGACATCGGCGCGATCAATTCACGGATGCAGCTCGACAAGATTTGCGAGCTGGTGGACAGCGGCGTGCAAGAAGGAGCGAAGTTGACTCAGCCGCGGCTGCGATTGCCGGCCAAGGGTTATTTTTATCCGCCGAGTTTTTTCATCGGAGTAACGATGTCGCACCGGATCGCGCAGGAAGAAATTTTCGGACCGGTCTTGAGCGTGATGACTTTCCGCACGCCGGAGGAAGCGATCGAGCGCGCGAATAATATTCCCTACGGCCTCAGCGCCGGCGTTTGGACCGACAAAGGCTCAAAGATTTTCAAAATCGTGAACAAACTTCGCGCCGGCGTGGTTTGGGCGAACACTTTCAACAAATTCGATCCGACGAGTCCGTTCGGCGGTTACAAAGAAAGCGGCTTCGGGAGAGAAGGCGGCGCACATGGCCTCTCAGCGTATCTCGCGCTGAATTGATATGTGGAAAAGTGTTTGGGCGGTCGCCGCCGGCGTTTTGTTCATTGTCGTCGTAACAACGCTCGTCGACCTCTTGTTGCACGTACTCCACGTTTATCCGGCAAACGGAAAACTCACCGACGCGCTCGCCTTGCTTGCGACGTCGTATCGCATCGTGATCAGCGTTGCCGGTGCATATCTCACTGCTCGGCTCGCGCCGAATCGTCCGATGCGCCATGCGCTGATCCTCGGTTGGGTCGGCGTTGTCCTGGGGTTAATTGGCCTGATTGCAACTTGGAATATGGAACTCGGACCGAGATGGTACCCGATTGCCCTCGTTGTGCTCGCGCTTCCGCAATGCTGGCTCGGCGGAAAGCTTCACGGCATGAGAACAATCCCCGGCTAAGAAAATCGAAACGGTGGATTCAGGAATAGGAGCCAGTGTTTAAAGCGATTCTATTTCGGTTGGTCGCCGTCCTAATCAGCATCCTGATCGTAGCGGCTTTAGCAGAATTCGCGCTGAGAATATTCGCGCCGGGCGGCGGCAAACCTATTGCTGAACGAAATATTTTCTGTCGCTTCGATCACGATTTGGGTTGGGTGCCGCTGGAAAACCTCAACTTCGTCGAGAAAAGAAGCGGATTCGTTCTACACCAGAATCAATTCGGACTGCGCGGGCCGAACGACATGCAGCTCGAAAAGACACCCGGAAAGAAACGGATTCTCGTGCTGGGCGATTCCTACGTCTGGGGAGTGAGCGCGGGCCAGGATGATATTTTCACGAATCCGAGAGTGCACGGAACGACCGATGAATTCATCAACGGCGGCGTTCCCGGGTACGGCACCGATCAGGAGTATTTGTTCTATTTGCGGACTGGCCAAAAGTTCGATGTCGATCAAGTGGTCTTGGTGTTCACACCTTACAACGACGTCGCCAACAATCTCGCCTCGAAGCAGTATTCTTATCTCAAGCCTTACTTTACTTTAAATAACGGCGAGTTGGTCCTGCATAACGATCACGTGATCAACAACCCTGTTCACAACTTCATTCGCCGCGTCGATCGAGAATGCCGAGTTTGGAATCTTTTTACAAAAGGACTCCACGGATTTGGCCGTTCCATTGTACCGAAACGGGAAGAGAAGATGGCGCAACCCAACTTTGTTGTGTCCGATGCCGACAAGGCCGGTATTGAATTGACTCTTGCGATCATCAAGAAATTAAAGGAAGCGGTCGCAGCGCATGGCGCGGAGTTCTACGTTGTCTTTATTCCTTTTAAGAAACGCATCGAGAAACGCCTGCCCGATAATCATCCTTTTGTCCCTTTGATCGCGGCCGGACTAACGCAGATGGGAGTGAATTATCGCGAACCGTATCCGGAATTCTACAAGGCTGTGACGGGTGGCGCGGAATTGTTTCATCCGCCGGACAATCATTTCAACGCCGCGGGCCACGAGTTGTTCGCCAAGTTTGTGACCGACACCGATCTGGCGCGCGCCTCGACCAATTACTACTCTCATCAGTGAGATCGCCGCGCGACGGAGGGTCGCTCAAAGCTTTTCTATTTCGACTCGTCGCGATTCTGATCAGCTTCGCGATCGTCGCGCTGCTTTTTGAAGCGATCCTGCAAATTTTCATCCCGGCGCGTTTGCGGTATTCAATCGGCGAACGAAATTTTTTCTGCCGGTTTGATCACGAACTAGGTTGGGCGCCACTGGAAAACATCAGCGGCCAACAATCGGTCGATCGAAAACGGTTCGTGGTTCACCAAAATCAGTTCGGCCTGCGCGGACCGGATGAGATGCAGTTGAAACGAGCGCCAGGAAAGAAGCGGATCCTTGTCCTGGGCGATTCTTACATCTGGGGCTTCGGCGCGAACCAGGATGACTTATTTAGCGCGCCACAAGTTCATCGGACCGAAAACGAAATCATCAATGCTGGTGTCTCCGGTTACGGAACCGATCAGGAATATTTGTTTTATTTGCGCACCGGAGAACGCTTCGAGATCGATCAAGTGGTGCTGGCGTTTACGCTCTACAACGACGTCGATAACAACGTTGCCTCAATGCAATACAGTCATCTCAAACCGTTCTTCCGGCTCGAAGGCGACCAATTGATTCTGCACAACGAACACGTGCACGATTCGAAGTTTCGCACTTTTCGAGACGAGCTGTATCGGCGGAGTCGCGTCGCCAATATGATGGCGGAAGGTTTCGCAGGTCTAACGGACGCGCTTTTTCCGAAGAAACACAAGCCTGAGCTAGATGTCACCGTGTCGGATTCAGACCGCGCCGGAATCAAACTCACGATCGCGATTATCAAGAAACTGAAGGAGGAGGTCGAAGTGCATAACGCGCAGTTCTCGGTCGTTTTCATTCCCTACGAAGCGCACATCGTGAAACATTCGCCGGAGAATCATCCATTCGCGCCGTTGCTCGCAGCCGGCCTGAACGAGATCGGCGTGAGTTATCGCGAGCCGTATCCGGAATTTTTCAAAGCTTCCAGTGCGGGCCTCAATTTGTTCAACCCCGATCATCATTTTACTTCGGAAGGCCACGCGTTGTTCGCAAAGTTCATCGTCGATACCGACGAAGCGCGCGCCTCGACCGATTATTACGCGCACCGGTGAACATTCTCGGCATCTCGGCTTTTTATCACGACAGCGCGGCGTGTCTCGTTCGCGACGGAGAAATCATCGCCGCGGCTCAGGAAGAACGATTCACCCGCAAAAAACACGACGCGAGTTTTCCGAAACATGCGGTCGATTATTGCCTGCGCGAAGGCGGCATCCGCGTGAACGGTCTCGATCTTGTCGCCTTCTACGAAAAGCCATTCCTCAAGTTCGATCGCATTCTACATAGTTATCTCGCCTACGCGCCGGCCGGCCTGCAAAGTTTTTTGATGGCGATCCCGCTTTGGATCCGAGAACGGATCTGGATGAAAGAATTGATTCGCCGCGAGCTGGGCTGCGACTGCAAAATTCTTTTTCCGGAACATCACGAATCGCACGCCGCGTCCGCATTTTTTCCGTCGCCATTTCAAGAAGCCGCTTTTTTAACGATCGACGGCGTCGGTGAATGGACGACGACGAGCTACGGCGTCGGGCGCGGCAACAAGATTCAAATGCTGGCCGAGATCCGTTTCCCCCACTCGCTCGGATTGCTTTACTCGGCGTTTACTTATTTCACCGGATTCAAGGTCAGCTCCGGCGAGTACAAACTGATGGGGCTCGCGCCCTACGGCCAACCGAAATATGTCGATCTCATTCTCCGCAAGCTGATCGATCTCAAAGAGGACGGATCGTTTCGGCTGAACATGAAGTATTTCAACTATGGCGTTGGTCTGACGATGACGAATGCCGCGTTTAATGAGCTGTTCGGTCGGGCGCCGCGGAAACCGGAATCGAAATTGACGCAAAGCGATATGGATCTGGCACGATCGATCCAGGACGTGACGGACGAGATCATGTTGCGAATGGCGCGCCACGTCCGCAAAGAAACCGGGCAACGAAATTTGTGTCTCGCCGGCGGTGTCGCGCTCAACTGCGTCGCGAACGGATTAATTCTTCGCGAAAAGATTTTCGACCGAATCTGGATCCAGCCCGCGGCCGGCGACGCGGGCGGCGCGCTCGGCGCGGCATTGTTCGCGTGGCATCAGATTGTCGATCAAAAGCGCGAAGCCGATGGCGCGCGCGACTCGCAATGCGGCTCATATCTTGGCCCAGCCTATTCGGCAGATGAAATCCGCGCTTATCTCCAAAAGCAGAATATCCCCTTCACCGAATTAACGGATGCCGAGCTTCCCGAAAAAATCGCCGATCTCATTCACGCGCAGAAAGTGATCGGCTGGTTTTTCGGTCGAATGGAATTTGGCCCGCGCGCGTTGGGCGGGCGCTCAATCATCGGCGACGCGCAGTCGCCGGAGATGCAGGAAGTGATGAATCTGAAAATTAAATTCCGGGAAAGTTTTCGACCATTCGCGCCGTCGGTCCTCTGGGAAAAATCATCGACCTGGTTCGAAATGGAAACGGAGAGCCCGTACATGCTGCTCGTCGCGCCGGTCGCGAAGAATCGGCGCCGTGAAATGACTGCCGAAGAAAACAAGCGTTTCGGGTTGGAAAAATTGCTCGCGATTCGCTCGGAAATTCCGGCCGTGACGCACGTCGATTATTCGGCGCGAGTCCAAACGGTGACCGAAGATCATCAGCCAATGTTTTATCGAATGATCAAACGTTTCGATGAAAAGTACGGCTGCCCGGTCATCATCAACACCTCGTTCAACGTTCGCGGCGAGCCGATCGTGGCCGCGCCCGAAGACGCCTTCACCTGTTTCATGCGGACGAACATGGATTATTTGCTCCTCGGAAACTTTCTTTTGGAGAAAAAAGACCAAAAGCCGCTCGAAAAGGACATCGACTGGCTCCGGGAATTCGAACTCGATTAGACGATGTCGATCTTAAAGGAAATTCAGGAACTCAAAACCGGAGCGCGCGATTTGCGGAAGTTCGGGTTGATGGTCGGCGGCGTTTTTGTCGCGCTCGGACTTCTTTTCTTGCTGCGACACAAACCGAGTTATCCGTTTTTGCTTTGGCCGGGCATTATTCTGATTCTGTTCGGCACGGTCGCTCCCGCCGCGTTGAAATACGTTTACATCGCGTGGATGTCGGTCGCGTTCACGCTCGGATTCATCATGGCGCGCGTGCTTTTGACTATTTGCTTCTTTCTCCTCGTGACGCCGATTGCCCTCATCGGGCGCTTGTTTGGCAGAGACTTTTTGAATCGGAAATTGCACCGCGAGGCAATGAGCTACTGGATTCGATGTGAAGCGGGACCGAAAAAAGCCGAGAGCTACGAACAACAGTTCTGAAAGCCCTTTACTCTCGGGCGAATCATTTGCACTTTAACCGAGAGCAATGAGCAGATTCGCGATCATTAACGAGTTTTTTCAATTCCTCCGCGCGCGCAAACGCTGGTGGATCGCGCCGATCCTGATCTTTCTCTTGCTGCTCGGCGGTTTATTGATTTTCGCGAGCAGCTCCGCGCTCGCTCCGTTCATCTACAGCTTGTTCTGAAGCGAAGCTTGGATTTCATCCAAATGCCCGGCTTCCCTAGTGCGATTCGCGTCTTCGCGCTCACGCACTCCCGC
>JGI1027J12803_101319184_pt1 | contig 11247 bp, 8 predicted proteins | sample IowNatreferecore_FD_12803 | JGI IMG/M metagenome (IMG submission 12803) | reverse complement strand
GGGGAGCCGATAACAAGCGTTCCATCTGCTGTTCTCGGCTGCCTGCGGGCGTCTCGTCCATTTCGACGGCAGTTCTCATCGTCGCCGCAAAATCAATGTCCCGGGGCCGGTAGCCCGGCGTATCCGCGTTGGCGACATTAGCGCTCAAGATCTCATGGCGCGCGCCGCGCACTCGCATGGACAGCTCGAGCAACTGCTGGCTAAAATTAAATAACCGGAGTCCAGCCATTAGATTCCCTTCTCGACTTCCTTTTCCCGATACGCCTTGAGCTTGTTGCGCAGCGTACGGACGCTGATGCCGAGCCGCTTCGCCGCCTGGGTGCGGTTGTCGTTAACCTGCTGAAGAGTCTGAAAAATGAGCTGTTCTTCCATCTCTCGGACTGAAGGGCTCTTTGAAACTGCTTCATCTTGTTTCTCAAGAAGCACCGGGCTAGCGGCCGTATTGCGGTTTTCTGTGTCGGCGGATCGCTCATCGCTGCCCATCCCCATCACCTCTTCGAGCAAAAGATGCTCAGCTTCGATGCTCTTCCCACCGGCGACGATGGCGGCTCGTTCGAGCACGTTGAAGAGTTCACGCACATTGCCACGCCAGGAATAGCTTTTCAGTTGAGCCAGGGCTGCAGCCGAAAGCGACGCCTGGGGATAGCCCTGCCGCGGAAAGAACGAACGCGCCAAAGGTTCGATATCGTCGATCCGTTCGCGCAGCGGAAATAGACGAATCGGTACAACATTGAGGCGGTAGAACAAGTCCTCGCGAAAATTTCCAGCCCTCATCATCAGGCGCAAATCGCGGTTGGTCGTGGAAATGACGCGAATGTCGATGAGTAGCGGCTTTTTCTCCCCTAATCGGTCCACCTCCCGTTCCTGCAACACCCGTAGAAGCTTTGCTTGCAAAGTCAGAGGCATATCGCTGACTTCATCGAGCAGCAAGGTACCGCCGTGGGCCAGCTCAAATTTCCCTACTTTGGCGCCTACCGCTCCGATAAAAGCGCCGCGTTCGTGACCGAACAGTTCCGACTCCAAAAGTCCCTCAGGGAGCGCAGCGCAATTGACCGCAACGAACGGACCCCCGTGACGCCGACTATGACCATGAATATAACGGGCCAACAACTCCTTTCCCGTTCCGCTCTCACCCTGGATCAAAATCGAGGCATGGGACTTCGCCACTTGACGAGCAAATTCCAGGAGTGAGCGCATGCGCGCGTGGGCGGTCACGATCTCACCGCCCTCGTCAGATATAGCTTCCAGTCCGTTGGCGCGGCATCCTGCTTCCACGAGATCAATGAGCTTGCGATATGAGAATGGCTTGACGACGAAATCATAGGCGCCGATTTTCATCGCTTCGACTGCTTCGGGTACCGTCGCAAAGCCGCTGATCATAATGAATGGGATGTGCGGAAAGCGTTTCAGTAATTCGAGCCCCGTGAGACCGGGCATGCGAACATCGCTCACCACGAGATCCGCGCTGGATTCCTTGAGATAGCGCTCGGCCTCAGCGCCGTTCGGAAACACCACGGTGTTGTAACCGGTGCTGCTCAACGCCTCACCCAAGGCGGAACGCATCGTCGAGTCGTCGTCAGCTATGACAATTCGCTTTTGCATGAGCGTCAATTCCCTCGGCCGCCGGCAAGTATAGGGAAATCTGTGTGCCCTGACCCGAGTTCGATGAAATCGCTATGGAACCTCCATGGGCGCTAATAATCTTGTGCGTAAACGCGAGTCCCAAGCCGGTTCCCTCGGATTTAGTCGTGAAGAAGGGGTCAAAGATCCGTTCCCGATTTTCCGTCGCAATGCCAGTTCCTTCGTCCGTCACTTCGATCTCAATGGCGCGATGGATCTGCCCGGTTAGCGCGGAAAACGACGATAACCTAGCATTCAATCTGATCCGACCGCCGCCAGGCATCGCTTCTTTGGAGTTCACAACAAGATTAAGAACGGCTTGCGCCAAAAGCCCCCGATCACCCCACAGGGGCGGGAGATCCGATTCGTACGCGAAGCTGACCGACCACGGACTGTTGACAAAGAGCGGTTTTGAGTCTGCTTGCAAATCTTCCAACAGCAACGCAACGGGTAAAACGTCGGTGGTAATAGCCGGCTCGGCGGCAAAAGAAAGTAGATGCGAGATCGTCGTATACAGCCGTTGCACGGCGTTCAAAATTTCTCCCGCCAAACGCTTTGGATCTCCGGTCGCTCTTTCCTTTAGCAGGGAAGCGTAGAGCTCGATGCCCCCTAAAGGACTTCTCACTTGGTGCGCGATTTCGGAGGCCATCACCCCAAGGGAAGCAAGTCTCCGAGTTCGCGCCGTCTCGGCCTCCAATCGCTTGAGAGTTGTGATGTCTTGGAAGACGAGAACGTAGTTGGTGCGCTCTTGTCCGGTCGCGACCTCGGAAAGAACAAAGTGCACCGGAGTCATGGCACCTCCGGGACCTTGTACGACTTTCTCGCACTCCAAAGGCAAGAATCCCTTGTCGCCCCGGCGCAGACTTGCCGCTAGCTTATCTCCCAGAAGTTGCACGGCGCGCTCGTTGTCAACAGCGCCGGTCAGTTCGGTCAAACGCCGGTTGACAAAAGTGGGACGAAGATTTCTGTCTAGCACCAATACACCGGCTTTTAGACTCTCAAGCACGGATAGCAGATAGGCACGCGCCTCTTCGCGCTCGCGAAGGCTGTTTTCCAACTCTCGATGCTTCGCCTCAAGTTGCCCTTTGAGAGTGGCCGCGCGCTCTTCGAGACGCCGATACTCCTGGATCAACTCGAAACTGCTCTGATTAAACCAACCAATGAGACCCTTGAGGGCTTGAACATTCTCACCGGGCTGACCGAGCGGGGTGGGCACTCTTTGCCTCCTCATTCCCCAAGAAATTGTCGGCTGTCAATATTCGGATGGAGCAAGGCGTATGCCATGGAAATGCGCGAGTCCTTAGAGCGTCGCGCTATTGAATTCGCCGCTATCCGGGTCCGTAAGTTCGTTGGGACTCCAAAAACTGGAACCGGCTTCCGTCAATGAAAGGCTCGCTTCTGTTAAAGGCGCGATGGACCCGAGAGCAAGAGAATTTTGCCGCGCAGAATTGAGCAGGCCCTTTTTCCGCAGACGCTCGATGAACGTAGTGCGATTAAGCTTGAGCAGTGCCGCAGCCAAGGTCTTGTTGCCACGGGAGCGCTGCAGCGCCTGTTGGATGAAACCGTTTTCGATATTTTCCAGGAAGCCATCTAGGTCCACACCTGTGGCCGGCAACGAAACATTGGCGGTGGAGGGCTGCGATGCGACGGTATTGTGAACGATGTAGTCTGGCAGATCGCCGACCCGGATGATTCCGTCTTCGTTGAGCACGATCAGGCGCTCGACCAGGTTTTCCACCTCTCTCACATTCCCTGGCCAACGATACTTTTCAATAACCGCCATGGCTTGTTTATCGACTTGAGTCAGAGATTTCCCTTTGCGCCGACCATGCATCTCCAAGAAGTAATGCACCAGAAGCGGGATATCGTCCTCGCGTTCGCGCAGAGACGGAAGCTGCAAAGGAAGTACGTTGAGACGATAGAACAAATCCTCGCGAAATTTTCCTTCGCGAACGGCAGTGTGAAGATCTCGGTTGGTTGCTGCCACGACGCGCACATCTACTTGGACGGCGCGGTCGCTGCCCACGGGTTCAAACTCCCGCTCTTGCAATACGCGTAGGAGTTTTACTTGCAGCTTGGGACTCATTTCACCGATTTCGTCGAGAAAGAGCGTCCCGCCGTTGGCGAGTTGAAAGCGACCCAACCGTGAATTAATCGCTCCGGTGAAAGCACCGCGAACATGACCAAAAAGCTCGCTCTCCAAGAGCTCCTCCGGAATCGCGCCGCAATGGACTGGAACAAAGAGCTCAGCGCTACGAGGACTGAGCCCGTGGATCGCTCGAGCGGCCAATTCTTTTCCTGTGCCGCTTTCACCAGTGATCAGCACCGTCGAGCTGCTATCTGCCAGTTTATTAATTAACGTCTTTACGGCGCGCATCTTAAAGCTGTTTCCCACTAGAGGGTTGGACCAAACCACTTCTTCGGATTCTTCCGTGAACCTTGATGCGGCTTCCAACTGCATGTTTTCTCCTTTGTTATTGAGTTTCTAAAGTTTGACGGCTCGTCGGCAATCGAGCAAAGCATATGCCACGCGGATCGGGGCTTCCTTTCCTGACCTAACCCATGAATACGCAATCAATTTTTTGCATCGGCCATGGTTGGGCGGAAAAACATTCCCCATGGCAAGATATTAACGACGCGTGCCTAGGCGTTAAAAAAATACCGCCGTACGTGGTCTCAAACTTTGGATGCCAATCGGAACTGCCTGGATGACGACGCAAGCGCGATCGCCTTTTCCATGAGCAGACTTGTTAGGAGAAACAGCCGAACAGCGGACAAAACGAAAAAAAAGTTTTAAGGGAGAGAGTAGCGACGACGCCTCGACGGCGAACGTCCGGCGCTTGATCAGTTTTCGCCGATTTTTTTCTGGTTACCGACGACCACGGTGATGAGTTTTTCAGGATGCAGGTATTGCCTAGCAACACGTTCGACATCTTCCCGCGTGACTTTCCGAATCAAGTCGCTGTAGCGCTCGGGATAGTCCAAACCAAGCTGATAAAATTCCACTTGCACGAGAAAGTTCGCCACCCTGCGATTGGTATCCAAACGCAGCGGGAAACTGCCGATCAGATAATCCTTTGCATCGCTGAGTTCCTGATCGGTCACCGATTCCTCGCGAATACGGCGAATTTCAGTCTGGGCAAGGCGAATCGCTTCCAAAGCGGTCTCGTTTTTTGTCTGCATGACGAGTTCGAATGTCCCTCGACCCCGTTCGGCACTGAAATAGCTGTAAACAGAATAGGCGAGACCACGTTCATTACGGATCGCCTCCATTGCCCGAGACGAAAACCCACCGCCGCCTAGAATGTAGTTCATGACTTGGAGCGCATAGTAGTCCGGGTTTTCCCGACTTACCCCTTGCTGACCGAGAATAATATTGGCCTGGGTAAGATCCTTGTTAACGCGGATAACCTGCGCCGCGCCTATGTTGGAGGGCACGAGCGGCTTGCCGCGAGGCTCCCCTTTCGTCCACGAGCGTAGGGACTGATTGAGGGCCTGGGTGATTTCATCCTGGGAAATGTCTCCGACAACGGCCATAATCGCGCGGTTCGGCCGATAAAATCGCTGATAAAACTCCTGCAAGCTTGCCTGGGAAATAGCTTTGACCGATGCCTCGTCCCCTTCCACGGGCCGGCCATAGGGGCTCTGTGGGTAGAGTGCCGCGGCGAACCGTCTTTGCGCGATGGACCCCGGACTCTCTTCCCGTGCCTTGATGCCAGCGAGGACGGCTTGCTTTTGCCGATCGATTTCCTCTTGCGGAAACGTCGACGCCGTCAGGATATCCGCCAATAAATCCAACCCTGTGGCGAGATCCTTTTTGAGGATCGTTAAACTTACGGATGCGGCATCCTCGCCGCAGCCGGCCGACAAACTCGCCCCGATGAAATCCACCGTGTCGCTGATTTGGAGCGCCGAGCGCCGTTTCGTGCCGTAGATCATGAGCTTGGCTACGAGATTGGCAACTCCTTCCTGGTTGGCGTTGTCGTGGCGCGAACCCGCCTCGATCAACAATTCGATGGAAACCATGGGCAACGATCTTTGCTGAGACGTTAGCAGCACCAACCCGTTATCCAGCACCGAGCGCTTAGGCACCAACGCCGCGTCTGAAGGCGGCGCCCAAGCGACGAGGATAACGGCGCAGACGAATGCGACAACACGAAGGAAGAATTTTGTCATTAGGTTTTGTCTTTGGTGGGAATTAACACACCGACCGTCCTGCGGTCGCGGTCTAAATATTCTTTGGCCACACGTTGAATATCCTCACGCGTGACTCGCCGAATACCCTCGATATAATGATCCATTTGGCGCCAATCACCGGTGGCTTCATAGTAACCGATTTTCATCGCTTGGCCGAATATCGAATCCTGGGCAAAGATAAAACTCGATTCGATTTGATTCTTGGCCTTCTGCAAATCCCGTTCGCTAATCAGCTCAGACTTGATTTTGTCCACCAGAATATCGATTTCACGTTCCACCTCTGGCGGCTCTTTGCCGGGCATGAGCTGCGCCGTGATGCTAAAACCCCCGGGGTCCATCGATACACTGCTGTAGTTAGCGTCCACGCTGCGCGCGAGCCGTTTTTGGTAGACCAGGTCGTGATACAGAGGAGAACTGCGGCCACCCGCGAGTACCACAGTCAAAAGATCCAAGGCAAAATTATCCGGGCTCTTGAGATTCGGCGCATGGTAGAACATCATGACAAAAGGCAACTCGGCTTCCTTCTTGAGAAAAACTCGCCGTTCTCCTCTCTGGGGCGGTTCTTCGGCGCGCACTTTCGGCGGTTCCGGCCCGCGTGGAATCTTTTCAAACGCGGCTTTGATCTTCGGCAGTATCTCATCGGCGGAAAAATCACCGGCGACCACGATAAACGCGTTGTTGGGCGCGTAGTACAACTTGTAATGATCCACCAGGTCCTGACGCGAGAGGTTTTGAATATCGTCCATCCATCCAATGACGGGCCGGCGATAAGGATGAACCGTATAAGCAACGGCGCTGGTGACTTCGTCTAGCGCTGCAACCGGCTTGTCATCGGTCCTGAGGCGGCGCTCCTCCTGAATGACTTTTTTCTCCGGCTCGAAATAGGTATCGCCTAGAAGCGCATTCGCCATGCGATCGGCTTCCATTTCGAGCTCGATGCCGATCTTGTCGCGGCTCATAGTCGCGAAGTAAACCGTCACATCCGACGTGGTGAACGCGTTAGATCGCCCGCCGTTCTTGGCGATAATGCGCGAATACTCCTCAGGTCTTATGGACGGCGTCCCTTTGAACATCATGTGCTCGAGAAAGTGCGACAGTCCACTCTTGCCGTCCTTTTCATTGCGCGAGCCCACCCGATACCATACCTGAAAGGTCACAGCGGGACTCTTATGATCTTCCAAAAGGAAAACTTTGAGACCATTATCCAAAACGAACTCTTTGACCGCCGTGGCATGAGAAACTTCCGACGAAATCATTGACGAAAATAAACAAAGAAATAGACCCGAAATGAATCGACGCATGATCCATTCAAGGTAAAGAAAGCTATCCCAAAGTCAAGAGAGCATCAGTGCGAAAGTGACGGTTGTGAACCGAAATCACAACCGTCCTCCAGATCAAATCCGATTCATATCTCATGTTGACTCCTCCATCGCGCCACAATAGTATGATTTCGATTCAGGAGGACAACATGCCAGACGTGACGGACATGCGCGGATACATCGAAACCCTCGAGGCGATGGGTGAGCTGCGCCGATTTGAAGGCGCAGACCTGAATCTCGAAGTCGGCGCCCTCACCGAGCGCGCCGCTGAGAAAGAGGGACCGGCGTTGCTGTTCAGCAAATTCAAGGACTTTCCTTCGGGATTCCGAGTGATCTCCAATGTTTTTCGCACCTGCAAGCGAACCGGGCCAGCCATGGGAATCTCACCTGACTTGAACGGCGTTGATTACCTTTACGCGTGGCGCAAGAAGCTCGCTGCCTATAAACCGGTTCCGGTTGAGCAGGTGGAAGGCGGGCCGGTCTTCGAAAACCAAATGGCCGAGAACGATGTCGATCTCTACAAATTTCCGGTTCCAAGCTGGCACGAGCTCGATGGCGGGCCCTATATTGGAACCGGCTGTGGAATCATTACCAAAGATCCCGACACCGGGAGAATCAATATCGGGACTTATCGTGTGATGGTACAGGATAAAAACAGAGTGTCGGTCAAAATGAACATGGGCAAGCACGGGCGCTTGGCTTTCGAACGCGCCCGCGACGCGGGGAAGCCTTTGCCTGTAGCCATTACCTTGGGCCAGGGGCCGGCGGTTTTCCTCGCGGCTCAGATGCCGCTGCCGCCGGATGTGAATGAATTCGAGTTCGCGGGGTACCTCCAGGGATCACCGGTGCCCGTAGCTCGCGGCGCCGTTACGGGTCTGCCGATCCCCGCCAACGCCGAGATCGTGCTCGAAGGCGAATTGCCACCGATGAAGGACGAAGAGATGCCCAAGGAAGGACCCTTCGGTGAATGGCCGGGATATTTCACTGAGGCAAACATCGGCGAAACTCCCGTGATGGTAGTAAAGCGCGTTTATTACCGGAACGATCCGATCCTCCTCGGCGCGCCGCCCCTCAAACCACCGGCAAGCTACTTGCCTATTCCGCTTGGCGCCGCCACTTTGTGGGAACAGCTGGAAAAAGCCGGGGTCCCCGAGATCAAAGGTGTTTGGGGGTTCGTCTACGGCGGCCAGCCGGGTCCCTTTACCGTCGTTGCCATCCACCAGCGCTATGCAGGACACTCTAAACAAGCCCTGCTCGTCGCGGCGGGGGCACGCGCGGGAGCGTACGGAGGAAAGTTTGTCGTAGTCGTAGACGATGACATCGACATCACCAATCCCGCCGACGTCATATGGGCCATTGCCACGCGCTGTCATGTGCGGGAGGGATTGGATGTAATAAAAGGAGTCTGGGCCTCGGTCTGCGAACCCGCTCTCCCTCCTGAAGAGCGCTCACCCCGCGGCTACACCTCGGATCGCGTGTTGATCGATGCCTGCCGGCCGTATAAATGGATGGATCAGTTCCCCGCGGTTAATGCGTTTACCAAAGAAATCAAGGATGAGATCGAGCAAAAGTGGAAACTCTAACGGCAGTTTAGACTTGTTGCCGGAGCACCGAATTATTTTCCTCGCTCACGCGTCAAATTAGAGTGAATACTTTTTGAGGAGATTGAAAGATGGACGCTCTTCAATCGCTGAGTCTGGCGTTAGGAACGGCTTGGGCCTCGGGCATCAATCTTTACGCGACTGTTGCCGCTCTTGGCATCGCTGGCAGAAGCGAGATGATTCAACTTCCTCCCGAGTTGCAGGTCCTCACTCATCCAGCCGTCATTGCTGTGGCTTGCATCATGTACGTCATCGAGTTTTTCGCCGATAAGGTCCCCTATGTGGACAGCGGATGGGATGTGCTGCATACTTTTATTCGCATACCGGCCGGCGCAATTTTGGCCGCGCGCTCGCTGGGTCCCATGAACCCGGCTTTGGAACTGGTTGCTTTATTGGGGGGCGGCGCCGTGGCGTTGGCAGCTCATGGAACCAAGGCGACGGCGCGCCTGGCGATCAATGCCAGCCCCGAACCGTTCAGCAACTGGCTCGCCAGTATCACCGAAGACCTCGCCGTCCTGGGCGGCATCTGGATGATTTTTAATCACCCGGTCTTGATGTTGATTTTGGTGCTGGGTTTTCTCGCTCTTGTAGTTTGGCTGGTGCCGAAATTATTTCGAATGGCGAAACGGGGCTTTCAGGCTCTGCGCAATCGGTTCCGGGGCGTTAAGCCTGATCACCCCGCGCCCACCGGCACACCACAGTTGAGCTGAACGCCCGTTGACCAACACCTGGGCAATTTCCAAAGACACCCTTAGCGCATAGTTCATTTCATCATGGCCGGCGCGGAAAAAGATCAAACTACGGCACTGTTGCCTGCGGTTCCCCTCACCCTTGACGGCGCGTATATTTTACACCAGATGTTCCGCGTGCGCTGGTCGGCCTGGCGCGCCCTCGGCGCATCGGATCAGAAAAATATTCTCGACAGAGCCACGGCGATGTTCACGTCGATGGAAAAGAACAAAGAAGAGCCAAGCGCGCTGTTTTCTCTGTTGGGACACAAGGGCGATTTAATGGCCGTTCATTTTCGGCGCACCCTGGACGATCTCAATCGCGCCGAGCTGCGCCTGGCCCATTCCCGGTTCCATGAATTTCTCGAATCCACGACGTCTTATGTTTCGGTCATTGAGTTGGGACTCTATGAGGCGTCGGTAAAACTCTACAGCGAGTTGACCGCGAAAGGCCTCCAGGCTGGAACCGCGGAGTGGAATCGAGAAGTTGAAGCCGAACTTGCCAAGCAAAGGCAGGCCGTTCAGCCACGCCTGTGGCCCGAGATTCCCCACCGCCGTTACCTCTGCTTCTACCCGATGAATAAGTTGCGCGGGGAATCTAAGAACTGGTATAGCCGGCCTATCGTCGAGCGTCAGAGCATGATGCGCGAGCATGGCATGATTGGCCGCCACTACGCAGGCCGCGTCATTCAAATCATCTCCGGCTCGATTGGCTTTGATGATTGGGAATGGGGCGTCGATCTCTTTGCGGATGATCCCTTGGTATTCAAGAAACTCGTATACGAGATGCGCTTTGACGAAGCCAGCGCCGTCTACGGACTCTTCGGCGCCTTTTATGTCGGCCTTCAGTTTTCAGCGGCGCACCTCGGAACTTTTCTCGAAGGCAAAACTCCAGATTTCACCTAGCCGTTTAGGGTTCAACGTCACGGTACGAAACGCGCAATATAGACGCGAAAAACTGTCGCAAAGCGCTAAGCGAAACGGGCAAAGTAAGAACGCTTTGCGCTTTTGCCCTCAGCAAAGCCTCTGAGTCTCTTTCTACAGCCCGCAGGGAGGTTCGATGAGATTAGTCAATAAGGTTGCCATCATTACCGGCGCCGCCCATGGCATCGGCAAGGCCTACGCACGCAAATTTGCCGAAGAGGGCGCCCACGTGGTGATTGCCGATATCGATGCTGAGGGGGGTGAAGCCGTAACCAAAGCGCTCACTGACTCCAGGCTTTCCGCCTGGGCCCGGGCAACGGATGTGCGCAGCTTTCCCAGCGTTGAGGGATTAATGCGCGAGACCGTAAAGAAGTTCGGACGCATCGATGTGCTACTGAACAACGCGGCTATTTATGTCACGCAAAAACTTTGGAAGGGGCCCGTAGAAGAACTCGCGCTGGAGGAGTGGGACCGGGTAATCGAAGTCAACCTTAAGGGGGTCTTTCTTTGCTGCAAAGCGGCGATTCCGGTCATGAAGCAGCAGCGCTGCGGCAAGATCATCAATATCGCCTCGGGGACTTTTTTCAGCGGCTCGGGCAACATGCCCCATTATACGACCGCCAAGGGAGGCATCGTCGCTCTCACGCGCGTCATGGCGCGCCAGCTTGGCGGGTGGAACATCAACGTCAACTGCATGACTCCCGGCTCGACGATGAGCGAAGAGTCGGTTTCGGAAGAGATTCTCAAGCGGCGCGAAGGCAGTATGGATAAGCGCTGCTTCAAACGCATTGAAACTCCCGCCGACATCGTCGGTACGGCTCTCTTTTTAGCAAGCAGCGACAGCGATTTTATGACCGG
>JGI1027J12803_100844117_pt1 | contig 11260 bp, 9 predicted proteins | sample IowNatreferecore_FD_12803 | JGI IMG/M metagenome (IMG submission 12803) | reverse complement strand
ATCTGATCGACGTTCCTCCGGCTGCGACCTCGACCGTATTTGTCCAGTTGGTTCGAGCCGATGCGGAGCGCGTTGCCGATACTCTAAGCAAAATTCTTGACGGGGGTCAGCAGAGGGCGCCCGTACCACAACAGGGCCAAAATGTCGTTGTTTCTAATCCCGGAGGGGGAACGGTCATCAATGGTTTGCAAGCTCAGCTGATTGCTGATACGCGCACCAACCGGATCCTGATCGTCACGCGGCCGCAAAATATGGAGACGCTCAGAAGCTTGGTTGAAGCATTCGACCAAGCGGTACCTGCCGCGCAACCGCTTGAGTATAAGCTACGATACATTTCCGCGGGCGAAGCGCTTCCGGTTCTGTCCGATCTATTGACTGAAGAGCAACAAGGTGCTGCTGGCGCTGGGGGGATTAATCAACCACAAAATCAGCAACAACAAGTGTCGCAAAACCGAACGGTCAACCTCGGGGGTCGAAGTTCTTCTTCCATGAACCCGACGCAGAACCCCTCGAGCTCTGGAGGATACAGTTCGGTGAATACATCGGCCGGATCGGTGGGAGCGGGGCAAGATCTGCTGCAAGAGCCGAATGAACAGCTTGGTCCACAATCGGTAATTGTGGGAAAGACTCGGATTATTTCCGACGCCAAAGACAACAAGATTATCGTGATCGGACCGCCGGAAAGCATCCAGAAAGTTCGCACGTTGCTCGACCGGCTCGACCGGAGACCGCAGCAAGTCTACCTTTCGACGGTCATCGGCCAGCTTACGCTGACCAATGAGACGGATTTCGGCGTTGATTTCACGCAGACATACAAAAAAATCTCCGATAATGCCGGTATTGCCTCAAGTAATCTAAGTAGTACCGGGACCCAAGCCGGTATTTTTAATTCGAACGGCCAGATCGTAGTCGATCCCCGCCAAATTTTGACTTCTGGAGTGGTACCAGGTACACAGGGTCTAGCTATCTATGGCAGCATTACCGATGCGATCCGCGTCTTTATCCGAGCGGTCGACACGCGGGACAAATTCACCATCTTGGCGCGCCCGGCGGTTTACACGGCCAACAATAAACGCGCCGTAATTTCCTCCGGCCAACGGGTGCCGGTCCCAGGGACCACGCTCTCGAACGTTGTGACTAACGGCGTACTCAACACGAGTAACACCGCGGCGGTTCAAGCAACCATCGAGTACGAGGATGTTGAGCTGCGGCTCGAGGTGATCCCGTTGATCAATTCCAGCCGTGAAGTAACCCTGAAGATTGCGCAAATTAATGACAGCCTGGGCAATAATGTGACGATTGCCGGAAACACAGTGCCAACGGTGAATAGCCAACGTCTGACCACTACGGTGACGGTTCCGAGCGGCGCGACCGTGGTCCTGGGCGGACTAATCCAGGATACCATTAAGAAGAGTGAGTCCGGAATTCCGGTGGTCGATCAGTTACCTTACCTCGGTAATTTCTTTAAGTTTCAAACGCATAGCCGCAATCGGTCCGAGTTACTGGTCTTCATCCAACCTACGGTCGTCGAGAGTAATATCGAGACGTTGCGGGCCAGCCTGAAAGAAGAAAAACGAACGAAGGTTGGATCGGACATGAGTACTCTAGCCAATCCGGAAGATTACGCTTCCCCGGCTCCGGATGAGAATGTTCGTCGAAAGAAGCCGGAGAAATAAGGGGTCAGAAGACTGCAGCCAGAAGCTGGCATTCAGGTGCCGATCGGTTTGAGCACCGAGCGAATTTCGGTTGAGCCGAACCGGCGACGTAGCTATATAACGCCTAGGGTAATGGAGTTTGCCTGCCGTGATCTCGGGAAACCGCTCTTGACTAATTTCAGAGCTAATGACTCCTGCAACACAATAACGTGTCTGTAGGAGTTTTTATGTTTGAGAACGTCTGGTTTGTCGCGGCCATCTGGATGGCATTGGCGCTGGTCGCAAGTCTCATATCAATCTGGACCGGTATATCCGTCGCGCTGATTGAAATACTCGTCGGGGTAGTCGCAGGAAATTTTTTGCACCTGCAAGCAAACACTGAGTGGATCAATTTCCTCGCATTGCTCGGGAGCGGCGTATTAACATTCCTGGCTGGCGCTGAAATCGATCCAGGATCGTTGAAAGCCAATTTGCGTGCGAGCCTATTGATCGGTGTAATTTCGTTCGCAATACCATTTCTGTTGGTCTGGGGGTTCGCTCAATTCGTACTCGGTTGGCCATTGCAGCAAGCTCAGATCGCCGGAATTGCGCTCTCCACAACCTCGGTTGCGGTCGTTTACGCGGTCATGATCGAAGGCGGCTTGAGTGATACTTCCCTCGGCAAAATGATCCTCGCCGCATGCTTCATCACCGACTTCGGAACTGTGCTGGCGCTCGGAGGATTATTCGCAAACTTTAACATCTGGCTGCTCGTTTTCGTAATCGTTATGTCAGTGATGCTCTGGTTTATGCCAGCCTGGACTAGATTCATCATCGTGCGGCTCGGTGCGAAACGAGTCAGCGAGCCGGAAGTAAAGTTCATCTTCTTCGTCCTCTTTTTTCTGGGCGGGCTCGCGACGACGGCGAAGAGTGAGGCGGTGCTACCCGCATATCTTGTCGGCTTGGTAGTGGCGGGGGTTTTCCTGCGCGACAAAACCCTGGTTCATCGGATGCGCAGCATTGCTTTTGCCATGTTCACCCCGTTCTATTTCATCAGGGCCGGCCTTTTCGTTTCGCTTCCCGCACTTTGGTCAGGACTAGCAATTATCGGGGCGCTATTGCTCTTGAAGCTACTGACAAAAATCACCGGTGTCTGGCCGCTCGCGCGGCTCCATTACATGCGCAAACGTGAAGCTGCCTTCACGACATTGCTGATGGCGACCGGATTGACCTTTGGCACGATATCTGCCCTATTTGGTTTACAGAACAAGATTATTGATCAGAAACAGTATACTATTCTCGTAACGGTTGTGATCCTGAGTGCCTTTGTTCCAACCCTCATCGCACAAAAGTTGTTTCAACCGACAATAAAGACCATGCACGCATGGGGACGACTTTATCGTCGTAAAGAGACTGTTCGGTCAGCGCTTGAAGCTGTCAGGAATTGAGTATGTACAAAAAGCTTTTGGTTGCCTGCGATGGTTCCGAAGGTTCGCAGATCGCGGTCGTGCATGCAGCGATTCTCGCAAAGAAACTCGACGCTCAGTTATCCGCGTTGTGGGTCCGAGGTTTCCTCCCCCATTATCCTGAGAGTGTCGGTGAAGTTGCCGAAGAAGAGGAGGCTGCTCTTGAATTTTTCGCGGAGATCAAGGCGCAACTGGGCTTAATTGCCGTTGCCCAGGGCGTCGTTATCCAAGCGAATTTGCGGAGCGGCCATCCAGCGCAGCAAATTGTAGCTTTGGCCCGGGAAAGTTGCGTCGATTTGATTGTGCTGGGAAATCGGGGCCATTCGCGGCTATGGGGAGAACTCCTGGGTCACACCGCCGATCGCGTTAACGAGCACGCGCCCTGTAGCGTTCTCATCGTCCGTTCGAAAAAGGAAGCCGCGCGCTACCGCAAAATGCTCATTGGCTTTGACGGATCGAGTGCGTCAGAGACTGCATTGCGAACCGGCCTTGGGCTGGCCAAGCAAATCGGATCGGCGGTAGATGTGCTTTGGATAGATGAAGTTCCGGTCACCCGCGGATCCGAGGCCGCAGTGAGCGACGACGAAAAACGGGCCCGCGATTTTTTCGATACTCTGCGTAAGACAATCGATTCGACGGCGATCGAGCAGGGGATTGAGGTGAATGCCGGCTTTCGCCGTGGTAACGCTCCTCGGATCCTCGTCAGCGAAGCCGAGTCCGGCGGGTTCCGTCTCATCGTGATCGGGCACAGAGGTCACTCCGGTCTCTGGGGCAAACTCCTCGGAGGTGTAGCCGACCGAGTGAGTCATCATGCAGAGTGCGACGTGCTGATTGTCAGGTAAGAGAGAGCGGCGAGGGGTTTTTACCGTTGCTTTCGAACAGAACTGGTCGGCAATTCTGACCCGTTGCTAGCAGGATACGGTTGCGATTGCAGCTCCAAGATAGGCGCGAATATTTGGCTCGCCCCTATTGAGGTATTTTCGACGTCGCCGCGGACAATCCGCGTATTTGTCGATCGAGTTCGAGCAGGTGTAGGCCGAATGAGCCGTCCATTTTATAGTTACGAGCGGCAAGTTCGACTAGAAGTTCTTCGATGACTCGAGGTACACCCTTGCTGATCCGGTGGAGTTCAGTGCGATGTTGGTAAGCGTCTGGCTGGATCGTTCCTGACTCAATCGCATTTGCGATTATGGCCGAGGTTTCAACCAACGTCAGCGGTGGAACTTCCAGCCGAGTGAATTTGTAGAGATATTCCCAAACGTGGCCGATCTCCCGGCGGTGATCGGAGCGACAAGCAATCCAGACTGGTACCTTTTCGGTTAGGTGCGCGATGAATCGGCCGACCCGGGGCGGCGTCTTGGCAACGTGATCGAACGCCACCGATTCGCGTCGGCCCTCAAGGTAGGTTAGCAGCCGATTCTTGCGCTGGATGATGTTCAATTTCTCATGACTCCAGTCAAGCTGGTGTTCCAAGCCATCGCAGATACGGCTGAGGCTGGACGTCTCCTGGCAGATTTGGAGCGGCAAATTTTGGCCCACCTCTCGCAAGAGCGTGGTCTTGCCGATTCCCGCCACCCCAACTAACAAGAGGTTTTGTCGCTGGGAGTAAATCGAGCAAAGTTGCTGGATAAGCGCTTTCCTGTGCATCGGTTTGGCCTGAACAGGAGTTATCAGCTGTTTCAGCGCTTTCCGAGCCGCCGCCGTGGATGGCAAAAACCGGATCGCGCGGACGCGATCCCTCCCTCCATTGCAACTTAAGATAAACCGTTTACCGAGCAACCGCAACAAATGATCGCATTGCGGCAGAATTTTCGGCCAGGAGTTGATGTCCCGGTCAATCAACGATACTATATTGGAACAGGCTATGGAGTTAGCCTGGCCGGTCATTCGGCGAACTACCCTGACGGGGCGATGACTCCTTGTTGTGAAGATTTAAATTAACGACGAGGAGACATACAATGAGTCCGTTCGACTGGTTCGCTGCCCAAGTATTCGACACAGTTGCTTGCTCGGCGCATATCCGGGATTGGATCGGACCCGTCATTGCTCGCAGCGAAACTGTTCACACGATCATTTATTGTCTGGCCGTACTCGGTGGACTTCGTTGGGAACTTGCTGCAGTCGGCTCTCATCGCGCGGACCGCGCCGAAGGATTTCACTGGCTGTTCCCGGCGGAATTGAACGAAAGAATGACCTCGGTCTTAAGCCGGTTGCAACGCGCGGGCTCTTGGTCTCGGGGGATCACGACTGGATAGTCAGAAGAGTTTCCGATGATTTTCCAGAGCATACTATTTGCCAGACCAGAAGACCGAATAACCGAAGCGACGCTTGCGGCTCCGGTCTTCTTTGTTGATCTCAATCTTGATCAGATAGTAGACGCGATCACAGTCGGAAAAGCAGAGTATAATTTGAAGCCGCTTTTTTATCGATCGCTGTCGCATATCGACGCGATCCATTATCGCCATGAAGTCATGAGGGACCTGCAGGATGCGCTTCTGAATGAGCGTATAAGGTCCTTTGCTCAAAAATTGCGCACCATGCGCGAACATCTGGTCCAAGCGGACAAGCGTTACTACAAATACCAGAAGGAAAGTTGGTTTTTGGACGCGGTGGAAATTTATTGTGATGCGGTTAATTGCCTGGGACATGATCTATCCGTTACCCATTTGCAATCGCGCGGCTTTCTCGCCTTCCGCGAGTATTTGCTGAACTACACCGCATCCGAGCGTTTTAGGTCGCTTCTGGCCGAGACGGAAAAACTTAAAGTCGATTTGTCCACCGTAAAATATTGTCTTCTCATTAAGGACAACGGCTTCAAGCTTCGTAAATATGAATGGGAAAGTGATTACAGTGCCGAGGTGGAGGAAACATTCCACAAATTCAAACAGGGAGCGGTCAAAGATTATTCGGTGAAATTTTCCGACTGGCCGGACATGAACCATGTGGAAGCGAAAGCTCTGGACTTTGTCGCCTTGTTATATCCCGAAATATTTTCAACGCTGGATAATTACTGCACGAAAAACGCCAGTTATCTCGACCCAACGATAGGTAACTTCGATCGGGAAATACAATTTTATGTAGCCTATCTCGACTTTATCTCGTTACTCGAACGAACGGGATTGAAATTTTGTTACCCAACAATTTCGAATGACCGCAAGGAAGTGTACAATTACCAGGGATTCGATCTAGCCCTCGCCTATAAATTGAATCGCGAAGAGTCGACCGTCGTGAGCAACGATTTTTATCTGAAAGACCAGGAGCGCATATTTGTCGTATCCGGTCCGAACCAGGGCGGCAAAACCACTTTCGCGCGCGCCTTCGGGCAGCTGCATTATTTGGCCTGCTTAGGCTGTCCCGTCCAGGGCAGGGAAGCGCAGCTCTTCCTGTTCGACCGGCTCTTTACCCATTTTGAAAAGGAAGAAAACATCGAAACTCTTCGCGGCAAGCTGGAGGACGACCTGGCCAGAATTCACGATATTCTGAACCAGGCCACCGCAAATAGTGTGATCATAATGAATGAAAGCTTCACATCCACAACATTACAAGACGCGCTCTTTTTAGGCAAAGAGGTCCTGCAAAGAATTATGCAATTGGATTTACTCTGCGTGTGCGTGACGTTCGTAGACGAGTTGGCGTCTTTGAGTGAGAAGACCGTGAGCATGGTCAGCACGGTAGTTCCCGATAATCCCGCATCACGGACCTACAAAATCATCAGAAGGCCGGCCGATGGACTTGCCTATGCGGTCTCGATTGCCGAAAAGTACCGGCTTACCTACGAGCGTTTAAAGAAGCGTATCCGATCATGAAGGCTTTCCTCATGTATAGAGATCGTGATTTTGATCTACAACAGCAATTAGCGTGGAACGAACAAGCAGTGACCCAAGATTTGGAATTAAACACGTTGTTCAACACCATGGCTCTCGGCGATAGTTTTCTGTTTGACGTGGCCAGGAGCGCAGTTCTCTCCGGGTTAAAAGATGATCTGAACACCATTCGCTATCGCCAGGATATCCTTAAGGACTGCCTGAAATACCCTTTCATTGTCAAGGGCATCTACGATCTCGCGGTGGGCACAATTGAAGCCGAGAAAAAGGCGTATTGGAGCTTGTTCAACTATCCCGACGCGATACTGCGCAGGTCGATAGAAGTGTTACAGCTGTTTGTCGGCATGCTAACCAAGCTGAGGAATATCGCTGATGAACATGCCGAGAAATTTGATTCGGAAGGGTTCAAAGCGTTGTTCGCAATGCTGAAACGAGAACTGAGTGATGACTATTTCGCTGAGGTCCAAAGTCATCTCAAGCGACTGAAATTCCGGGGCGGGATTTTGGTCAGCGGTGAGTTGGGAAAAGGGAACAAAGGTGTCAATTACATACTGCGTAGACGAGGCGACCAAAAACTGAATTGGGTGAATCGGATCTTGGCACCACAGTCACCGTCCTACAGCTTTCATCTGCATCCGCGCGATGAGAGCGGCGCCCGGGCCCTGTCGGAACTGAGAGATCGGGGAGTTAACCTTGTTGCCAATGCGCTGGCGCAGTCCACTGATCATATTCTCAGTTTTTTCAGTATGTTGCGGACCGAATTGGCATTTTACATTGGTTGTTTGAATTTGCACGGGCAACTGACCAAAAAGGGGGAGCAAATGTGCTTCCCGTTGCCGGTGGCCGTCGACGAACGCCACCATTCTTTTGCCGGTTTATACGATGTCTGTCTGACTCTAAGCTTGGAACACAGGGTTGTGGGTAACGATGTGAATGCAGACGAGAAGGACCTCGTGATAATCACGGGCGCAAACCAGGGCGGTAAATCGACTTTTTTGCGAAGCGTGGGTTTGGCGCAATTGATGATGCAATCCGGTATGTTCGTGCCGGCACAGTCCTTCTGTTCCAACGTCTGTAACGGCCTTTTCACCCACTATAAACGGGAAGAAGACGTCACCATGAAAAGCGGGAAGCTGGACGAGGAACTCAACCGAATGAGCGATATCGTAGACCATGTAACGCCGAATTCCATGTTACTGTTTAGTGAATCATTTGCCGCGACTAACGAAAGAGAAGGCTCAGAGATCGCGAGGCAGATAGTTCGTGCGTTACTGGAAAAGCGGATCAAGGTCTTCTTCGTCACCCATCTATATGAACTTGCCCATGGCTTTTATGACAAAAAAATGGAAAATGCGCTTTTCCTGCGGGCGGAAAGACGGCCCGACGGGTCGCGAACTTTTAAGTTAATCGAAGGCGAACCATTGCAAACTAGTTATGGCGAAGATTTGTATTGTCGGATATTTAGTTCGAAAGACGATTATGGATAAGAAAGTCGATCGGTTTTCGGGCAGCGAGTTTTCGTTCGCTCAATTTCCTTACGGCGCTGTCCAATAAATTTTCCCTTTTAGCTGAACCAGCAATCGAGTAATTTTCTACCAGGCAATGGAGTTTGCCCTTCCCCCGTAACGGGAGAACCGCCCTCCAGGCTAATGACTCCTACCAAACCAATCGAGTTGGCTAGGTAGTCATGAAGTTTCTGATCATTTCGGATGTCCATGGTAATTGGGTGGCGTTGCGGGCAGTGTTGCGTGCTGAACGCCGGGTGGATCATATTCTTTGTCTGGGCGACCTGGTGGATTATGGGCCCCAGCCAGTCGAGTGTGTAAAATGGGCGATGCAGAGCGCCGGCCATGCGTGGCTGTTGCAAGGCAACCACGACCGCGCCGTAGCCACCAGCGAAGACCCGCGCTGTTCGCTGCCCTACCAACATCTCGCTCGAGTGACTCAGGAATTCTCCATTCGGGTGCTCAATCGACGAATGCGAACGTTTCTGGGCGCGTTAAAGCCGCAATCTTCATTTCAAATTGGATACGCAAATTGTGTAGCGTGTCACGCCGCCCCAAGCGATCCGCTCTATCGTTATTTACGGGCCAACGATACTTGCCGATTGCAGGTCGAAGTGAATATCGCCGGAAACCCGGACTTTCTTTTCTTCGGACACACCCACTGGCAGATAGATCGTAAACTCAATTGCACACGTATCCTGAATCCTGGTAGCGTTGGTCAGCCAAAAGATGGTCATCCGGCCGCTGCCTATGCAGTGTGGCAAGACGGCGAGATATTTCTGCGGCGAGCAGCGTACGATCTCGAAGAAGCGGTAAAAGCATTCGGGAAAACATCGCTAGAGAGCACCGATATCGCAGCACTTGCACACGTGTTGCGTTCCGGCGGAGGTTTACCAGCTCAGAGCCGATTCCGAATGTCGAGCACCCGTCGGATTTAGGAATCGAGCGGCATCCGTCATAGTCTTGGCGGATAGCCAATGCTTGAGCCGGTATCGCTCACAAATCACTTCCGCCGTGGTGGATGAGCGATGCAGCCTAGCGTCTCTGGGGCGCGTGCTTGTGCCGAATCACTTGGGCACGTTCCAACGTGACCAAACCCCCTTTCATCATCCCGTCCAGCTCCGGAAGAAAGGCCGAGATCTTTTCCGGCGTATCGACTATTTCTATCACTATGGGCAGGTCGCTGGAGAGACGTCGCACTTTTGCCGCATGCAGGTGACTCGATTTGCCAAAGCCAAGCGGCCCACGAAGAACCGTGGCGCCAGCCAGATGTTTTTCGCGGGCCTTGAGAACGATGGCTTCGTACAACGCGAGATGCCGATGACGATCATCTTCTCCGAGGAAGATGCGCAGTAAAACCGCTTCTTCGGGAAGTTCTGGAGGGCGAACCGGCGGCCCACCGTCACGGAATTCAGTCTTTGCTGGTGCGGAGTCGAAATCGGCCATAAGAGCTGGCACCACTTGGCTCGGTCAAGTCATTCGGCGTGTCCTGCGTCAGACCCTTCCCACTGGCTTTGCGCGCGCCACTTCTTCTGCGGCTCGACGCCGCTGGAGAACGATGGGAAGCACGCTAGAAACCAGCAAGATGCATGCAATGCTGATCAGCGCTCCGCTGTAGTTCCCAGTTGCCTGGCGAATATTGGCGATGAGCAGTGGGCCAAAAACGCCCGCAAAACCCCAGGCGGTCAGCATCAGACCGTAAATCGAGCCGACCCATTTTGGGCCAAAATAATCGGCCGCGAACGCCGGCATTGTGCCGAAGCCGCCGCCATAACAGCTAATGATGACGAAACACACAAGAGCCAGCATCGTAAACAGCCGGAGCGAAGGCAGAAAGAAAAAGAGCACCGCTTGCAGTAAGAACATGATCAGAAAAACGTTCCGACGACCGATCGCATCGGATAACCAAGCCCAAAACAATCGACCGATAGCGTTCCCAATAGAAATAACACCGACCATGCCTGCACCTACCGCAGCGCTTACCCCGCTGATTTCTTGGGCCATTGGTGACGCCTGAGAGATAATACTGATGCCGGCCGTCACATTCAGGAAAAGCATTGCCCAGAGAACGTACCACTGCCAAGTGGAGAGTGCCTCTTTGAGCGTGTAATTCCGCGCGTCCAACTGCTCCTGCTGCTTGACGGTTGGCTGCCATCCCTTTGGCATCCAACCTTCCGGTGGATTGCGCATAATCGAGGCGCCGACTACGACCATGATCAGATAGTCTATTCCGAGAATCGCCAAGGTTTTGAGTACGCCGACACCCTCGATCAGATACTGGGCAAGCGGAGCGGTGATCAAAGCACCAGCGCCAAATCCAGCCACAGCGAGTCCGGTGATAAAACCGCGCCGGTCGGGAAACCATTTCACCAGTGTGGCCAACGGAACAATGTATCCTAATCCGAGGCCCAACCCGCCGAGAATTCCGTAGGTGAACCAGAGGATCCAAATATTGCCGTTCGCGAGGCTCGCTAACGCAACACCAAGGCCGTAACAAATTCCTGCGGTGATTCCCACCACGCGAGGGCCGACCTTTCTCATCCAGAGACCGCCGAGAAACGCGGCAAAGCCCAGAACAAGGATTGCTATAGAAAAGGTGGTTGTTACATCGGAGATGGACCAACCAAATGTTTTCATCAACGGGTTGCGAAAGACGCTCCAGGCGTAAACCGCTCCCAAAGCTAGCTGCATGAGTATCCCCCCGCCCGCGAGCAGCCATCGATTGGGCAATCCCTTAGTGGTTTCTTGAGTCATAGGGTCGCATTTTCACTTCACAGCTTTAAAACGGGTTCGCGATGATCGGCTCCGTTGGTCCGTTCAAGCCTAGCCGA
>JGI1027J12803_100825956_pt1 | contig 11272 bp, 7 predicted proteins | sample IowNatreferecore_FD_12803 | JGI IMG/M metagenome (IMG submission 12803) | reverse complement strand
GGCGTATCAAGTTTAATGTCCGCAATGAATTCCTGGACAGGTTTTGCCGTGGTATCCTTTGGAGGGACGACCGCAGTATTCGCAGCGCTATTCTTGCTCGTATTGGTTTTCTTCTTTGCAGTTGACCTCTTCGCCTTCTTTCGGGCAGCAGGCGCCTGAGCCTGTACAGTACCCATTGCAAGTGCAATGACTACCGCTAGGAGGGACAATCTGATAAATCGCTTCTTCATTTTCTATAATTTATCTTGACGATGACTAAACAGCACCGCCACTTTTGGTGGCGGAACTTTGTATTATCTTATTTTAAACTAAAAACCATGGGTTGAATTTCGCGCGCCTTGCCATCCGGCCCAACTACACGGATCTGATCAAAGAATATATTAGTTCCAGGTGATGACCTGGCTACGATATTCTGAGCCTGGTTATTCCACCGGTTTCCTTCGTTACTTGCCTCAGTATATTGTGATATACTTCCACCGATCGCGCCCAATTTATAGCTTACTACTTTGAAAGGAGCTTCGAAATCTGAATCTTCCAGACGGGCAATCAGACCGCCAATTGCTTTAAATTCGGCGGAAGAAATTGAACCACCTTTTTTGGATCCGATGAAACCAGCCGGCAATGGCAAGTTCTTAACACGAATCGGGAATTCAAAATTCTTTCCGTTTGCATTGATAACAATTTTTGACATTCCGGGAGTTGTTGCCCTGGCAACATAATGGTCACCACCTGTATTGGTCAGTGTACCACCAGGAGTCGCAAAACTTGCATGAACTTTTTCTCTTCCCACGCTACCACCGGAGATGGTCATTGGATTGTCTACTCCGATATAAACCACGTTCATCTTTTCCAGGAAGATTGAGGCTCCTGAAGGAAGACCAACGGTGTATTTAATAATTTTTGGTATGGTGGCTACAGTACCGTCAGGTTTGGTATAGGCAATATTTACTGTAACAGTGTGTTCACCGGCACCATCCACTTTAGTTTTATAGTCAGCAACGCCATCTGAATTCAATGTCTGGCGCTGACCATTAATTGTAATATCAGGTTTCGCAGCAGCACTGAAGGCGCCAATACCAGCCTGAATTTCCAGTTCATCACCGGGCATCAGGTAAGTGGCATTTGTACCGGCAAATGCTTCAAATTGGTTGTACACTACTTTCACAGAACCGATCTGTTTGTAGCAATAATCAACCATCTGCGATTCAGAATTCTTTACGTCATTTTGGAATTTGCTCAGAATGGTGATCGCCGCAATTGTAGGTGTCATGTGGAAATAATTGGTAACCCAATCTTTCACATCATCACCTGATTTAGCTGCACCAGTTTGTGACTGAGGAACAGAAAGGTCAAGTGGAAGTTGTTTTTCAAAATCAGCTTTTGCCTTCGCAACTTCAGCATATAATACTTTATTGTCTTTAAATTCTTCGGGATTCAACACAGCCAGCATTTCTTTTTTGTATTCCGTAAGAGAATCATATAATATTTTTCCCTTACCATCCTTGTCAAATACACGTGTCGCCGCGTCCAGATTGGCATCATTGAATTTTTCCTTGCCTTCCTTATCTATTTCATACTGTGATTCGATTTTAAGGAGATGTTTCATTCCGTCTATCGTACTGTACATAGAGGAAGAAATTTTCTGAATCTGTCTTGCTTTAGGAGCCCAGATTTCAGCATTTGCTTTTGTTTGCGGATCGTTGAGTGCCTTTTCAAATGCACTATAGGTCAGATTATTCTTTTCAATAATCACTCCATTCGAGGTGGTGATACTATTATTTACGGTTTTAAAGGCGTTCAGAATCTCGGCAGATACATTCAGTGCCAGCAATGCTGTCAGCACCAAGTACATCATGTTGATCATCTTCTGCCTGGGCTCTTTAGGTAAGGACATGAGCGGGAGAATTTAATGTGTTAACAAAGGTTTTTCAGGTTATTAGTCCCGATAATTTTTTAATATTGGATTGCTTACTGTCTACCTTGCATTGCACTCAGCATGTTACCATATACATGGTTCAGGTTTCCGAGATTCTTAGCAAGTAAAGCAACCTGTTCCTGTGTCTTCTTCGCATCAGCAACACTACCATTCATGGCTTCAGATGCCTGGGCCAGGTTAGAGTAGAAGTTGTTCATTGCCTTCAGATGATTGTTACTATCCTGCAACTCCAGTTCGTAGAGCGCATTCAGAGAACCGAGATTCTTGGTTAACACCTGAACCTGGCCATGAAACTGCTTGGTACTTTCCGCTGCATTATTGAAATGAGATATTGTTGTTGTTGCACCCTGGTAAGCAGTCTTCATGCTGTCCAGCGCCACAACCGCTTCTTTCGTTTTATTTGTATAGTCAGTTGTTGCCGCCAGCGCACCGGATACATCGCTTATTTTTTCTACCGTTGTGCCAAATTTTTTGAACCCATCACTCAAACGAGCCAGATTAGTGGGTGTGATATCTGCTTCCGCCATCATTTTGTCCATCTGCTGCAGGGAAGGATTGCCTGTACCACCAGCCAGCTTGGGAAGAGCTTCTGCCAGGGCATGCATTTCTCCTCCGGGAGGTGGAAGGAAGGCATATATAATAAATATCAATGATTCGGTAAGAAGTCCAGCTGTGAGGAAGAAGTCAGCCAACCGTTGGTGGGTGATTTTCTGCCAGGCACCAAAGATTACGACGGCTGCCCCGACGCAGACTACGATGTTTACAAGCTTTTCGGTGGATTTTGAAACTCCGGCTGACATAGTTTTAAGTTTTTTTGTTTTTAATAGGTTTTGTAAGGGTCTCGGAAACGGCGTTCCGATTGATGTTAAAAAATCAAAACGTTGATTGTTTTAAAAAATTTTATTTCTAGTGATAATTATCAGTATCTGTTATTTCCTGGCCAGGGTAGCCGGCAGGTCTATCACACAACGGAAACCGATGTATGATTTCGCCGTATCCTGGTACTCATACGTTCTGGTGCTGGTTTGTAGGAAGTAACCCACATCTTTCCAACTACCACCGCGGATCACTTTGCGTTTCATGCGCGGAGGATCTGAATCCTTGGCATTGTAACGGATATCCGGGTTCATATCATGCTGGAAGTTATAAGCACCTTCGTAATACACCGAAGAAGTCCACTCGGCCACATTACCTGCCATGCAATACAGACCAAAATCATTAGGCCAGTATGCATCTGCACGGGCAGTATAGAACGCACCGTCCTCAGGATAGTTACCACGGCCTGGTTTAAAGTTGGCCAGCAAACAGCCCTTCTTGTTTCTCAGGTAATAATTACCCCATGGGAACATAGATTGTGAACGTCCCCCGCGGGCTGCATATTCCCACTCTGATTCTGTGGGTAAGCGGAATGGGCTTTCATTTGCCATTTTGGCTCTGTCGAGATAAGAATTTAAATATTGCGTTCTCCATTCGCAGAATGCAGTTGCCTGGTTCCAGTTAACACCAACCACCGGATAATTACCGAAGGCCGGATGGGAGAAATATCTTTTAGTCATCGGCTCATTATAAGAATAAGAGAAGTCACGGATCCAGACCAGCGTGTCAGGATAAATCTTGATTTCTTTCTTGACAATGAACTGGGAACGCATTTTCCCTTCATTAGTTTTCTTGGCCGCCTCTTTCAGGTCAAATGTTTCAGAGTGGTAAACGAGCTTGGAGGGATCAATTTCTTTTTTACCAAAAATCCGGTTTTCAGGAGTCAGGATCAACACATCAATTTTTTCAATGGTGGCCTTATCACCCCATTTAATCGTCTGTGTTTTTTTCCAGTCAATCTGGAATTTGCCGTCTACTTCCTTACCATATTGCAGCAGAGTAGCTGCAGTAGAGTCACGCACCCAGTAAACAAACTGGCGGTATTCATTATTGGTAATTTCAGTTGCATCCATCCAGAATCCCTGGATAGAAACCTGTTTATTACGCGCAGTATAAGCGTAGTTAATGTCTTCATCGCTGGGACCCATATGAAAGGTTCCAGGTGGAATGTAAACCATTCCGGGAGGTTTACTGAGGTTATACTTGCTGGCTGGAGCCGCCCCATGCAATTGTCCGTCATCCGGCAATCCTTTATGGGATTTTCCAATTTTACCACAACCTGTCACGGTCAATGCCGCGGCAACGGTAATCAGAAAGGAAAGGTTTTTCATTTTCATTTTTATTAAAGGGTATTGGACAAAAATAATCTTTTGGGAATATCTCCTAAGAATATCTTCCATCGCAAGTATAAAATTTATTTTTTAGAAGTCAAAGTTTTGCCAATAGTTTAATTAACGGCCGAAAGGTCTGTCTTATTGTAATTTCCGCACGTTTCCCAGTACTTTTTTAAGAGTTTTTTATGAGGATGATCAGTTCAGTGACTTCTCTAACAGGATGTTGGCAGGTATAATTTCTGCAAAGAAAAAATTGCGACGACCCTTCTATCGGTTTGTTTCTCAAAATGGGAAGCGCAGCACGAGATTTCGAAATTAACAGAAAAACCCGATTTGGTATCCACTTAGCCAGAAATTCCAGATGTTTTTTTTTGTCGGGATAACCAGCTAGTATGATCTCAAATAATTGATACGTGAGTGCATTTACCACAGTTGCCCAAATACCAAAAGATCCCGGATAACGGCGAATCGTTTCTTTCAGTGCCGCCACATTTCTGAAGGTTCTTTCTTTCCATTCTGCATTGTCAAATACCGTTCCGAGATAAAGCAAATTTGCTGCCATCACCGCATTACCGGAAGGTATGGCGCCATCATATACCTCCCTTTTTCGGATGATCACATCATCCTGCCCGGCATGCGTATAATAAAAATAGCCTGTTTCTTCTTCACCAAAATGTTCTATTACCCAGCTGGTGAGTGATTTAGCGCGATCTAACCAGGTAAAATCACCAGTTACCTCCTGCAAATTGATATAAGCTTCAATCAGGTAAGCGTAGTCATCTAAAAATGCCGGAATAGAAGCCCGATCCTCAACTCCCGGATTTTCCGGATTACCTTCATTTCCAGCTTTTTGTCGTCCCGTAATGGAATGGTAAAAATTATATATACCCTCTCCACGCATCTTTTCTTCAAGGAATAATGCACCCCGGACGGCTACCTTAAGATAATTATCCTCTTTAACTGCAGAAAACGCTTTGCAACAGGCAGTTATCATAAGTGCATTCCAGCCCAGGAGGATTTTATCATCTAACTGAGGTCTCGTACGCTGGTTACGCCTGTCTATTAACTTTTTTTTCCATGACTGTTCTTTTTCAGGCGAAACGAATGAGGAGGGATCCTTTATCCGGAGAATATTTTTGCCTTCCCAGTTACCGGTTTCACTGACATTATAGTAATTGCAGAATTCTTCAGATTCATCTCCTAAAACTTCAATTATCTCATTTTTTTGCCATACATAGAATTTTCCCTCCTCCCCATCGCTGTCGGCATCAAGCGCTGAAAAAAAAGCTCCTTTCTCTGACAAAAGCTCGTTTTGAATAAATTCCATGGTTTCCCGGATTGCCTTGGAATAAATTTCACTCCCTGTTAATTGAAAGGCTTCGCTGAGTGTCGTTACAAGGAGGGCATTATCATATAACATTTTCTCAAAGTGCGGCGCAAGCCACTCATTATCAGTGGAATATCGGGCAAAGCCGCCAGCAAGCTGATCATAGATCCCTCCGGAAACCATTTTGTTAAGAGACAGGCACGCATGGTCGAGAGCCTCTGATGAACCCGTGTAAAAATGATATTGAAGTAGAAAGCGAATCGAAAATGTTTGTGGGAATTTAGGCGCACCGCCGAAACCACCATCCTGGCGGTCAGCCGTTTTCATCAGGTTTTCATAAATATCCCGAACTTCCTCAGCAGTAAAAACTTCGCCTCCTGCAGATCCGGTCGTTTCAGTTCCCGCCCGGGCAATATGATTCGTAAGGTAGTCGGCCTGTTCATTGATTTCCTTTCTCTTTTCGTTAAAAGCAAGAGATATATTTTGGAGAAGGGATTTCCAGGAGACTCTATTAGGCAGATTGACTGGTGGATAATAAGTTCCGCCAAAAAAAGGTTTCCCTTCCGGAGTGAGAAAGACGTTCAACGGCCATCCTCCGCCGCCCGAAATAGCCTGAACTGCATCCATATAGATATGATCCAGATCCGGCCTTTCCTCCCGGTCTATTTTAATATTCACGAAATTCCGATTCATTATTCCGGCCGTTTCGGGATCCTCAAAACTTTCCCTTTCCATTACATGGCACCAGTGACAGGCAGAATATCCGATACTCACAATCATGGGTTTGTCTTCTTCCCTCGCTTTTTTAATGGCTTCGTCACCCCAGGGATACCAGTCGACCGGATTATGAGCGTGTTGCCGCAGGTAGGGACTACTTTCGTTTATCAGTCTATTTGTATATGTCGGCTTCAATTTACCTTTTGGTTTAATTAAAAAACACCTGCCGATATCAATTCACAATAAAGAATGCATTAAAACGTAATTGACCTTCCGGCAATGCAGGAAGAAAATAGCACCTGCATTAAGGAATATCCCAAATTAATACAATCAGGCCCAATCCCGATTAACAATACAAATTAATGACCGGAATACTATCAATCAGCTTATGATGACTGATGGTTGAGTGGCGGATGAGTGGTGGACAGGTGGTGGATTGGCACATTCCTGATACTAATTTACCGGAGTCCGAATTTAGAATATTACCGGAGCCACAAAAAAAGCCTTGCACATGCCAGGCTTTTGACAGAATATATCGTTTCAAAAGTTTCTAAGGAATCTGAACTTATTCATTTCAGGGTCTCTTTTTTGCCGCAAGATATTTTTCCAGCGCTGACACCATAGAGGGCGCAGCAGGTTCCGGCGCCTTGATTTCAAGGACCAAACCAGCTTCCTCAGCAGCTTTGGTGGTATTAGTACCAAACGCTCCGATCAGTGTGCCATTTTGTTTGAAATGCGGAAAATTATCGAACAGGCTCTTGACACCACTGGGGGTGAAAAAGCATATGATATCAAAAGCACCTGGATTAAAGGTTTCACGGATATCATTACTTATAGTCCGGTACATAAACGGCGTCGCAAATTCGCAGTGATTTGCTTTCAGCCAGTTTATGATTTCATTGTCCTGCTGGTTTTCAGAAGTGGGATAAAGGAACTTTTCATTTTCTTTATGCTTGTTCACCACATCTAGCATGCTTTTATTGGTACCATCAGCACCATAAAACACTTTGCGTTTTCTATAAAGTATAAACTTCTGCAGATACAACGCAACAGCTTCTGTGATACAGAAGTACTTGGTATCCTGGGAAATTGTAATTTTTATTTCCTCGGCGGTCCTGAAGAAATGATCAATCGCGTGACGACTGGTAAAAATGACGGCGGAATAAACCCCGATTTCTATTTTCTGACGCCTGAAATCCTTAGAAGGGATACCTTCAAGCCTGATAAAGGGTAAAAAAGCCATTTCCACTTCGTGCCGTCGCGCGAGATCAAAATATGGCGACTTATCAGATTCCGGCCGGGGTTGCGTGATTAAAATCTTCTTTACAGCAATTTCAGACATCTCAGCAATATCCTTTTTGTCCCTATTTTTAATCAATGTATAAAATATTAGAAAAATGCGTTTGCAAAATTACTAAGCTTTTTCCAAATAAGTAATTAACACTTTGTAAATCAACAACAGAGGGGCTACTTCGAAGGCACAAAGATAGAGAAAAAAATGTAAACCACTGATTTTTATTTCTTTGTGAAGGGTCGAATAACCTGCAATAAAACGATAAATATAAAAGATACCGATCATTATGATGGATAAGGTTATCCAGATCTCAATAATTCCGTTGCCCGAAAACGAGATCAGAATCAGTAAAGGGAGTAAAAAAATGCCTATGATTTTATTCGTCATAAACACTACAAACAAATAGGTTTCCACGGCTCTTTTAATATTAAAAATCCACCCTGTAACCCGGAGAACCGTAAATTTGATCAGGTACAGGGCAGCCAGTATACCTGCACAATACAAAAAATGAATCCAAAAATCCTCCGGGCTGCCATAATTATAAAACCTCAGTAAAAAAGCTCCATACACTCCTCCCGTAATAACAAATAGAATGTTAAGCAGTAATGAGGGAAATGGAGACTGTAATACTTGCTCCCGCAGCTGCTGTTGCCTCATCGAAGCCCTGAAAAATAGCGTCAGCAGGTTCGCAAGGTACTTGCCAAAAAACATTTTGACAATGGCAAAATAAAACAACAGGCCTACCAACAGGTAAAACAGTCCATCATAGGAAATTCGTTCATATTGTTCAGACCGGCTATGAATTGGTTTCCCCGAAAAATTAAAATTCGGATTTGCTTTAAGCAGATCCACGCAGGAGACCGGTAATTTGCTCAGGTCAGCGGGTTTAACAGAACTGTATCGCAGGGTATCGGTATGAAATATAAATGTTGTGTCCGTAATTTTTTTAATCTGCTTGCGGATGACCGGTTTAGCCGGAACCGAATCTTTGAATGTCTGGCGGACAGAAGGGGTATCGGCAATGCGACTGGAATCGGTGACAGACTGGGCCCTGGCCAGACCAATTTGCATTAAAATCAACAAAAGAAGCGCAGCTCGTTTTATCAAGGGATCGATAGTTAGTTTGTATAGTCCGGACTCCCGGGTTGTACCGGCCTTCAGGAAAAACCGCAAAGATTGTGATTCAACGCGGATCTCCTAAAAAAAGTTTACATAGCCCAGATGTATCTTCGCCTGGCTGAATTCAAACTGATTACTTCCGGTTTTTCCCACAGCATAAGACATATTAAAAATTCCAGCCTTGGTTTCAAATGCAAGTCCCAGTCCGATTCCCAGGTATAAATTATTAATTGCATAACCCGGCACATCATTTTTTGCCCACCCGCCATCGACGAAACTGAACAGAAAAGAGTTCATCCCGATCAGATAACGGTATTCAAGGCTTCCCACAGCATATTCTGAGGCAAGTATGCTTTCTTCGTCAAATCCCCTTAATAATTTGTATCCGCCGATCTGAAATAATTCATTCCTGAATATTTTCGGACTTTGATACCAGGCTGCATTGACTGCGAACCGTATAGTGGATGCATGACTTAATTGGAAATAATGCGCACCAGCCAGGTTCAACCGGAATTGATAAGTTGATGTTTTAACAGTATCATATAAAGTTCCATAGTCGAACGAAGGATCATTTTCGTCTTTGAGCCGAATGATCTGGCTATTTTTTTTCAACCGTTTAGTACCGGCAGATCCGATAAAGTAAATCTCATTTCCCCGCACTGCGTTGTACCGGTAATTCGTGTTGTTGAACTCATAGGTTGCTCCAAGACTTAATGAACTTACATCCGCTACTTCCGGTAAGTGACGGGTGGCAATAATTTGTGCGGTATCAATGGTCAGGACTGAACATCCGGCGGTCTGAAAAAAAACTGAGGCTTTTTTGTTCATCGATGCATTATACTGAATGCCCAGCAAGCCGTCGGTATTAATGTAGGACGAATCTTTTTTATATAACGAAAAAGCCAGATTCACTCCATATGGAGAATGAAATAAATAGGGTTGTTGGAAGGATACATTAAGCCGGGGTGATTTTTGTTGCAGCTGCTGCCATTCAAGTCCCAGGCTTTCACCATTACCAAAAGGATTTCTTAACACGATTGTTGCTTCACCGGTTACCAGTAGTTTATTGCTTTCCAGTTGGCTGTTATTCGGCATAAATCCAACCAGCGCGTCAATCTGGCTACTTTTCTTTGGTTTCAGATATAGGTTGAGTATGGATCCTGTTCCCAGCATATTTATATTCCATGGTCGTTCTTCCTGAACAAAAGGAAGTTCGAGGATACGCCGGCTGATAGTAAGTAATCGGTCCTTTTTGTAAATACTTCCTTCGGGAATACCTAAATATCTTTCCATGAAATCAACAGAGATCTTTGCCGTACCATTGACGCGAATGCTGTCAATTTTATAAAGGGGTCCCTTTTCAATGTCGAGTACCGCATGAATTGCTCCCTTTATGATAACCACGCTATCCAATGATATTTTCGCAAATGGATAGCCGTTATTTTCAAGCCAGTTGAGCAGTTGAAGTTCTTCTGTTTGAAAAAATTCAGGAGTGGCTGGTTTGCCAATCAGCTTTTTTGTATCCCAGCCAGCCGCATTAATTATTTCCGAATCAGCGGGTCTCGTCCTGATCGTTGACCAGATGAAACGCTCTCCAATGTATAAAAGTAAAAAAGCTCCCGATGAGTCCATTTGCACACTGTCAATTGATGCGGCGGTAAATCCCCTATTTCTCAGGATATCCGTCAGCTTAAAAATGTATTCTGTGCAACCCGCCCGGTCTTTGAAATTATTGGGAATGCCAAGGGAAGAAGCTTTAATCAAAGAATCCGCTGAGATCATCTTCACATGAAGCGAATATTGAGCCGAGCCCTGCAGCGCGGAGGCAAGGATCAAAAAAAGGGTAACGCCATATAATCTTAATTTTGTCATTCGCTCAAAACGCATTCCTAATTCGTAAAATTAGCCAATCCCGTGGCAGGCATATACATTCATGTTCCATTTTGTAAACAAGCCTGTCATTATTGTAATTTTCATTTTTCGACAAACCTTGGGTTGCAAAACGATTTTAAAGATGCTTTATTGAAGGAAATAGCCCTCCGTAAGCAATATATTCAGGGCGAGGAGGTTGAAACTATTTATCTGGGGGGTGGCACACCATCTCTGCTCCCAGGTTCAGCCGTCCGGGAAATCATTTCTTCTTTGTTCCATCACTTTACCATCGGCAGCGATCCCGAAATTACCATCGAGGCCAATCCCGATGATATTGATGAAAGCAGGTTGGAGGATTGGAAGAAGTGCGGTATTAATCGCCTGAGTATTGGCGTGCAGTCATTTTTCAACGAAGATCTCAAATGGATGAACCGGGCACATGATGGAGAGCAGGCGTTTAGGTCAATAGAAATGGTTAAACGGGCCGGAATTAACAACTACAGCATCGACCTTATTTATGGTTCACCCGGGCTGACTGATGAAAAATGGGGAATAAATCTCCACAGGGCGATTTCCCTGGATCCTGCTCATATTTCCTGTTATGCATTGACAGTTGAACCCAAAACCGCCCTATTTAAAATGATCCACTCCCATAGTTCGGAAAATATCGAACCGGCAAAACAAGCTTCACAGTTCCTCAATGCCATACAGATACTTCAAGAGGCTGGTTTTGAACATTATGAAATCTCGAGTTTTGCCAAACCGGGCAAACGAAGCCGGCACAACAGTTCTTACTG
>JGI1027J12803_100077156_pt1 | contig 11273 bp, 12 predicted proteins | sample IowNatreferecore_FD_12803 | JGI IMG/M metagenome (IMG submission 12803) | reverse complement strand
TTTTCCAGGTCTTTTTCAAATCTGGAATCACTCCTTGGTCAATTGTATCCGGCGATACTCATTGCGAGGTTGGTGTCCATGGAGTTTTATGATAGAGCACCGCATGCTGAACAAGTTCAGGATCGAAGTATTAACGGAAATGTGTAACTATTAACTATCAGTTTTAGCAGATCTTATCGCCATAGATAATTCCTGTTCGAGATCCTTTACGATTTCCCGGTATTCAATCAGGGCATGTTGTTTTTCAGCAATTTCATCTTCAAAATCGTGAATCATTTTGGAGCACAGAAATAAATCGGCACACAGCGATTTAAAATCAGAATCCGATCTGTATAAATCTTCGATGACGGATTTATGAGCCGGAAATCTGGTCTTCACCAGTCCGAGTTCCGTTTGAAGCGCGTTCATAACAATTTGTTTTTATGAACAAAAAGAATATAATTCATTGCTGCTATATCCTTTATCCGTATTTTTAAATCCACATTCCGACCTCTGTTTACTGAAGGTACTCTATTGCGAATCTAAATACAGGCTAAATAGCCATTTAACTGTAAAACCTTATCTGATGAGTGCCGACGCTGTTTTGAAGAGCGGTGGATCTTTTTCCGACCGCCTGATCCGTGAACAATTGCAGAAAATATTTCGTTGTCCTGCTTTTTCTTCTTCAGATATTCTCCGTCATTTCCTGGGTTATATAACCGAGGAAACCCTGGCAGGCAAGTCGAATACAATCAAGGAATATACAATTGCGGTGAATGTGCTTAATAAGCCCGTCAGTTTTAAACCCCAGCATGATGCCATCGTCCGGATACATGCAGGCAGGTTAAGACGGGCATTAAATTCCTATTATAGAAATGAAGGAATGGGCGACAAAATCGAAATATCCGTTCCAAAAGGAAGCTATGTGCCTGTTTTCGGCTCCAGGGCAGTTACCAATCCCGGATCGGAGGAGAATACCGGTCAACAGAAAGGATATACCGAGAGTATTAAATTGGTCATCATGCCCTTTAAAACTTTCGAAACAGATAAATCCCGGATGGCTTTTACTGACAGCCTGGGACAACAATTAAGCGCCGAATTCAGCCGCTTTTCAGATTTTTCGGTGATTTCATATTACTCATCCCAACAACTCTCATTAAAAAATCAGGAGATTCCGGAACTGGCTGCTTATTTTGGTGCAAGGTTCATATTAACCGGGAACGTACAGTTCGAAAGTAAAAGACTCCGGATATCAGTTCAACTTACGGAAACTCAATCGGGAACGCAGGTCTGGACAGAATTATACCATTATAATTACAACACTTCCAATTTATTCGGCCTGGCGGATCGTACGGTAACTGCAGTTGTTGGAGTACTCGGGGATTTTAATGGCGTGATCCTGCAGCAGATAACAAAGAGCCTGCCCGGAGAAATTTCCGGTAAGACGTATTCAAACATCCGCTCCTGGCATTACGATTTTTATACAAGGTTTAATGAAGACGCTTTTAAGCAGGCCTATGCGGCTATGGAAGAAGTGGTTGAAAAAAATCCCTCCAATGAAATCGCCTGGGCATTTTTTGGCGAACTATCCCTGCTTGCGTTTTTGTTCAATCAGACCACAAAAGAAAATCCGTTGATTCAGGGTCTGCGATGTGCAAGAACCGCCTTGAAATTAAACCCGCTCAGTCAGGAAGCCCAGATCACAATGGGAATGGCAAATTTTTTTATGAATAACCGGCAGGCGGGAATTGATGGACTCGAATATGCACTCTGTCTAAATCCCAATGCCGGGGGAACGATGGGTATCATCGGATGCCTGATGATCAGCGCCGGTGAATATGAGCGGGGAATTGCCCTGATCAGGAAGTCAATGGACCTGAATAAATCCTATCCCCTGTTTTTTCATCTCTTTACATGTATTTATTATTTCAAACAAAAGGATTATTTGCTTGCGTGTCAGCAGGCAGAAAAAATGTGCATGCCGGACCTCGCCCTGAATATCATTTTGCGCATTTCCATTTTATCCCGGTTAGATAAGAAAGCCGAGGCTGAAGTATTGATCGCTTCTCTCCGGGAAAATTCCCTGAATGATTTATGGATTTCAAAAGAATATTTATGCCGGATTTTTTCCGACGGCAAATTGATTGATCAATTATATGCCGGATTAAAATCAGTAAAAATCCCCGTTCTGACAGTAGCCTGAGCACCTTTTAACGTGTCCGTTTATCGGTTAAATGAGTCCGGTTTAATTTATTCATGAAAGAATAATCTAAATTGTGCCTATAACCAAACAGATCATTAAAACAACTGCCGTCTTAATTTAGTGACCGGGTTATTTCGTCCCGTAGTTTTTTTCCGTTTTCCGTACCCGCATTATTAGAATTTAAAATAATCATTAGTGAATATATTCAGTAAATTCTGGAAAACCAGGACAGTCCTGGTCTTCAGCCTGCTGGTGGCTGGTGTCTGCAGTTTCGGACAGAAAAAGCAAACAGATACTTTCGAAATACACAAAGCCAGTTTTTTTCTGCCCCAGCCTTTGCCGGGCGGACATTATTATTCTTCAATTTCTATTTTGTATGTTGTCACCCCGCAAGACTGGACTCTGGATAATGTTACGGCACCCATGTTCTTTTACCAGGCTAAATATACCCTGCCGAAAGGTTTTAATCTTCAGGCAGGTCTGAACAGTCTGATTATCTCCAACCGGATTTATCTGGGGCCATACTGGAATTACCAGATCAGTCATTCAAATAATTATGTTGGATTAGGGTGGAACGTCGCCTGGAATTTTGGCGTGCTCAATCAATTCGGTTTTGCAACTACGCTGACGGGTTGGGAACAGCAGCCCTCCATTTCATTCGGACACGCTTTTGAAAGAACCGCTGTCACGTTCCGTGCAGATCTGTACTGGACCAATGCTCTTTATATTACTGAAGATAAGCATACCCTGCAGGGAACAAACGGATTTATCAATGGATATAGTTTTTCCGCCGACTTTGAACAGAAATTGTATAAGAACCGGGCCATTAATTTTGGATTGAAAATGGATTATGTACAGTATCATATCGTGGCCTGGCCTGCATTTCCTGTAAATGGGAAAAGGTACTGGATGCCCGAGTTCAAAATAGGACTAAACTTATAATGGAAATACGATGACTATGCGCTCCCGAAATATATTCAGATACACGGTTGTCCTGCTGATTTTCTTTTCCTGTTCAAGGAACCAGACCACATTACAACCACCGATAGATATCGGTAACGTTGCCTTTATCCCATATACATCGATGAAGCCCATGGAAGCCATTTACGATCTGGCTTCCGGCAGCGATCAACTCGGAACCCATTTTGTCTGTAAGGTGTCCAAATACAGGGTTTCGTTTTTTGGTAATGGTGGCATTTTTATGATCCTGAAATATGGACTGGAACAGAATGACAGTTCCTTGAAATTTTCGGGCTTTTATCGTTTCTCCAAAGATGCCCGTCAGGGCCTGGTTAATTTTAGTCTCCCAAAGGCTGAGGCACTGGCATTTCTGAAAACCGGTGATATCAGCAATCTTGTATTGAATGGCAATATTGAAAACGGGAATGGAACCCAGACTGCGATCGGTCTGAAATTTTCAAAACATTTTTCTGCTTATGCCAAAAACACGCCTTTCGAGATATATGCTCATCATGGAGTGCAGACTGTCGCCAACCCACCCTTTGCGGAAAATTCCGTACTGGGAGTATTGAACGATGAGGATTACGGCGTAAACGGGATGGAAATGGACGTTCGTCTTACCCGGGACAATGTTCCCATTATGATGCATGATGGAAATATTAACATCCGGCTTACAGAGAAAAGTCCGATCTCCGGCGACTTTGACCAATATTCATTCAATTTCCTGGAACAGTATATCCTGCTGATCGACGGTCAACAGATCGCATCGCTCGAACATTGCTTAAGGAGCTTTATTGATTCCACTACCATGACCTATTTCTGGATGGATATTAAAGGAAATGACGGCGTGTTCCAGGCGTTGCAGCCAATTATACTAAATGCCCAGGCTCATGCCAAAGCAGTCGGAAGAAATGTAGTCATCTATGCGGATTTGCCATCGACTACCGTTATTGAGGAATTTCAATCGTATCCTGCGTATCGTGCAGATACCAGTCTGAAGACGATGTGCGAACTCACTTTCCAGGATGTAATTGACAATGGATGTACCCGCTGGGGTCCCAGGTATTCAAGGGGATTGTTGCTGAGTGATGTTGCCACGGCACATTCTATGGGAATAAAAGTGATCAGCTGGACTTTAAACCAGGAAGATCTGATCGCCAATTATATGCAAAACGGACAGTTCGACGGCTTCATTTCCGATTATCCCTGCTTCGTTGTCTATGATTTTTATACCATGAAATAAACCTCGAAATATTTTACCGGCACTTAATCAAATAGCATGCGCATTTATAAAACACTGATCGTTATTTTCTCCTGCCTCATTGTCCTGGACTCTTATGCTCAAAATACTGTAAATGCGGTGACTGTAAGCGGTAAATACCGCAAGTTTGCTTTATATGGCGGCGTGGGGCCCAGTTATTTTATCAATAACCTGAAAATCCTGAAAGATGATGTAAGCAATTTCAAATATGCTTTTTCGCTCAAGGGAATGTGGGAGCCGCAAAATTCTGTTGTATCCCTGGGCATAGAAACCGGCTACTACCGGTTATATACAGTAAAGAGCACAAACCCGAAGGGAGACGTTTCCAATTCGACTGTACCCATCATGTTTGTTGCTGGGATGAAATTTTCAAAAAGATTCTATGCATACTGGTCCATGGGCCAGTCCATCACCTTCAATAAAGTAAGCAATACCGATAGCGCCTATAATTTCAATAACAGTGTCTGGTCTGTAGCTGACTTTGCGGCTACATTTGACTACCGAATAGCACAGAAAGAAAGGATTTCTTACGAAGTGGAATTGAAAGGATTTTATTCATCCAAGTATGAAAATGCAACCATCGCATTACTATTCATTGTAGGTTTTAAATTATAGCGCGATTATTTTTCAAATAAACGGGAACAAACAAGAAAATAGAGACGAACAACACAGTAACGATAAACGAATAACGATTTACGATAAACGACCTACACGGCACCGGAATAAAAACAAAAGGGGAGCTTGCTCCCCTTCGCCGTTTTTAGTAGCAGAATGTCGTTATATTATTTAGCCTGGGCTCCCGGAGGAAAGCTGGCCATGATCTTTTGAACAGTCGTATTGATTGCTTTTTCAGGGTCACTGGAAGGGGAATTGATATCCTGGTTACCGATCCCTTCCCAGATTAATTTACTGGTAGCCGCATTCGCCACTTCGATAATCAATGAACCGGCAACATAATTGTTGACATTCACCGTAGTGGACATATTGCCACCGCCCCAGGCATAGGGCCTGTAGCCGCCGCCATATCCGTAAGAATTCGCAACAATTTCCTTTTCAGCCTTCATGATACTTGTAATATTGACCAGCATATCGGCATTTTCAGATTCTGTGAATCCCTTTGCAAGCATTTGCGCACGAACTGCATCGATCACACGGGTCTGATTAAACTGGCTGAGTGCCTGGTATTGTTGTTCAAGTTTTACAATCCGGAAAGAATGAAACTGGCTGAAATTAACGGTATGGTCGTAATCGTTGGTTACAGTCAGCTGCGGACCGCAGGCAGTAAGTAAAATCATTGCAGAGAAAACGGCGGCTGACAGGGAAATCACTTTTTTCATAAAAGTTGTTTTATAATATGCAAAAAATTAACGGTGAATAAATTCGAATCTGGTATGCGAATTAAAGTTAGTTAACCGGGGCCGGACAAGAAGGATTTTTGATAGTTTAACTGTAAAACAAATGTAAGGAAATCCCGGCTATGCACTACACAGGAATCTTTACGGCGTATATAATCTGATTAAATTTGAATAACTGTTTTCGCAATCCTCCCCTGACATGATCAGTGGAAAATGTTCGGAGGGCAGACCAAAACTTTTGATTTAACTGTTAAATGACAACCCGGGTGGGAAAATCCCTTTTAAAGAGATTGATAATGATAGTGTCCCTTTTCGGTCCGGGATTTCTACACGCCCAGGATAGTTCAACGTCCAAGCAAATCTGGCCGGAGTTAGAAATCTACTACCGGGTAAGTGAAAAAGTCAGATTTTATGGCGTGGTATCAGCCACAAGATCCAATTCTGAAAATACCGACGGCACAATGGGCGCTTATGTGGATTATTTTGCAATCCCATGGCTGAGGGGAAAAAAATATTTTGAATTGCATGATACAACCATGGGATATTACTGGTGGTTCCGGACAGGATATTCCTATTCAGACGCGCCCCCCGGTGACAAAAAAAAGGTTGTAAACATTTTTGAAACGGAAACCAACAATAATTTCCATCTGCCCGAAGAAATCATATTGCAGACGCGCAACCGGTTAGACTGGCGTTGGGTGAATGGTGACTTCCAGCCAATTTACCGGCCAAGGATTAAAGTCATCCGGAATTTCAAAACATCCTACCTTACTTTCAATGCTTATATCTGGAGCGAATACTTTTTTTACCTGAATGATAATTCGGAGGACAAGTTGCGACTCACCTTCGGATCAGTCATTAAGGTTACGAAAAATTTCGACCTGGAAATTTATTACCTACACCAGTTTCCGAATCAGCCCGGAGTGGCTCCCGTTGATGCCATCGGCCTGCAGTTAGATTTCTATTTCAGGTCGAAGCACTACAGGCAAACCCTGGAGTCCAACGCAAAGAAACCCTGACAAACCCGGGTGTGCAATAACCGGCCGTTGCAAAGACACCTTTAAAAACCATGACCTAAAATAACGCTGAATATTTTTTATTGAAGTTTCTTGGCATAATTCGTATTCGATAACATCAGTTTCATTTTCTTCACAGGCAAATCGAGCTGTCCGTCATTAAAAGCAGTTAGTCCGTTACTGAAAGTCTTATAGTTTGCAGTTCCGGAAATGGCATCCCCGCTGGTTAACGTGGAAGAAAAATTCTGGCTGATATAGGCTAACGTACCTGCAGCAACGGTCATGACCAGTTGGTCATTCGGCTTGTTTACGTTGGCACCTTTTACCGTAATCGTATTACCTGATTGCGAAATGCCCGCAGCATCAAAATAATCCACCATTTTCCCCTTAGATAAATAAATATAACTGGCGGCCACGGCAGTCGCGTCATCAACATACGCTTTAATTTCTTTTATTTTCTTCCTCGCAATATCGCCCCGGATCCCACGTGTGGGAGGCGGATCTGTCGGTGTATTGGAGACGGCTGTCGTAACGAGTTTGCCATCCGGTCCGACGGATACCGAACTGACAATGGTATTTTTCAAAGATCCCTCGACAAATACCTGTACTGTTCTTGTCCAGGTATAGCCCGCCAGTTGCTTTCTGTTTGCGGCAGCCGCGGCAGAAACCTGGAGGCTGAGATTAGTTTTGTTTTGTGCAGTAAGTGCTTGTATCAGGCTTACAAAAACGACGCAAAGTAAAATTGCTTTTTTCATGGTTTTAAAGTTGATAATTGAAAGTGCCTTTGATTCGGTACCCATTTGTTGAGGTTCACTAACATCAGGGTATTTAATGAAATTACAGCCAATTCACCGAACCGGTTTCGTTTATCGGTTAAATGAATATCAAATTATTTGTTTTACGGTTTAATAAAGTATTTTTGAAAACAAGAATCAATCTTGTGTTACAAGAGAATCTTATCCTGGTTCACTAGAATTTCCATTGCTTTTATAGAATATTGTACTTATTATAGTGTTTTCTATGTTCAGTATGCACAGCTATGTCCACCGTAAAAATTCAACCATGGGTGCCCTTAAAAGAAAACTTCCGTTCCTGAAAAGATTTGTGCAAACCGGAACTGTTTTCATGATCCTTATTTCGATGGGAATTCATTTAAATGCCCAGGTAAAGGATTCTTCGGCGGTTAAGCGTGAAAAGGATTTAAAAAATACCATTAAAATAAATCTGACTTCCTGGATACTTTACAGTGGTTTTCAACTAAATTATGAAAGATTGTTATCGCCAAATAAAAGCATCACTGTATTTGGCGGTCCCATTGAATTTCCCATGCCGGATATCATTTCCAACACTCCGCTGGTATTTAACGCCGATAAATCAAAATCCGGATATGTTTTTGGATCTGAATTCCGGTTCTACCTTGCAAAAGAAAATAAATATGCCGCCCCCCATGGTGTTTACCTGGCACCATTTATTAGTTTCTATCATTTCCACAATGCGCGTAATGGTCGCGATACATTAAATCAGACCGATGCCTACCTGGGTACGACGATGAATTTTTTTAACGTGGGGGGCGAAGTCGGTTACCAGTTCGTAATCAAAAAGAGGTTTGTGATCGATTGCGTGCTATTTGGTCCCGCCATTTCAAGCTATTATTTTAACATTAAGCTGGAAGGCGATCCGCGGTATCACGATGAACAAACCCAGGCCATCCTGGACGCCATGAAAGAAAAATTCCCGGTATTAAAAGATTTATCAAGTAGTGAAGGGATCAGCACCAGCGGCGTATCCAATTTCTGGAGCCTGGGATTCAGGTACGCCATCCATATCGGTTACCGGTTTTAAAATCCTTCAGAATATTCCGGCTGAATATCAGCACTTCGTCTGCGTCTATGGGTTTATCTCAGAATTTTCAGGTTAACAGCGCCCGTTCAGTGTCTATGCGTTGACATCTGGATTTTCCGGCTGAACATCTACCCGCCCGGGTTGCTGGTCCGTTTCTATTCAACGAGTAAATCGGCTTCCTTAATTACCAGGGAGGTCTGTTCCTTTTCCTGCCGCTGCTCATTTGACTTTCTCTTCACCATCTTGCTCACCCTGGACAATAAATATATTCCGATCACGGAAATACAAATGATTATATATCCAAGGGTATTATAATGCTCCAGCGGACTGAATTTATCTTTTTGCATGACAATCATACCCGCAAAAGCAGCCGCAATACCCCCCGCGATTTGTTGTAATGAAGCGTTGATGCTCATAAATGCGCCCCTGTCGGGCAACGCAGGAATACCGGTGATCAATGCAGTGGAAGGAATCATCCTGCCCATGATACCGGCCATCATGATCACGTTCATTGCAATAACCAGCCAAAGTGGTGTGATCGATAAATTGGTATAGATAGCAACAATGACCATCATCCAGATAGATGCCACACAAAATATTTTGAACTTGTCAATTTTGTCACTGAGCTTTCCGATCATCGGCATAATGAATAGTGTGCTGATGCCGGCTACCATAAATAATAATGGCAACTGGTGCTGCGTAACGCCGAGATTATTTATTGCAAAAGCACTACCAAAAGGCATCATCATATAACCGCCAATAGATAACAGTGCCGTTGCCGTAAATCCAATCCTGTAGTCCTTTTTCGCTACCGTGTGGAAAAGATGCATGAGTGCCGATCTGTCCTTTTGTACGGCCAGGTGCTTGGTAAGCGGCTTCAATCGTACTGCAATTACAAGGGCAATAACAATGGCCATGGCAGCCACCCAAAGAAAGGGTGCGTGCCAGCCCCAGATATTGGCCAGGTACAGGCCTATGGGAATACCAAGCACCTGGCTTGCACCAAATCCCATTTGCATAAATCCCATTACACGGCCACGATGTTGCAAATCGAACAGGTCCGCAACAATCGCCATCGCGATAGAACCGATCACCCCACCAAACAAACCGGTAATGATCCGGGCACCCACCAGGAGCGGATAAGTATTGGCAACACCACATAAAATGGTACCCCCTATAAATCCCGTGTAAAAGAAAAGCAATAATTTTTTCCGGTCGTATCGGTCAGCAAATCCGGCTGTTAATAATCCGGAAATGCCTGCGCTGAATGCATACGCAGAAACGGCAAGACCAAAATGTGCCGGTTTCAGACTCAGCGATTTCATGAGGATATCTCCGAGCGGGGACATAACCATAAAGTCCAGCACTACAGTAAACATGGTGATGGCCAGTATAAATATTGCAAATTTCTGGTAGCCCGTGAAAGGGACAGACGTCGGTTCTTTTTGTTTCATGTTAAAAGATTTAATCTAACTCCGCACATTCAAAACCAACATAATCAAGCACTGAAATAATCTGATCAGGAGTAAGGGAATCAGAAACGATTCTCAATACATGATCCACATCTTCCATATCAATGCTCCATTTCAATACTTTATGGGATGCGTCCAACACATATTTTAGCCGCAGTTTGTCGAATTCGGTTTGAATATTTGTTTTGAAAATCAAAATATTTGATACGTCAATGGTCATAACGGTTCATTTTATATTTCAGATTATTTATGGCGTAAGTGATTTCAATACAAGACGAAAAGTTTCCTCCATGATTTTCTTTGAAAACTTAAAGGGCCTTCCGCCAATGCTTTTGCCTTCTTCATGAAAGCGTAACAAAGTATACAACGGTCCGTAAGCAATGCTCCAGAACACCTCTACCGGAACTGAAATCAATTCTTTATTCTTTATCGCATTGTGCGTAAAAACGCTCATGGTCTCTTTAAACCCTTTGAGGCTCTCATCTGTTATTACTTCTCCATGATTTGAATGACGGAGGATTTCATAACAGGCGATTTCCCTTGGATATTTCAGGGCAAAAGCGGCCCTGTTCTCCCATTGTTTCTTAAGGCCTTCAGCAAAATGCATTTTTGAATCGAATCCCTGAAGTGTCTTTTCCATAAACTTCCTGCCAATATCCGTTCCAATCTTTTTGATCAGGTCGTCCTTATCCCGGTAATAGATATACAGGGTGGCCACCGAAATGCCCGAGGCCTGGGCCAGTTTGTTCATACTGAATCCCTGGAACCCGTCCCTGACCAGCATTTCAATGGCTTCACGTATGACCAGTGCTTCTTTCTTAGAATCTCTTGTCCGCATCCCGATACCCTGATTTTTCTGTAAAATAAGTGAATGTTCGCTTACTTATGAAATATTTACAGACTTTTTCTGATATTATTTACCCACCGGTGCAAAAAACCGATCCCCTGACCTGATGCCCTTTTCCCAAAGGACGATCCGGAAAGAATTATATTTTAAATCCGGGATAAAAATAAAAATCCGGAACCATGCCATCAACGGCAGATAGGTAATCCGGCTTTTATGACCGGCAAAGACAGGTATTTAGCCGGCAAAAATTGAAGCGCGAGAATAGTGTATCGTTTATCGTGGATCGTATATCGTTTATCGTGGATCGTATATCGTATATCGTGGATCGTATATCGTGG
>JGI1027J12803_100365004_pt1 | contig 11288 bp, 11 predicted proteins | sample IowNatreferecore_FD_12803 | JGI IMG/M metagenome (IMG submission 12803) | reverse complement strand
GCATGAAACTTTTCGGTTTCATGAAAGGCTAGTCAGGCGCGTTCAAGTTGCGCCAGCTCTTGCCTAATCTGCTGGGTAATTTCCAAAGCCAAATCCAGGGCTTTCTTGGCAGACTCTCCGCTCACGACCGGAGTAGCGTTCGCACGCACACAATTGACAAAGTGCTCCAGCTCGACCTTGAGCGGTTCCTCTTTAACGATGGGGACAGGCTCGCGCACAATGCGTTTGCCCCCAAATTGGCTCACGATCGTGGAATCCTTGGCGCGCAGAAGTTTCTTCAAGAGCGAGCTCTCTTCCTCGCCATCCCGCGCAATGCGATAGATGAAACCCTCCTGTGCCCGGTAATCGAGCGAGATGTAACTGGTCATGGGGCCTCCGCTGAATACGCGGATCTTTCGCATTCGATCAGGACTAACCCGACTGACCGTGATATTGGCGACGCAGCCATTGGCAAAGCGCAGGCGGGCATTGGCAATGTCCTCGGATTTACTCAACACGGGGATCCCCACCGCGTCGACGCTCGTCACAGGCGACTTTACAAATGCCAGAACGACATCGAGGTCATGGATCATTAAGTCTAGAACGACTCCGATATCTGTGCTGCGCGACGGGAAGGGAGATAACCGATGAGTCTCAATGAACCGTGGCTGGGTGGCTACAGTCTCGAGGTATTTGAAAACCGGGTTGAAGCGCTCCACGTGGCCCACCTGCAGAATACAGTTATTTTTCTGCGCCAAATGGACCAGTTCAGAGGCCTCAGCCGCGTTATCGGTCATTGGTTTCTCCACCAGGACATGTTTGCCCTGGCCGAGAATTATTTTGGCCAAATCAAAATGGGTCGTTGTAGGAGTGACAATGCTTAAGGCGTCGCTCGCCGCCATCGCCTCGGCTGTTGAGCCGAAGCTGCGCACGTTGTATTTGTCGCCTACCTTTCGAGCGCTTTCTGCTGCGACATCGTATAGACCAACGAATTCAACTTGCCCGGCAGTCGCCAATTCAGCGTAGATGCGCGCGTGCTCCTTGCCCAATGAACCAGTGCCGAGCACGGCGACCTTGATCTTGCGTGGCTTCTTTGAATGCTCGTCCATCGTCATTAGACAGCAGGATTGTGCCATCGGAGACCAACTACTTACAACTGCCAAACTTTGGACTTTCAACTTTGGTTTTCGCACTCATACATTATCGCTGTGCCAATTGTAGGTCACATCCTGACCGCTCTGACCGCATATCTGCTTGGCTCGATTCCGACCGGGTTCCTGGTTGCGAAAGCTCGAGGCACGGACATTCGTACGATTGGCAGCGGCAACATTGGTGCGACCAATGTTTTTCGGTATTTGGGCACTAAGGCTGGCGTTTTCGTTCTGCTGATTGACGCATTGAAAGGTTGGCTGGCAGTGGCTGGATTGGCGGGGCTGTTTGCTAATTGGTTTCAGGGATCGACAGATTTGGCGGCGCGGGAACGCTTGGAAATCATCGCCGGCCTTTCGGCAATACTCGGCCACAACTTTACCTGTTGGCTGTATTTTAAAGGCGGAAAAGGCATCGCCACATCCGCGGGCGTGTTGGTGGGACTAGTTCCAGGCGCCTTGTTAATAATTCTGGCCGTATGGGTCATCGTCTTCGGTCTGAGCCGCTACGTCTCCCTCGCTTCAATTACAGCGTCTTTTACCCTGCCATTCGCCACCTGGCTAACTGGGCACACACCCACCATGGTCGCAATCACTGCCGCAATGGCAGCTCTGGCGATCTTCAAACACAAATCGAATATCAACCGATTGCTCAGCGGCACAGAGAGCCGTTTCGCACTCAAAAAGAACCCCACGACGGCCGCGACTCCTAAATCGACCTCATGAGAATCAGTGTCATCGGTGCAGGTGCCTGGGGCACTGCCCTCGCTCGCTCGCTTTATCAGGGAAAGAACGAAATAACTCTCTGGGGGCACATGCCGGAATGGCTGGAGGAAATCCGGAGGACTCATCGCAACGACCGTTTTCTGCCCGGAATCGATTTGCCGCCAGATCTGAATCTGCAACCCCAGTTGGCACGGGCAATTTCCGGCGCTGAGTGCGTTGTGGTTGCCGTTCCTTCGCAACCATTCCGAGAGGTGACGCGTTCCCTGCAAGATTATCCCGGCATCGTGGTTAGCGTTACCAAGGGAATCGAGTATGACACCGGGTTAACCATGTGTGGCATCTTGGCGCAGCATGCGCCGAAAGCCAAATGCGCTGCCCTGTCAGGCCCAAGCTTCGCTATTGAAGTCGCACGCGATATCCCGACGGCGATTGTGGCGGCCAGCTGTGATCCTTCCACGGCTGCCAGGGTGCAGGCGCTCTTCAGCCGGCCAGCTTTTCGTGTTTACACTAGCAACGATGTGCTCGGAGTTGAGCTCGGAGGCGCTTTGAAGAACGTCGTGGCGATAGCCGCTGGGATTGGAGATGGACTGGGTTTTGGGGACAATTCGAAGGCCGCGTTGGTCACACGTGCGATCGTGGAGATGCGGAGGTTGTGCGTCGCTTGCGGCGCCGAGGCTGAAACGATCACGGGTCTAAGCGGTCTTGGTGATTTGATGGTCACCTGCTTTTCGAAGTTGAGCCGTAACCGCGGATTTGGGGAGCGTGTGGGCCGCGGTGAAAAGCCCGAGGCCATCGCGGCAAGCATGGTGGCTGTCGCTGAAGGCTACCCTACAGCGCGTTCAGCCTACCGATTGGCCCGCAAGCACGAGATTGTCACTCCGGTGATTGATGAGGTTCATGCGATGCTGTACCAGAACAAGGACGTCGCCCAGGCAGTGCGCGACTTAATGTCCCGCGATCCCAAGCCGGAGATTTGACTAACGGAGTGCGCCTGAGGACGGGCGCACTCCGCTAAGCCGTTTCCGTCTCTCCTCTTATTAGCTTCGTCAAATCCGCGTAATCTTCGACCGCTTTGAATTGTGGGAACTGTTTCTTGACGTTTTCGGGCGCGCGAAACAGGAACCCAACATGAGCTTCGGTGAGCATTGCCGTATCATTGAACGAATCTCCGGCGGAGATCACATAATAATTTAGCAGTTTGAAAGCTGCGACCGCCCGTTGCTTCTGTTCAGGAACCCGCAGCCTGTAGTCGACGATTCGGTCATTCTCGACTACCAGGCGGTGGCAGAGCAAAGTGGGCCAACCCATCTGGCGCAATAACGGGGAAGCGAACTGTTCGAATGTGTCCGAAAGAATGATCACCTGAACCAGCGAGCGCAGCTCATCCAGGAATTGCGTTGCGCCGGGCAGAGGTTCAAGCGTGCCGATGACAGCTTGAATAGCAGACAACTTCAACCCGTGCTCATCTAGTATCTTGAGACGTCCCCGCATCAGTTTGTCGTAGTCCGGCTCGTCCCGGGTCGTGCGGCGCAGTTCTTTAATTCCCGTCTTTTCCGATACGGCGATCCAGATCTCGGGAGTCAACACTCCTTCCATGTCTAGCGTTACAATCGATTGTTTCACCGGGGGAAGCTTTTCAAATGGAGCCGAAACTGTCCAGTGATTGATCTGGCCAACGCTGCTGTCTTCATGCATGTTACGCGCCGCTATTTATCATGTTTACAGGCACCTACACGGCAATTGTGACGCCATTCAGGCGTGGTGGGATCGATGAACCGGCACTCGAGCGGCTTATAAAGAATCAGATCAAGGCCGGCGTGGATGGCATTGTCCCTGTTGGCACGACCGGTGAGTCGCCGACCGTAACCTACGAAGAGCACATTCATCTCATTTCACTATCGGTGAATTACGCCGCCGGACGCATCAAGGTGCTTGCCGGCACAGGTGGCAACTCGACCCGTGAGGCTGTCTACCTTACCCGTGAAGCCGAGAAAGCCGGGGCTGACGGTTCATTGCAGGTGGCGCCCTATTACAATAAGCCTTCCCAGGAAGGACTTTTTCAGCATTTTCGCGAGGTGGCGCGTCAGACCAAACTCCCGATTGTGCTGTACAGCATTCCGGGACGGTGCGGCATTGAGATTGGAGTTGAAACGGTAAAGCGGCTCGCCGGCGCGTGCAAAAATATCATCGGCATCAAAGAAGCCGGCGGAAATGCCGATCGGGTGAGCCAGTTGCGAGCTGCCTTGGGCCCGCGCTTTGAAATCCTAAGTGGAGACGATGCGTTGGTTCTTTCGTTCATGGCCGTGGGCGCTCAAGGCGTCGTCAGTGTCGCCTCGAATGTTATTCCTCGCCAGGTTGCGCAAATGGTTGAGGCTTTTAGCACCGGCAAGATCCAGCAAGCCTTGAAATTGCATCAAAAATATTATCCTGTGTTTAAGGACCTTTTTATCGAGACGAATCCAGTGCCGGTGAAGGCTGCTTTGGCGATGCTAGGTCAAATCGAGGAAGAGTATCGGCTGCCTCTGGTGGCCATGAGCGCCAAAAACCGCGAGACTCTGCGAAAGACGCTTAAGGCCTGCGGGATTTTGCGCTAAGTGGCTGCGCAGGTTCCGTCTTGCGTAACACGGATTTATAATCTGCTGTATCGCCGATTTGCAATCGGCAGAGTACGCGCCAGCAGTCTAATAGAAGTTAATAGCTTGCGGTTAAGGCGGATCGAAATTGGAATGGCAACGATGGAGAATGAAATGCCAAAGAACGTCGTGACCTTGAACCTTGAAGCTCAAGCGTTGAACGCTATTAGCGTTGTGTCCTGCTCTGACTTTTTTGCTACGTCAATGCTCTCATTAACACCTCGCTTCAGCGAGGTGTCACGTGTAACACCAGATTTAGCCAACCGTTTTAACGGTTTTAGGGTTGGTCGCCCGGCTTTCAAACCAATATTGAGAAAACCGTTAAAACGGTTGGTTCTCGTTCAGTTGCTTAACACCCCGCTGAAGCAGGGTGCTAATAGGAATGACCTCCGGGAAGCAGGCCATACCCGACACGCTTCTGTCTATTTCGCATGATTAACATAATTATCATTGGTTCCAAAGGTCGCATGGGCCGCGCTTTGGTGGCCTGTTCCCCGTCACATCCGGACGTTCAAGTGTCGGCTCAAATTGACCAGGGCGACGATCTGTGCGCTGTAATCGCGCGGGGCGACGTTGTGGTCGACTTTAGCTCCCATAGCGCTACCGCGGCAATTGCCGCTCAGTGCGCGGAGCACAAGAAGGCCATGGTGATTGGAACGACGGGACATTCCAACGAAGTTCGAACTGAGATTATGAGTCACAGCTCCCAAATCCCAATGGTGCTTTCCTCCAACTTCTCGACTGGCGTGAATACCCTTTTCTGGCTCACGCGTAAAGCGGCTGAAATTCTTGGGCCAGGTTTTGATCTTGAGGTCATTGAGATGCATCATCGCTTCAAGCGAGACGCCCCCAGTGGCACAGCAAAAACGTTGGCAGAAATCCTCGCCGACGTGCGCCAGCAACAGCTTGAGAAAGTGATTCGCTACGGGCGTTCGGGAATCGTTGGCGAGCGGCCAGCGATTGAAATCGGAATGCACTCATTGCGCGGTGGCGATGTCGTGGGAGATCATACCGTTGTCTTTGCAATCCCAGGCGAACGCGTCGAACTGACGCACAAGGCTTCCAGCCGTGAAACATTCGCCAACGGCGCGTTGCGCGCTGCTCAATGGGTCGTGAAGCAAAAGCCAGGATTGTATGACATGCAGGATGTGCTGGGGCTGAAGTGAGCGGGGCAGGAGACAGAAGACAGGGGACAGGAGTCAGGACTCAGGACTCAGGACTCAGGAGTCTCGCGTTCGTAGCGCTTGGTTCCAATTTGGGAGATTCGCATCGCCTTGTGCTCGCCGCCATGGAGCGACTCGCTGAACTCAGCGACAGTCCTTTGCTTAAGTCCTCTCTCTGGCAAACATCGCCAGTAGATTGCCCGCCCGGTTCCCCGTCATTTGTAAATGCAGTCATCGGCTTAGTTCCACGCGAATCAGAGACGCCGGATTCGTTGCTTGCAAAGCTCCAGGCTCTCGAAAAAGAGTTTGGACGTCAGTCAAAAAGCGTTCTTAATGAGCCGCGTCCGCTCGATTTGGATTTGCTCGCCTTTGGAGACCAAACTCGCACAACCAATGAGCTGAGCTTGCCGCACCCTCGAGCACACCAACGGCGCTTTGTTCTCCAGCCGCTCTGTGAAATCGCGTCGGACCTAATTCTGCCTGGCCAGGAATTAACGGTCGCGCAGTTGCTCGATCGCTTGCCTCAGGATTCCAACATGCGCCGGCTCACTTTTTGACCGTACGGCGATCATGCTGCTACGGTGGCTTTTGCTTCGGGTTTTGATTCCTGTCTGACGGGTGGGTGGAAGAACAAGGCCAACGCGACCGCGGCGAACAAGGCGGCAGCCATGGGCACAAGGAAAAGGCCGCGGAAATTTGTCACGCCATTCTGGGTGAAAACCTGTTGCAACAGGTAAGGGCAAATCGAGTTTGCCACCAGCGCGCCGATGCCTAACACCATCATGTTGAAGAGGCCCTGTGCACTCGCGCGCACATCCTTCGGGAAATACTCGTCGGCGAAAATATATACCGTTGCAAAGAAGAAAGCGTAACAGATGCCGTGCACCAGTTGGATGACAATCACCGGCACCGCAGTCGGCGCAAATGCGTAGATCGCAAACCGGGCCGCGTGTCCGAGGATTCCAATAACCATTGTAGTTCTCCAGCCAAGCTTTTTAAGCGTAGCGCCAAGAATACACATCGTCAGCATCTCGGCGATCTGCCCAAGACTCATCACCGGCATGATCCAATTGCCCGGTATGCCGACGCCGCCGGCTTCCGGTTTGGTGGCGAGAAATGTCCCTGTCCAGTTGAAGTAACTGTAGAGGACGAATGCATCGATGAAGGTCACGATCCACAAAACCATCACAAACGGTTGCTTGAGCAGCTTGAAGGCTTCCAGCCACGCAAATCGGTCAGCGCCGGCCTCGATCCTTTTCGGCGGAGTGTGCGGCAGCGTGAGGCTGTAAGCGGCCAATACCAGCGAACAAATGCCCGCCACAATAAAAGTCGATCGTGTCCCACGCTGCAGCGCCTCACCAGTCAAACCTGAGCCGAGTACGGTCCCCAGCCAGTTCACCAGGCCTTGAGGATTGGCTGCATGCACTTTGTCCCAGTCGACCAAAATAAACGTGAAGGGCCACGCCGCTAAAATCCAACCAATCGTTCCGCCGACGCGGACGAGCCCAAACTCCTTTTGAGGATCCTTGATATTGGCAAAGGCTATCGAATTGGCGATGGAGTTCGTTGGGACATAAAGGAGACAATGCACCAGCATGAGGCCAAAAAATGGCCAGAACGAACGGGTGAAGGCCAAAGATAGTATCGCAACGCCGCCCACGAGGTGGCTAAAGGCGAGAAACTTTTCCGCAGCGAAATGCCGATCCGCGTACTGGTTACTAAAGAACATGCCGACAATAGCGGCAATTGGGAATGCGTTCAGGATCCAGGCCTGCTCGCCCGTACTGAACCCCAGACTGGGCAGGTACCCATAAATCAAAGGCAGCCAACAGCCCCAGATGAAGAATTCCAGCACCATCATGATGAAGAGTCTGAAGCGAATCGAGGTGTTCATAGCTCAGGTGTCGCGAGCGTAAGAGACGTTTACCCCATGAGGCAAGCAAAGACCACCGGATCGGACCGCCGTCGGTGCTCCGACCGCAGCGCGTTGATACCGGAAAGATTTTGGAAAATTCGTGAGCCTCGTTGACTGCCCACATGCTGCGCCCGGAGGACCGTGCGCGGTCCGGTCTAACGCGAGCCTACGTGCCTGCTGCGCCCGGCCAGGGGCGCACTCTGCCGGGCCCAGCACCGCTGCTTGCTCGAAGCTCTTGTTCGGCTAGCATTACAGCAGTGAACAAATTGTTGGAGCAGGTTGAGCAAGAAATCCGGAGCCGAAAACTGTTCCATCGCGGACAATCGATTCTAGTGGCTGTCTCGGGAGGAGTCGACTCGATGGTTCTGCTCCGCCTTCTTCATGAGCTTTCCAAAAGCAATAAGTGGCGACTGGCGGTCGCCCATTTGAATCATCAACTTCGAGGGCGGAGCAGTAATGCTGACGAGCGGCTTGTCCAACGGACCGCGGAGGATATGGGCTTGGATGCGATCATCGAACCAGCGAATGTTCGCAACTTTGCTCGCACGAATTCCCTCTCGCTGGAAATGGCCGCTCGAAGCATGCGCCACGACTTTCTTGCGCGGACGGCGAAACGACTCGACATCCCGAGCATTGCCTTGGCACACCATGCTGACGATCAAGTGGAGTTGTTTCTACTGCGCTTGCTCAGGGGCAGCGGTGGCGAGGGCTTGAGCGGGATGAAATGGCGAAGCCCTTCGCCCAGTGACCACGCGATCGAATTGATTCGGCCGTTTCTGGGGTTTCAGAAATCTGATTTGATCGCATTCGCCAAATCCGCCCGGCTCCAATTTCGTGAAGACGCAAGCAATGCCTGGTTGGACATCCAGCGGAACCGCATCCGTCACGAGTTGCTGCCATTGCTAAGGGCGAAGTATCGACCAGGCTTGGACAAATCTCTTCTGCGGACAATAGATATCATTGGCGCGGAGACGGGGTTCGTCGACGAGGCAGCAAAAAACTGGCTCAGCCAAACGCGCCGAGGTCCATTTTCCAAGCTTGCTGTCGCATTGCAACGGAAGTGTATTCAATTACAGTTGATACAACTGGGCTTGAATCCGACCTATGATTTGGTGGAACACCTTCGGACCCAGATAGATAGGCCAATCTCAGTGGCTGGGCTTGAGTCCCATAAGCATGAGATGGCGCGCCGGGATGGGTCGGTTTCGGTTTGGCGAGATGCTGCGGGAGTATTGGAGGTGCGCCGCCATCTACCGGCCTTTTTTAAGTCAGACAGCTGCGCGATTGACCTGTGTTCGGCTGTGGGAGAAAGCGTGTTTAACGGAGTGCGAATTTCCTGGGAATTGACGTCTCAGAAGCAGGCATCTCAACGCCCAAAGCCGACGCCAGGCAAGGAGATCTTTGACGCGGAATCGATCGGCACAAGGATTGTGCTGCGTCACTGGCGACCAGGAGACCGATTTCAGCCGATTGGCATGCCTCATTCCGTCAAATTGCAGGATCTTTTTATCAACCAAAAGGTACCGCGAGAATCGCGACACAAGCTAATTGTCGCAACAACCGCTGAGGGTGAGCTGTTTTGGGTCGAAGGGATGCGGATTGCGGAACGGTTTAAGCTTGCTAAAACCACCGTTCGCCGCTTGCATTGGCGGTGGCATAGAGGTAATCGACCGGTTGCGGCTATGGGGTGAGCATGGTAACTTTGGCGCAACCGAACACGTAAATGTCAGACGAAAATAAACATAGCGAAGACGAGAAGAATTCCAGAAAAGGCGGGGAGTTTAGGGTGCCGCCGCGAACCTGGGTGGTCTGGATCGCAATTTTTGGGGGCATCATTCTTTTGATGCTCCTTAAGGAGAGGATGGAGGCTCCAGGAGAAGTCATCAGCCAGTACCGCTTCCAGCAGTTGGTAGATTCCAATCAGATTGTCCAGGCGACAGTTAATTATAATCCTCAAAATCCGCTTAACGAGGTGATGGGCAAGTACCTCAAGGTCGAGAACGGACGTAGCATCGAGACACCGTTCCGCGCAAAGGTGCGTTTGACCGAGAAAATGGAGGAAAAGCTCTACGAGAAATATCCTCAAATCGAAGCGAAGGAGCCCAACACCATGCTGATGAACGTGGCTGTAAGCGTGCTGCCATTCGTCATCATTGCGGCGCTGATTTGGTTCTTTTTTATCCGTCAAATCAAGATGGCTGGCAAAGGCGCCCTAAGCTTTGGAAAGAGCAAAGCTCGCCTCCTGGCTAAAGAGCGCAACAAAACAACTTTTAAAGATGTCGCTGGGATCGAGGAAGCTATCGAAGAGGTTTCGGAACTCGTCGAGTTCCTCAAAGACCCCAAGAAGTTCCAGCGGTTGGGTGGCCGTATCCCCAAAGGAATCTTGATGGTTGGCCCGCCGGGAACCGGGAAAACCTTGCTGGCCAAAGCAATTGCCGGAGAAGCAGACGCTGCCTTTTTCAGCATCAGCGGCTCGGATTTCGTGGAAATGTTTGTCGGCGTCGGTGCCAGTCGCGTACGCGATATGTTCGAGCAGGCTCGAAAGAACACACCCTGCCTCATTTTCATTGACGAAATTGACGCGGTAGGCAGGAGCCGAGGCCATGGTCTCGGTGGTGGTAATGACGAACGCGAGCAAACGCTCAATGCTCTTTTGGTGGAGATGGACGGCTTTGATACTCAGGAAGGGATCATCATTATCGCGGCTACGAACCGTCCAGACGTGCTTGACCCGGCTTTGCTGCGACCCGGTCGGTTCGACCGCCAGGTCACTGTCAATCTGCCCGACGTCCGCGGTCGGGAAGCGATTCTAAAGGTTCACGCTAAGAACGTGAAGCTTGCTCCGTCCGTGGATTTGTCCGTTATTGCTCGAGGAACCCCAGGCTACTCGGGAGCCGAGTTGGCGAATTTGCTCAACGAAGCTGCTTTGCTTGCAGCCAGCGAGAACAAGAAGGCTGTAACGATGGAAGAGCTGGAAGAGGCGCGCGATAAAGTGCGCTGGGGACGCGAACGGCGGAGCCTGGCGATGACAGATGAGGAGAAGAAGTTCACCGCCTGGCACGAAGCTGGCCATGCGCTGGTGAACGTGATTCTGCAGCACACTCATCCGCTGCACAAAGTGACGATCATTCCTCGTGGCCAGTCGCTGGGCTCTACAATGTCCTTGCCTAAAACCGACGTTTTAAACAGGCGGCGCAAGGAAATGTTGGATTTAATTGCCATGACGATGGCTGGCCGTATCGCAGAGGAAATTGTCTCCGGCGATATTTCGAGCGGTGCCGCTGGGGATATTCAGCAGGCCACCAACATGGCTCGCGCCATGGTCATGCAGTGGGGCATGAGCGACCGGATTGGTATGGTCCAATACGGCGACGACGATGAATACATTTTCCTTGGCCGCGAGATGGCCCGCGCGAAGGTTTACAGCGAGTTTACGGCACAGGAAATTGATGCTGAAGTCAAACGCATCATCGACCAGGCCTACAAGACGGCCAAAGAGATTATCTCCGCAAACCTCGACAAATTGGAGCTGATTGCCAAGTGTCTGCTTGAGTACGAGACGCTGGACGGTCAGCAAGTCGAAGAGATCGTGCGCACCGGTAAATTTACTCCTCCACCGCCCACGCCGCCTGTAGAACCTCCTCATGGCGCGCCAGCTGGAACGCGGGTGCCCGAAGTGCCTGGAAAGCCTTCGCAGCCCAAACTGCCGGGCTTGGGATCCCCT
>JGI1027J12803_100119348_pt1 | contig 11330 bp, 13 predicted proteins | sample IowNatreferecore_FD_12803 | JGI IMG/M metagenome (IMG submission 12803) | reverse complement strand
GGGGGCGGGGCTCACCGAATGCATCGGCTGCGGCTGCCTGTCGCTGGACCGATGCCGGCTGGCAAACCCCTGCGACCGTGCTGCACGCTACGGCCCCGGTCCGCGCTACTGGATCCGCAGCAAGAAAAGGCTTTAGAGTGAAGGCACGTGGAACTGGAGCAGATTTGGCAGAGTTTCCTTGCTCTGATTACAAAAGCCCTTTTGGGCCTCGACGGTACTAGTTTGGATCTGGCATTCTCAAGTTAGGACTGAAAAATGCAGCGTATACAAGTCGAGTGTTACTCTGGTTACAAAGCCGATGAGAGGCCCCTGCGTTTCTTTCTGGGAGAGACTAGCTACTCTGTGGAAGAGGTACTCGATCAATGGTACGGACCGGCAAGTAGCTATTTCCGAGTAAAGGCGAGCGACGGCAACCTCTACGTCCTTCGCCATGCCTGGGGGGAAGATCCCCACCTTTGGACGCTGGAAGCCTTTCGCAATGTTCCCAGAACCGATTTATGACGTTACGAAGTAGCAGATGGCTGCGAGCCTGGCCTGGGCGCTGCCGGCCGGACACCTCCGCCTTCGGAAGCCACACGCAACCAGGACATTACTGCAGCATTGGGCGCAGGAAGAAATATCGATGGCATGGGGAGGCCTCATGTTGATCGTAGGAGTGTGACCGACGTTAGACGGGAGAACGGCAAAAAATGGTTGACGTTCGCTGGGCGACGCGCTTTTCCTTCCAACCACAAAAACTAAGCGGACTCATAATCCTTAGATTCCCGGAAGCCACTTCAGCGCATTTTGATAGTAGATCTTTTTGAGTACCGGCGCGGGAAGGGCCAGTCCCCTTACCTTGAAATTGGCCCGGATCTTAGGAACTTCGATTTCCTGATCAGTTGCGAAATAACGATAGTCCAAACCGTATCCTTCCTCGAAGTGCCGGAGCTCGGACTGCAGATCTATCTTACCGTCACCGAGGTGGTTGTCAGTGCCATATAAAAGCCGATCCTGGTATTTCAGAATAAACTGCTTAACCTTTTTTTGATCCTGCACCTGGAAATGGACGATTCGGGCCGCCATATCCACAGCGAAATTAGGAAAACGATCCAGTCGTTTGGCGAGTTCGTCAACATCAAATTCCAAGCTTCCCAAATGACAACCGATCACGCGCAGATTAGGATGTTTCGACAGAACGTTGTCGCGGGCTTCGACTTGCTTCCAGTAGCCCGGAATTTCCGGGTGTAGATATCCGTGGTACCGGGGGTGCCCTTCAAAGTAGTGGCGGTCGCCCTCGACCGTCATCGAATCTAAGGGCAGCCAGCTATTACGAGGTTCACCGATGTGGGCGATAACAGTCTTGCCGCTTTTTTGAATCAAATTGAGGAGCGGATCAAACCTTGAATCATCGAACATCACATAATGGCCATTTGGATCCTTGACAACCATGCCGATCTCTTTCCAGAACTTTACAGCTACCGCACCGGCCCCAAATCCGTTTTCGATCATAGCCAGAGCCGACTTTTCCCAGTCTGGCTGCCCCCAGTTGGTCAAATTGAAGGAAGTTGCCCACGCAATGTGCTGAGGGTATGCTCTATGCAGCTGCTCGGCTAAAGCGACTTCCCTTTTGAGCTTCTCCCATTCTGTTCCGACGACACAAATATCTAACCATTTGAAGTTGTGTTTTTCCAAGAACGCAATGAATTCCTTTGTGTCGGTGGCGGCGAAATCTGAAATGTGGGCGTGGACATCAATTTTGGGCATTTTGTCGAGTGCCTCCACAGACATTTGCCCCTCCTCGGCGACACATGTCGCCGTTTGATTCAGGTAATTGCTCAGGCTGAAAGCGAGTAAGATTCCGGTGGCCAGGTAAGAGGCAGGTATTCTATGAAGGGACTCACTCTTGTGTAGTTTCATGATCAACTCTCAGATCAATCTCGGTTTCGGTGCCGGTAAAACCGACAGGCCTTCCTTGGTTCGCCCCAGAGCAGCGCAACTGACAATACTGCTTTTGGGACGCCGCAATTCCGATCTGATGCCCATCTCTGGTCAGACAGGGCTAGGCAGCTCGATGGAGTCATTAACTCCACGTTACTCTTGCGGCAAGATCAGGCTCTCAAAACTGTCGCCTGCCGCAAGTTCCAGCCGGATTCCCACGCTGAGGCCCAGTTGGTCTGGCGAATTCAACCGCGGGAGCGATCAGCGCTTGCTGATCCTGCTCGCATTCATTGTCGGTGCGCTGTCAATACTTAGCAAGAGTCCGAATGAGCCCCACGGCAGGTTCCCCGGTTTCCGCGACCTACTCATTCAGGTAGTCCTTAGACCCTTCATCAACGACGTTCACGATGTCTGATTTCTGAAAAGCACCAGAGTCCTCTCCTTCAGTGGGCGCTAAGTCCCGTTGTCTAGAATTGAACTGTCTCGACAAGGACAATTGCAATTATAATGTTATTTGGTTTGTTGTTGTGAGCATCCCCATGATGACTCTCAGGACAGTCTACGGTTTGTTTGAGCGTGCCTTCACCGACTGGCGTCATGACAAGGCTTCGCGCCTGGGTGCCGCCTTGGCTTACTACACACTATTTTCGGTTTCCCCTTCACTGATCATCGTAATTGCTGTGGCTGGACTGCTCTTTGGAGAGCAGGCCGCTCAAGGCCAGATCCTGGCCCAGATTCAGGCAATAGTTGGGCCCGATGTTGCTGGAGCAATCCAAGGAATGCTCGAAAGCGCTCAAAGACCCTCGTCGGGAATACTCGCCACTCTCGTGGGTCTTTTGACCCTCCTGATCGGTGCCACGGGAGTGTTGGTCGAGCTTCAGGACGCGCTCAACACGGTCTGGGAAGTCCCGCGGGAATCCGGAACCGGCTTGTGGGAGATCATCAAGAATCGGCTGGTATCGCTGGCCATCTTGTTGGCAGGGGGCTTCTTGCTCCTGTTGAGTTTGGCGCTGAGCGCAATGCTAGGCGCCATCGGTCATATATTTGGAACGAGTGTGCCTGGCTGGGTCTACTTCGGCCACGCCGCCGATCTGTTTCTCTCGTTCGGTCTGGCGACCCTGCTATTTGCAATGATTTTCAAGTATCTGCCAGATATCGAAATCCGGTGGAATGATGTGTGGATCGGAGCGGCAGTGACCGCTTTTCTTTTCACTATCGGAAAAATCCTGATTGGACTCTTTATCGGCAGAAGCACTGTTGCTTCTATCTACGGTGCAGCCGGTTCGCTGGTTGCCCTGCTTGTTTGGGTTTATTACTCTACTCAGATTTTCTTCTTTGGAGCCGAATTCACGCAAGTTTACGCTACTCGGTCGGTTCCTGCCTCCTTTCGCGCAAGCCCCCCGCACAATTTGAGCACTCAGTATCAGACAACGATGACGAAGAAAGCCGGCAGTCCCAGGAGCTAGACCTGTTGATCGTTGGGAGCCCAGGTGGACTTGGATCCCGACGGTCTGCGCGTCACCTTCGCGAGGCAGCCGGCATACTACATCGGGATGATTTACTTTCCCGGCGCTCTCAAAGCATTTAGCTATCCTCGGCTGCTCCGGGCTATCCCCCTCAAGAACCATTTGAAGAGAGCCGGCTGAAGGCCGCGGAGGCCGTGCTACGGGGCTTTTTCACCAACAACGGATACTTCGTCGCCCAGGTTCAAAGTGAAAGTAAACTCGACAATTCTCACCAGCTGGCAGATCTGTTTTTTTACACACCCTCGGCCGGCGAGCGAAATTTGGACGCGTGAAGGTAACTTTGGCCTCCCGGACAAGGAAGCCAACTCTCTCGAGCGCGCGCTGGCTCTTTTCGCGTGGATCGTGACCGGGAGTGAGAAGACGCAGTATTGCAGCGCCTGCGCGACGGCGATGCTACCATTCCGGCCGGATTCGCCCGGACCCGGCATGGGTGCTCGCCGACCGCGCTGCCGCGGGACAACCCCTGTGAGGCTTAGGTTAACTTGCGCGGTCTCTCCAGCGTTCCCAGGCCAAGCTGAGGAGCCGGAAGACGTCCCAGGGTTCAAAAGGCTTGACCAGAACGTCGTATCCGCCCAGATTGATCACCTCCGACCAGAAACAATGGCTCACGGGCTGATAACTCACAATCAGCAATGGAGGATGAGCCAGTAGGACGGCTTGGCGTAACAGCCGTTTCCAAAGGTCTTTCCAGTTGATATCGCACAGATCGCACCAGGAGATGACGACCGGGATCAGACTGCGATGCAAGCATTCCAGCGCTTCCCGGCAGGTCTGGGCCTCCTGCATCCTCCAGTTGAAATCCTGAAATAGCGAATGCCGAAATACCTCTCGCAAACAACCTGCAAGCTGATCCTCTCCTAAAGGGCTGACCACCAAAACCGTTTTTGACTGGTCTTGTGAACACATGATGATTTCTCTTCCTAGTTGGGTTCGTAGAGGCAGGTCAGGAACTCAACGGTAAAACCGACCTACGGCTTCTCAGCGGTCTCCACGATCGCTGGATGCTCGTAGCCTTACCTTATAAATGGAGCCGCAATTATTGTGCCACAAGAGGCAAACCGACTTTTTCTTGTCTGGTATTGGCCTTTGGCAGGTTTACGAAGTGGTGATAGAAGTCACAAGGCAAGATACAGGGAAATTCTTTCCTTTGTCGCTGCCCGAAAGTCCCTCCGGTTCTTTGCGAGCCAAGGTCTTACACCCTTTTGCGCCGGCTAATCTTTCCACAATTCTTTCTCAATCTTGCGTGCCGTTAATGGCGGCCAAGCTTCCCCTCGCGGGAGATCTCCTCGTCTGCCAAGATTTGCAAGACCTTCTTGCTGCTTGCGCCGCTGAAATCGAGAGTCTGAATGGGAGACGGAATGGTAATACCGTTCTTATCAAAACCTCGCTTGATCCACTCGATGGCTTCACTGCGGGCTCGCCAAAAATCGTGCTTGGAAGACTCGATCCAAATACGAATAACGAAGTTGATTGAACTGTCTCCGAACTCCTCGTAGAACAGCTCTACTGGGCGTTCTCTGTCCCGCGAGGACATCCCCTCAACGGCCTGGACAGCGGCCTGCCGGACCTTCTCCAGATCGTCGTGGTAGGAGACGCCCACCTTCAGGTCGATCCGGCGTTTCCCTGTGAGAGTGTAGTTGGTAATCGGATTTTGGAAGACCTCCTTGTTGGGAATCAGGACGAGCTGTCCCTGGGGCGTGCGCAGCTCCGTAGAGCGCAAGGAGATCCTCTCGACAATACCATAGAAGCGATTGGACTCGATGAGGTGCCCAGTTTGAAAGGGTCTCCGTATTGAAAGGAAGATACCGGCTATAAAGTTAGAGGCGATGTCCTGAAAGGCAAAACCGATAGCCAGAGCCAGGATCCCGGCGCCTGCGAGAAGCGAAGTCACCGTCTTGTCCAGCCCTACAATGCCCAGGGCCATGAAGACTCCCGCTGTAAACAGGGAAAGAAAGACCAAGCTGCCGAGTAGTCTGTTGACCTCTTCCATTGGTGAGACCCGGCCAAGGAGCTTGAGACTGAGATTTTTGGCCAGCTTGGCCAGCAGCCAGAAGACGAGGACGAGTATTACGGCGATGGCGAGGTTGGGGAGAAGCAAAATGAACTGCTGGAGCCAGCCGCTCAGCTTGCCAACAAGCATTTCCAGAGCTTTTTCCAGCATCATCTTTCTCCTCTTGCTAACCTCTGACAGGTAGGCGAAAGAGGAAGGGGAAATTTATGTCCTTGATTAGGCTCAGCTCATCTTGGAATTTTCATACCAGCGGCGATTGGTTACCCACTCATCCTGCTGATTACGAATTCCCCCTTCTTCGATTTTATTGTCAGACGCAAAAGAAGGGATGTCAATGACAGGTGTAGGAATTCAGCATCGTCTCTCCGGCACTCCTAAGATTCTCCTCAGAAGAGTTGTTCCTGAAAACCCGAGCGTTCCCCTCCAGCTTGCACGCCAGTCCGAACGAGAAAAATCTGCTCATCCTTGACAATTTTTCCTTGTGCTTGCCTGTATGCGACTCACAACTCCATTACCTGGCTTACGTTTCCAAGCACAGCATGTGGCAGGGAAGTTGCTGCAAACAAGCGGGAGGCAGTTTTAATGAAGCTTATTCATGTTGCGAAGCGCCGGGCAGACGGGTTGATTGACTCGAAATGGGTGGAAGGCTTCGACGCCTCTCGTTCGAATGATTCTGCCGCAAGTTGTCCTTACTCAGAGAACACGGATGACTTCAGGAGCTGGCAGGAAGGCTGGCTGTATGCCACAGATCCTGCCCGCAGTTCCCGTCCCACGGATCCTATTTTCAACGTTTCCTTTGATACTCAAGGTAACACGCCCTACGCTGAAAGAGAGCCTGAGCGCCCCCTGAAGCTATGAAAAAATTCGCACGGTGGGGACACCGGGCCTCCGACGGCGCTCGGAACTCCTTGCGAATCACTGGAGGCGGCGTGCCATCACGCCGCTTTCTAGAAATTCCGAATTTTTTCGCAGCTCTCCTGTTCTCCACGGTGGTTCGCGAATGTTCGGTGAAACACGCGCTCCGTCGGTCATTCATCAAGCGCTTGCAGAGCTGCGCTCGACCCGTTCGCTAGGCTAAGGTCTTATTGTCTAGAATTGAACTGCTGTAAGACACCTCTTGCATCAGCATAATGGAGTTTTCGGTTCTTCTTGTGAGCATCTCACATGATTACCTTGAGAGTTTGCAACTTGTTTGAGCGTGCCTTTGCCGAGTGGCGCCGCGACAAGGCTTCCCGCTTGGGCGCGGCCTTGGCTTACTACGCACCGTTCTTTCTTTCCCCTCCATCGATCATTGTGATTGCGGTGGCCGGCCTTCTCTTTGGAAGGGAGGCGGCCTAAGGCCAGATCGTGGCCCAAATTCAGGGAATTGTTGGCCCATCGTTTTTTGTCGTGACCGCGGCTATACCTGTCATCATATAGTGGTAGTGGACGACTGTTTCTAAGTCGTACGGCGATTGAAGTCCAAGATCCAGGAAACTCGACGATGGGTGCGGCCGCAGCGATCAGTTTTCCGGCAACTAATACGACTACTCGTGAGCTCGTGGTCACGCTCAAGCGCTGTTTCAACAGTGCCACCGAGATCGGCGAGTGCGACACGCTGGGACCGGTCTTTTGCCAGCAGAGTGCTGCTTCGGCCGGCGCAGGTGGATCGCCAAAGATTTCCTGGCTGGCAGGGTTCGTGTTATTTCTACTGCTCGCTCCCCTGGGATACTTCACCCCGCTCAGTGCGCAGCAGCTCAAACCGCAAGCTTCATACGACGGACAGAAGGTTGCAGCTGTCGACCTGGTGGGCAGGCCCACCATGAACGTGGAAGCCTTTCGCCCGCTGGTGTCACAAAAGGAGGGCGAAGCATACTCCACCGAAGAAATTGAAAGTACCACAGCTGCTTTGCAGCGGACGGGGCTGTTTAGCAAAATCGAGGTCGAGGTAAAACTGGATCCCGCCGGCCTGCGGGTCACGTTCGTAATGCAGCCCGCATATTACGTCGGGATGATCTACTTTCCCGGCGCTCTCAAGGCATTTAGCTATCCTCGGTTGCTCCAGGTCATTAATTATCCCCCTCAAGAACCTTATGAAGAGAGTCGGCTGAAGGCTGCGGAGCCGGCGTTGCGAGGCTTCTTCACTAACAACGGCTATTTCGTCGCCCAGGTTCAGAGTGAAAGTAGACTCGATGAAGCTCGCCAGCTGGCAGATCTGTCTTTTCACATCACCCTCGGTCGGCGAGCGAAATTTGGACGCGTGAAGGTAACTGGCCTCCCGGACAAGGAAGCCACCCCTCTCGAGCGCACGCTCGGCTCTTTTCGCGCCCGCCTCAAGGGAGCCTCCTTGAAATCTGGTAAGCCATATGATCCAGAGCGCCTCCAGAAAGCCAGCGCTTTCATCCGGGACTATCTCAGCAAAAAAAATCGGCTTGCAAGTCAGGTGCATCTGCAGCAGCCGAACTATGATCCTGAAACGAATCGCGTCGACGTGATTTTTCAAGTGACGCTCGGGCCCGAGGTCTTCGTCCGAGTGACGGGCGCGCGAGTATCAAACAAAACTCTGCGCAAACTGGTCCCTGTTTACGAGGAGAATGCGTTTGACCGTGACCTGGTAGAAGAAGGCAAACGAAATCTCGTCTCTTACTTTCAGACGAAGGGATACTTCGATGCAAAGGTAAATGCCCAGACTCAGCATGAATCACCACAAGTGTCCGTGGTCTATCAGATCGAAAAAGGAGACCGGCACCGCGTGACGAACGTCAGCATCGCTGGCAATCGCCGTTTCAATAAAGAGGAACTGATGGACCAAGTAGGGGTGCAGAAGGGCCATTTCTTTTCGCGTGGCAAGTTCGACCAGCGACTCCTCAACCGCAGCGTGGAGAATCTGACGGCGTTTTACCGCAACGCTGGACTTGCGGATGTCCAGGTGCAACCGAATGTAGTCGACCGTGAGCATAAGGTTAATGTGATTTTCAAGATTAGTGAAGGCGAACCCACGCTGGTTGAGTCGCTCCATGTCGAGGGGAACAAGGCCCGAACCGTTGCGGCTCTAACTCCAAATGGTCTGCAGTTGAAGGCCGGGCAGCCCTATTCCCGCTTTCGACTGGACCAGGACCGAAATCAGATTGTGGCAAGTTATCTGAATTTGGGGTACCCGAACGTGGATTTCAAATCAACCGTCAAGCCTATTGCGGGTGATCCCCGTCGCGTTTTGGTAACCTACCTCATAGAAGAGGGTCAGCAAGTTCACGTTGGTCAAGTGGCCTATTTAGGACCTCAACAGACGCGGCAAAACCTTCTTCAGCGCAATACCAGCATCGAACAAGGAGAGCCATTGAGCGCCGGTAAATTGCTCCAGTCTGAGAGCGACCTCCTCAATCTCGGAATCTTTGATTGGGCCAATGTCTCGCCCCGCAAGCCGCTCACGGACCAGCAACAAGAAGAGGTCATGGTGAGAGTCCATGAGGCGAAGCGCAATTCCTTCACTTACGGTTTGGGAATAGAATCCACACCGCGCACTGGGAGCCTCAATGCAGGTGTCGTAGCTTTGCCTGGTCTGCCGACGATCGGTTTACCCCCTTCCTTTCAGGTCATTCAAAAGAACTTCATCAGCCCTCTAGGTTCCATTGAGTACAGCCGGCTTAACCTCCGCGGACGAGCAGAAACGGCTTCCCTCTCAACCTTCCTTTCGAGATTGGACCAGCGGGCTTCTTTGAGTTACCTCCAGCCGCAATTTAGCGGCTTAAACTGGAACGCCCTCTGGAGCTTTTCGTTTGAGCGAACTACACAGAATCCGCTCTTCAACGCGCGATTAGGTCAGGGCTCATTCCAAATTGAAAGAATCCTGGACGCCGCCAAAACAAAGCGCCTGCAGTTTCGTTATACCTTTCAGCGTACTGCACTCAGCCATCTGCTCATTCAGAACTTCGTCCCGCCCGAAGACGAGTCCGTGAGATCATCCACGCTGTCCACCTCATTCGTGCGCGACACCCGCGACAAACCTCTCGATGCTCACAAAGGTTCTTTCCAGACTTTGGATTTTGGTATTAGCCCGAAGCTGATCGGCTCCAGCGACAATGTGGCCCGCCTGTTTGGTCAGACTTCCTATTATTGGGAGGTCAAGCCTTGGCTCGTATGGGCGAACAACGTCCGCGTCGGAGTGGTGAAGGCTTTCGCCGGGAGCCATGTTCCGATCAGCCAGCTGTTCTTCTCTGGAGGATCCGACAGCTTGCGAGGCTTCCCCCTGTATGGCGCCGGACCGCAAAGGACGGCCGTCCTCTGCACCGCAGAGAATGATCCTTCGACATGTACTGCACTGATTCGCGTCCCTACAGGCGGTCACCAGCTGTTCATCTTCAATTCCGAGGGGCGTTTTCCGATACCCTTCAAGAAGGGGCTGAGTGGGGTGGTCTTCTACGATGGTGGCAATGTTTACAATAACATTGGTTTCAGCCACTTCTTCAGCGGTTACAGCAACACAGTCGGCTTCGGCTTGCGTTATCAAACTCCGGTCGGCCCTGTGCGGATTGATATCGGCCAAAACCTGAACCCCGTCCCAGGGTTCAAGGCCACGCAGATATTTGTCAGCCTTGGGCAGGCGTTCTAGCGTGAAGGTGTACTCGCTCCCAGGCTTGGGAGACAAGTGATGCGTCTTAGGCGAATTTTTACTTTCGGCATAGTCACGATTCTGCTGTTGGTGGTTCTCTTGGGCGCTGGCGTTGCGGTCGTGCGCAGCCGCGTATTTCACCAGTATCTGCTCGCCACAGCAGTCAGGTATGCGCAACAGGCGATTGGGGGGCGCGTGGAGCTGGGCGACTTCACCTTCCAGTTGTGGGGCCTGCGGGCAGACCTCTATCGCATCGCAGTGCACGGCAGAGAGCCCAATCCCCGGACACCTCTATTCTCGGCCGACCACCTCGCTGTAGACCTGGGCCTGGTATCGATATGGAAACGCAAGGTCGATCTGCAGGAAATTGTGGTAGATCATCCCGTGGTACATCTGTCGGTGGACAGTCAGGGCCGCACCAACCTGCCGCAGACACCACCGCCAGCTCCTGGAACGAAACCTGTCAGCCTGTTCGACCTGGCGATCGGACACTTCGTGGTCTTTGAGGGCGAAATTTACTACAACGATCGCCAAACACGTCTGGACGCCGAGGTTTGCGATTTGCAGACGCAAGTCTCTTTTGATGCTTCAAAGACAGCGTACGGCGGCGCGTTAAGCTACCATCAAGGTCACGTTCAATTTGGAAGTTTCAGTCCTCTCCAACATGATTTTCAAACACGGTTCACGGCAACTCCCTCCAGGCTGACGCTGGATTCCATGGCCCTGGCCAGCGCTCCTTTCAGAATTAGCGCTGACGTCCGCCTGGAGGACTACAGCAATCCTTCCGTTGAGGGCTCGTACGAAGCCGCCATCTCGGGAGGTCAACTGGGTAAGCTTCTCAAGAACCGCTCCTTGCCGCGGGGGCAGCTAACCACCAAAGGAACGGTCTACTATCGAAACACCCCTCAACAGCCTGCGCTCAACGGGTTGTCTATCGAGGGGCGCCTGGACAGCCCCGAGCTGGCACTCGATCTGCCGGAAGTGCGTGCCAACCTTCGCTCTTTCAGAGGAGAATATCGCCTCAAGGGGAGTACTCTCGAAGCCCGGAATGTGCAAGCGGAACTATTAGGCGGCCAGATGGCTGCGAATATGACGATGCTTCATCTGGCCGGTAAACCTCAGGTTCGCCTCGAAGCGGCAGTGCGGGGCGTTTCGCTGGCAGCCACCAATGCCGCCTTGCGTTCGAAACCACTTAAGGAGGTAGAACTCACCGGACGCTTAGACGGAACGATCAGCGCCGGCTGGCGCGGCAGCCTGGAAGGCCTTCAAGTTCGCTCGGATGCCA
>JGI1027J12803_100396872_pt1 | contig 11338 bp, 15 predicted proteins | sample IowNatreferecore_FD_12803 | JGI IMG/M metagenome (IMG submission 12803) | reverse complement strand
GGTTAAATATTCGGAATACTGACAGTATTCGGTCGGGGGATGTTCAATCTTTCTCAACATATGCGCGGGGAGCGCTTTTTCGTCGCTTCAACCCCTCAAAATCTTGGACATTTGCCGCTTTTCGGCGTTGCAATTTTTTGTAAACCTCCAGGCAATCAGTTCCCCCCATGCTGGCAAAGATTTATTCAGCCGCCGTTTATGGCGTTGACGCCTACGAAGTGGAAATCGAGGTCAACTTAGGGCCCGGCAAACCGGTGATGGTGATCGTCGGTTTACCGGATGTGGCCGTAAAGGAGAGCAAGGACCGGGTTTGGACTGCCATCGCCAACAGCGGTTACCGGCCATCTCGCAAACGGACAACCGTTAACCTCGCGCCCGCCGACATTAAAAAGGAAGGGCCCAGCTTTGATCTCCCAATCGCCCTCGGCATGATCGCGGTTAGCGAAGGACTCAACACAACCGCGTTCGAAAAATTCAGTTTCGTTGGCGAGTTAGCACTTGATGGCAGTGTGCGTTCGGTCAAAGGCGTGCTTACAGCCGCACTAGAAGCGAGACGACGTGGAAAACAGGCGCTCTTCGTTCCGGAAGCGAACGCGCTCGAAGCCGCGATGGTCAACAAGATCGACATCTACGGTGTTCAGAACTTGCGCCAGACATTTCAATTTCTGCGCGGCGAGCTCCCGCTTTTACCGACGCGCGGCGATCTCACCGGATTTTTCGCAACCCATCAAACTTACGATGTCGACTTTTCCGACGTGAAAGGACAGGCCCACGTCAAACGCGCCATCGAGGTCGCAGTCGCCGGCGGTCACAACATCTTGATGATCGGGCCGCCCGGTTCCGGCAAATCGATGTTGTCGAAACGAATCGCGACAATTATTCCCCCAATGTCGCTCGATGAAGCGATCGAGACCACGAAGATCCATAGCATCGCCGGATTTCTGGACGGCGAAAAATCCTTCGTCGCAACGCGGCCGTTTCGTTCGCCGCACCACACGATCAGTGACATCGGACTTCTCGGCGGCGGCGCGTTTCCAACTCCGGGCGAAGTGAGTCTCGCCAACAACGGCGTTTTGTTTCTCGATGAGTTGCCGGAATTCAAACGCTCTGCGCTCGAAGTGATGCGACAGCCGCTCGAAGACGGAAAGGTTACCATCTCGCGCGCGGCAGGGAGTTTAACTTTTCCAAGTGAATTCATGTTGGTGGCGGCAATGAACCCCTGCCCTTGCGGATATTTCGGCGATCTCAAGCGCGAATGCCGTTGTAGTCCGATTCAAGTGCAACGGTATCGTCAGCGAATCTCGGGGCCCCTGCTCGATCGGATCGATCTTCATATTGAAGTACCGGCGGTGGAGTATCGTGACGTATCAAGCGAGCGCACGGAGGAAGCCTCAGCTGCGATCCGCGAACGCGTCGCGCGCGCCCGGCAGAAACAACATCAGCGACTTGCCCGCGACGCGAAGACCAACTGCAACGCGCGCATGACGACGCGGCATTTGAAAACGCATTGCAAATTGAGCGCCGATTCCCAGGAATTGATCCGCATAGCGATGACCGAGCTAAATTTGAGCGCCCGCGCTTACGACCGGATCCTCAAAGTCTCCCGCACCATCGCCGACCTCGACGACAAGATCGACCCGCCTTCGCCAACCGCCAGTCCGGCTCGGACCTACGGTGAGGCAAGCATCCTGCCCGAGCACGTGAGCGAAGCCATTCAGTATCGCACCTTCGATCGGACGCTCTGGATTTGAAACGATTTTGTGGGAATGTTGAATCCGAATTGGGATCGGCGGCGTCTAATTATAGAAGGAAGCGGAGATGAAACCGAGATCCGAAGATTGTCACGGAGGCGGGCCTCTTCATCGCGGAAGGCGAGTCTTCCCAATTACCGACTGCAACTATCAGGCTTTCTCGCTCGACCGATTCCGCGGCGGGCTACCCGACAAACCGGCCCCTTCGTTTCTGAACATCAGTCGCGAGTATTTTCGCTATGAGGCGCGGCGAAATTTTTTGGCGGAGGCCGCCTTCTTTCTCGCCTTTGCCGCTATTCTCGTGTTGACGTTCATCAGCGGCGCAATGGTCATCATTCATTTCCTCAATCTCCCCGAGGCCTGATTCGAACCGGGAAAATGCGGAATAGCCAGTGGCCTTTTCTCGTCGTCTCCGGGTTAATGCTCTTTTCGGGCTGGGGCTGTCGCCAGGCTGCCGACGGCACTTTGGAGGAAATGATCGACAATCGTTATCCGATCGAGCCGACCGCCACTCTTAAGATAAGCAATAGGGCCGGGTCGATCCGAGTCTATGGAGCCGGAGGCGACACCCGCGAGGTCCGCGTGGAAGCAGTCAAAAAGGCCTATAGCGCGGAACGGTTGAAGGCCATTTCGATGCAGATTTCCGCGAAACCGGATTCGATCACGATCAAGACCGTCTATCCGGACGATTCGAAGACCGGTTTCTCCGATCGGTCCGGCACGGTCGACTACGTGATTGTTGTTCCGCAAAGCATGCAGATCTCGGAACTCAGACTCGAGAACGGCGAAGTGCTGTTGGAAGAAATACGGAGTGGTGAAGCGCACGTCTCTCTCGGCAACGGGCGATTGTTCGCGCACAATTGCTTCGGCAATCTCGATCTCCACCTCAAAACTGGAAATCTCGCGATCGTTTACGAATGGTGGGAGGAAGAGGAGTTCTCAATTCGTTCGAGCATCGAGGACGGCAACGCCTTCGCTTACATTCCGAGCGACGCCTCGTTTCATCTCATCGCAAGCACCGCGACCGGACAAATCGGCAACGATTTCGAGACGAAAGAGAACCGGCACGCCGAACCCGTAAGGAAGATCAACATGATGGTCGGTGACGGCGGGAAAACGACCTTTCAATTCGAAAACCAGGATGGAAACATCAAGATCAGCGAACATAATCCGTAGCCATGCCCTCGTTCGACATCGTTTCCGAAGTTGATAAACAGGAACTCGACAACGCGCTCAACCAGGCGCGCAAAGAACTCACAACGCGTTTCGATTTAAAAGACGCGAAGACCGAGATCGTTCAGGAGAAAGACAAGATCGTTCTTTCGGCCGATGACGCGAACCATCTCCGCGCCCTTCGCGAAATCGTGATTGGCAAACTCTCCAAACGCGGCGTGGATCTGCGAAATGTGAAACAAGAAGAGCCCGCGCTCTCGTCCGTCGGCCACGCGCGCCAAGAACTCACGATCCAGCAAGGTTTGGAGGGCGACAAAGCGAAGGAAATCATCCAGGCGATCAAAGGCGGCGGCTTCAAGGTCCAGAGCCAACTGCAAGATCGACAAATTCGAGTGACCGGAAAAAAGAAAGACGAACTTCAGACCGTGATCCAGTTCGTCCGCGGCCGCGATTTCGGCGTAGCGACGAATTTTAAAAATTTCAGAGATTAATTTAGAGACGCTCGGTTTTCACCAAAACCGAGTCGCCGGCTTCCTAGGTCGGCTCGCAAAAAGCTCGCGACCTCCCGCCGTAGAGTTCGCGCCCTACGAACCGCTAGCCGCCCTGCACCGGCGGCATGATCGCGATCTCTTCGCCGGATTTCAGTTTGTGATTGCGATCGACGAACTCGACGCCGGTACCAATGAGGATCGCTTTATCATGCGCGCGAAGCGCCGGTTTGAGCGCGTAAACTTTCTCGAGTAATTGCCCGACCGTCGATCCTTCCGCCAGATCGACTTCGAATCGCGGTGTTCCGGCCAGGTCTCGCAGCTGGGCGAATAATTGTACGCGCACCTTCATCTCAGCGATCAACTTGTCACCGGTCCGTGTCACTCGTCACTGCTTTTGATCAGATCTTTTCGGAGCACGCCGATGCACGGCAGATTGCGATAGCGCTCGTCGTAATCGAGTCCGTAGCCGACGACGAATTCATCTTCGATCTCAAAGCCGAGATAATCGGCATCGACCGCCCGTGCCCGCTGCTTTTTTTTGCTCAGGAGCACGCAAACTTTAATGCTACGCGGTTTGGCAGTCTGGAGCTTTTCGCGAATAGCCGCGAGGGTGTTTCCGCTGTCGAGGATGTCGTCGAGAATTAGAATGTGCCGATTCTGCACATCAGGGAGCGCGATCTGTTTGAAGATGACTTCGCCGCTGGTTTGCGCTTTGCCGTGATAACTCGCGACGCTGAGACAATCGAGTTTCAGCGGAAGCGGAATGCGACGTAACAAATCGGCCATGAACATGAGGCTGCCGTTCAAAACTGCGATGACGGTCAATTCCTTTCGGGCGTAGTCCTTTGAGATTTGCGCTGCGATTTCGTCGAGCCGACTCAATATGGTCGTCTCGTGAAACAAAACGCGATCCAGGTCGCCTTGCACTGACTAATATTAGGCCACTTTGCCGCCAAAAGATCAACGTGCGACTGCCAATCCGGCAGGTGCTAGTTTTTTATTCATGCGGGTGCGTCAGGAGAAGATCGATATCTCAACGAAAGGCAAAGGCACCTACGAGATCACCGACGAGATTCAGGAGAAGATCGACAGCAGCAAAATCAAAAACGGGACCGTCGCTGTATTCGTCCAACACACCAGCTGTAGCTTGACCACGATGGAAAACGCCGCGCCGTCCGCGCGACGCGACGTGGAAAGATTCTTCGACAAACTCGTGCCTGAGAATGCGGATTACGAGCACGACGACGAAGGCCCGGACGATATGCCGTCACACATTCGCATGGTCCTGACGCGATCGAGCGAAACGGTGCCGATTGTCGATGGCAGGATGCAGCTCGGCACCTGGCAGGGAGTTTTTTTGTTCGAGCATCGCCGCGATCCACATCGGCGGAAAATCTCACTCACAATTATCGGCGAGTAAGATCAGTGGACCGTAACGGCCACTACGGCACGTTCTCGATTGTCACCCGCGCGTGCGACGGCGACCCGATCCGATAATGTTTTCCGCCGAGCACGTTGAACACCACGAACTCAAAGGAGCGAGGATCGTCATCGTAAAGCGAGTGCAAGGTCAGGGTTTGCGTCGCTTGTCCGGCCGGAATGATCACTTGTCCCCGCCGAGTGAATGAACCCAAAACGATAAAATCGAACCCGTTGAACGCGGTTCCGGTCAAAGCGACGTTGACCGTTAGTTGGCGCGATGATGGCGGCGAAATTGTCAGGGTGATCGTCGAATCCTCCGCCTGGTTCGTGATCTCACTTGGCGAAGCGGAAACGCTGATGACTGATTGCGCAGGCAACAAGCCCGCACCGAGAAACATTGCCAGGCCAAGCAGAATCAGAGCGAAACAAAGCGATCGCGTTTTCATGACATTCTATTTTAGAAAGAGAACGTCGATTCCTAAAGAAGATTTTCAGGGCCTTTAGTCGTACATCGCATCGACCAGACGCAGCGATTTCTCACTGGGCAGCACCGATGGTTCCATTTGATTCATGACATAAGCAAAAGCGATTCTATTTTCCGGATCGGCGAACGCGTTGCTGCCGCCGGCGCCGGGCTGACCAAAAGCGAATGCTGATTTTCCAAATCTTTTTCGCGGCGCGTCTTTTGAATCCTTCATGAATCCGGCGGAAAATGCAGTCGGGATTTGAAACACGCAATCCGTTCCATCCGTCAACGCCGTCGTCATCCATCTTAGCGTTTTCTCAGAAAAAAATAACCGCCCGTCCGGCTCGGACCCGGCGTTGGCCAACATCGCGTAAAACTTGGCCAACGAATTCGCGCTCCCTATTCCACCAAGCGAAACAATCGACATTTCTCGATTTTCCGGTTTGTTCATTTCGCTCACCGCATTCAAACCGCGAGGCGAAGTGAAAACTTTGTGCGCGAACGTTCCGCGCGTGGCCGCATCTCGATAGAATTGTTTCGGCTCGGGCGGTTTTCCCGCCTTCGGCGGGACCATCGTCGCGACGCGCGCGTTTTCTTTTTCGGGCAACCCGATCCAAAGATCGAGATCAAGCGGCTCGGCAAAAACTTTTCGCCAATATTCCGAGATTCGTATGCCTGAAATCCGCCGGCCGACTTCGTCCAAAAGAAATCCGAACGTGCGCGCGTGATAACCGTGCGCCGTCCCAGGCGGCCAGTTCGGCTCCTGTTTCTCGAGCGCGTCGATGACCGCGGTGTAGTCCAGAATATCAATTTCTCGATCCAACGCCGCGAGCCCGGCCTGATGCGAAAGCAATTGCGCGAGCGTGATTGTTTCTTTTCCTGACTGCACGAATTCCGGCCAGAATTCCCCCACTCTTCGCTCGATGTCGATCTTGTGTTCCTGCAACACGTGCAACAAACACGCGCCGCCAATCCCTTTGGTGGCCGACCAAATCAAAACGAGCGTGTCATCCGTCCACGGCTGTTCGCGGCGTGCATCCCGGAATCCGCTGTGAAGATCGAGAATCCGCTTTCCGTTTTGCCAGATTGAAACCGCCGCGCCGAGCTCGCCGAACTTTTCGAAGTTTTCTTTAAACAACGGTTCGACGCGCGCGCGCAGTTCGTCGGCATCCAGTTGCATTAAGGCAACATGGAGGGACGACCTCCGTGTCGTCCACATTTTCTTCGGACGCGACAGAGCGCGTCCCTCCAATCAGATCAGTCCTTTGACTGACTTCAGATCGGGATCCTTCTTCGCGATGTCGCGAAAAGATGGATCCATTTTGAAACTGGTCAGCAGATGGACCTGCGCCGATTTCGGATTTCCGAGAAGGGCGTCGTAGCAGCCCATATTATAAAAATAAATGGGCTCGCGCAGGAGGGCGACCGGGCCTTTCATCAAAAGTTTTTTGGCCTGGAGCGTTTTCCCGAGCTCATGCAAACAAAAGCCGGCGTGGAGATATCCTGCGGTGCAATGTGGTGCGACACGGCAGAGTTTTCGGCTGACTCGCAACGCGCTCGCCCATTTTTTCTCGCGCATCAAATGATGAAGGCGCAATTGCAGGACCTCCGGCCTTTCCTGGGCCGTTTTTTCGATCGCGTTAAGCTCGACGATAGATTCGCGATTCATGCCCAGTTCGGCATACCCGGCCGCTGCCCTCAATCGCCATTCAAAGTCCACTTCTCCCTTTAAGCAGGGAGCTTGCCAACGGGGCCTTCCACGCCCCCCGGAGGTCGCGGTTCCAAAGGAGAGTCCCGCCGTGGCTAGGGGAGCAATTTCTCCAGCTCGCCCAGCCGCCGCCCGAACAATTTCAATGTGCTCTCGATCGGCGCCGGCGTCGTCATGTCGACGCCTGCCGCTTTCAGAGTTTCGAGCGGAAACCTCGATCCGCCAGATCTCAAGAATCCGAGATACGCCTCCACCGCGCCGCCTTCGCCGCTCAGGACTTTTTGCGAAAGCGCGACCGCTGCCGAAATCCCGGTCGCATATTTATAAACGTAAAACGCGCCGTAGAAATGCGGGATGCGCAGACATTCCAATTCCAATTGTGGATCGAGCACGAAATTCTCTGCGAAATATGCGGCAAGGAGCTTGTGGTATTCGTTTTTGAAAACGTCGAGCGTCAATGCGTCGCCGCTTTCCTCGATCTCGTGAATCACCTTTTCGAATTCGGCGAACATCGTTTGCCGGTAGAGCGTGCCGCGAATGTCGTCGAGCTGGCGATTGATGATGTAGGCGCGCATTTTTGGATCGCGTGTTTGCTCGAGAAGATGATGCGTCAGCAATTCCTCGTTGAATGTCGACGCGACCTCAGCCAGGAAAATCGGATAATCGTAATCCTGATACTTCTGCGATCTCTGCGAGAACCAGGTGTGCATCGAATGCCCCGCCTCATGGGCAAGCGTGTAAACGTCGGCGAAGACGTCTTCCTTGTAATTCATTAAGATGTATGGCGGTGCGCTGAAGCTGCCCGACGAAAACGCGCCGCTCCGCTTGCCTTTTGTTTCGTAACGATCGCACCAGCGCGAATTTCGCAGACCTTCGCGCAGGGCATCGACATATTCTTTTCCGAGCGGCTTCAACGCGGTCACGACCTGATCGACCGCTTCGTCGAACGAAATCTTTGTTTCAATCTCGGCCACCATCGGCACGTAGGTGTCGTAGTGGTGAAGCTCGTCTAATTTCAAAACGCGCCGGCGCAGTTCTAAATAACGAAAAAGCGGCGCGAAATTCGCGCGGACCGATTTGATCAGGTTTTCGTAAACCGAAACCGGCACGTCATCCGGAAACAATGCGCCTTCGAGTGAGGAAGAATAATTTCGGGCGCGCGCGCGAAACACGTCGGCCTTCACCGAATACGCCAACGAAGAAGCGAGCGTGTACTGGTGGTCTTGAAACTCGACATAGAACTGTTCGAACGCGCGTTTCCGCAGAGCGGGGTCGCGTTTTACCAAAAACGAGCTGAACGAGCTCTGGGTGAGCGGTTTTTCGCGGCCAGATTCATCCGTGAGCACGCCGAACTTCATGTCGACATCAGTGAGCTGCGAGAAAGTGCCGTCGTATCCGTTCAGCGCCGCCGCCCCGAGCGCCATGATTCGTTCCTCCGCTTCGGAAAGCACGTGCGGCTTCATTCGCCGAATTTTGCGAAGCCTGATCCGCCAGTCGGCCAATGCAGGATCGACCACGAACTTTTCAAACGTCGCGTCGTCGATCGCCTGGATTTCCGGAACCACAAAGGCGAAGGCTTCGCCGATTTTAGTGAACAGATTTTGGATCTGCCCAACTCGTGCCAGGTATTCGGTATTCGCGCTGTCTTCGGCCAGCTGAAGCGAAGCAAAGTGATAAAGGCGTTCAAGTTTGAGATCGAGCTCCTTTTCGAACTCCAAGCAGTCCGCGAGATTTTTTTCCGACGCGCCCAGCTTTCCCTTCCACTCCTTGATCCTGGGATAAATCTTTTCAACTGAACGAAAATCTTCCTTCCACTTATCAACGTTCGTGAAAAGATGACTCAGATCCCATTTATCGGATTCGGGAATCTCAGCGCGAGTTGGAACATCCACAGCGGACTCTCGCACAAAGTCCACAAAGGACGCAAAGGGACACGACAACTTTTACCGTCGTGACCGTTGTGCCCTTTGTGTGAGCTCCCTGATTGCCGCGTGGCGAGCGATCTTATGCATCGCTTTTTGCAGGAGTTGTTTTCCCGGCGGAATCTTGTGCCAGGGCGATGCGCCGGACGGATGCGGCAGCGGAATCAAATCGAAAAGGTGACCGGCGCGCTCGGCCGGAAACTTTCGGCCGATCACTTTTTCCAATTTGTCGCATTCGATGAATTGCGTGATCGCGAGTCGCCCGACCGGGATGACCAAGCGCGGTTTCAAAATTTGGATTTCTTCGTTCATCCACGGCGCGCAGTTTCGGATTTCATCCGGCGCAGGAACGCGATCGGTCCCGCCAGGCGCTTTTCCGGGGAAACAACGGCAGACCGCCGCGAAATAAATCTTCGCGCGGACCGCGGCCTCGTTTAGTCCGCAAAATTGTTCAAACCACCGAAACAGTGTTTGGCCGGCAGTGTAAGCGAACGGCCGCTTCAAAGTCGGTTCGCGCGGGCCCGGGGCCTGACCAATGATCATCACATCGCTCACGATCGGGCCGCCGGAGACCGGTGTTGACTTCATTCGTGGGCAACGCCGACATTTTCGCAAGCGCGCGACATGTCGATGTAAGGTGCGCTGTAGAGAGGACGCTGCCATCAGCGTCGGAAGATCGAGAAAATTAGACTCAACACGATGCTGATGATGATGCAGGTGACGATCGGGAAATAAAATGCACCGTGCTCACGTTCGACGCGAATATCGCCCGGCAAGCGGCCGAGCCATTTCGGCGCCAAACCGCTCCACAAAATGAATCCAAGCACGAGCACGACCGCGCCGATGATCATGAGAAATTTCCCGACGTCGTGCATGGTTCGAGAAGGTTGCGCGAAGTGATCGGCCGCACAAGGTTGAGACTGCGATGGCAGTTCAATTCAGGGATTATTACGAAACGCTCGGCGTTTCCAAAACCGCGACCGACGATGAAATCAAGAGCGCGTTCCGAAAACTCGCGCGCAAATATCATCCCGACGTCGCGAAGGACAAAAAAGCCGCCGAAGAAAAATTTAAGCAGATCAACGAGGCCTATGAAGTCCTGAGCGATCCGGACAAGCGCAAGAAATACGATCAGCTCGGCGCGAACTGGAACCAGCCAGGAGGATTTCAACCGCCGCCGCAATGGGGCCAGCAACCGGGCGGCGGGTTTTACCAGTGGGGCGGCGATGGCGGAGGCGGCGTGGAGTTTGAATTCGGCGGGACCGGCTTCAGCGATTTCTTCGAGGCATTTTTCGGCGGCGGACGCGGACGCTCGGCTTTCGGCGGATTTGGTGGGCGGGAAGCGACCGCGGAGCGCGGCGCCGATGTGGAAGCGGACATTTTGGTCACGCTTGAAGAAGCGCTGCACGGATCGACGCGGACGATTTCGCTGCGCCGCGCCGGTTCGAACAAAGTTGAAACCTATCAGGTAAAAATCCCGAAGGGTGTTCATGAAGGACAGCGCATTCGTCTCGCCGGTCAGGGTGAAGCCGGCGCCCGCGGCGGAAAAAGCGGCGACTTGTTTTTGCGCGTGCGACTCGCGAAACATCCGGATTTCTCTGTCGAAGGCAGCGATTTGATTCACGACGTGAAAATCGCGCCGTGGCAGGCCGCTTTGGGGACGGAACTCAAAGTGCCGACATTGGAAGAAAAGGTGAAATTGAAAATTCCGTCGGGAACACAAGGCGGACAGCGCTTCCGGCTAAGAGAACGCGGTTTGCCCAGTGCGTCCGGAAAGCGCGGCGATCTTTACGTAGCCGCCCAAATCCAGATCCCGAAAAAGCTCACAGAACGGGAACGCGAGATTTGGGGCCAACTGGCGAAATTGCACGGAAGCTAAGATCGATCCGCCTTCGCCAAGGCTACGGCGTGCCATGCAATCGAGATCGACATTGGAAAAAATCGACAGCAACATTGTCGTATGAAAATTGCGCTCGGCACCGACCACGCCGGTTTTCGTTATAAGGAAAAAGTGAAAGAACTCCTTACTTCGCTGGGACACGAAGTGAAAGACTTTGGAACGTTCAGCGAAGAGTCGGTCGATTATCCGTTGTTCATTCGCCCGGCGGCGGAAGCGGTTGCGCGCGGCGAATGCGAGCGCGGAATCGTCTTTGGCGGCTCGGGCAACGGCGAAGCGATGACCGCGAACAAAGTGCACGGCGTGCGGTGCGCGCTGTGTTGGAACGAAGAAGTCGCGCGGCTGTCGCGCCAGCACAATGACGCAAACGTGCTCTCGCTCGGCCAGCGAGTGATTCCCGAAGAGATGGCGATGAAAATTGTAGGAACTTGGCTGGAAACTTCGTTCGAAGGCGGGCGCCACGAAAGGCGCGTCGCGCAATTGAATGCGATGTAGTCGAACCGCCGGC